>OLVO01002917.1_pt1 | contig 14896 bp, 17 predicted proteins | sample 1672571 | NCBI WGS metagenome assembly OLVO01 (sample SAMEA3136700, study PRJEB25190) | human gut metagenome | biome: human gut; feature: human-associated habitat; material: faeces | place: Austria | collected 2013 | reverse complement strand
CGGGAATGGACTTTTGCCAATGACAACGGCAGAAACCCGCAGATGAAAACCGCCCGTTTCTATGTGGAGCATTGGGAGGACATGAAAGCCGGGAACATCGGCTATCTGCTCTGGGGCAGCGTCGGCACAGGCAAAAGCTACCTTGCCGGGTGCATTGCAAACGCCCTCATGGAGCAGGAAATCTCCGTAAAAATGACGAACTTCGCCGCTGTCCTCAATGACCTTGCCGCCACCTTTGAGGGCAGGAACGAATATATTTCCAAGCTCTGCCGCTATCCGCTGCTTATTCTTGATGATTTTGGAATGGAGCGTGGAACAGAGTACGGCTTAGAGCAGGTCTACAATGTGATTGACAGTCGTTACCGAAGCGAAAAGCCGCTGATCGTCACGACCAATCTAAGCCTTGACGAGCTGAACAATCCCCCGGACACAGCCCACAAGCGGATTTATGACCGGGTAACAGAGATGTGTACCCCTGTCTGCTGCTCCGGCGTGAATTTCCGCAGGGAAAAGGCACAGGAGAAAATGGAACGGCTGAAAAAGCTGATGAACGATTGAAAGGAGTTTGCCTATGACCGATAAAAAAGAGCATATCAAACACAGCATGAAAAGCACCGCACCCGCCGACTGCGTGACGGAAATCCGCATAGGGAACTCTGTTCTTGTGGTGTCCGGCTTTTTCAAGCAGAGTGCCACGGAAACCGCAGCCGACAAAATGGCTAAGGTGCTGGAAGCGGAAGCTGCTACACAAAAATCGGCAATATGACGGGCGGTAAAGAAGCATTTTTCACATTTTGCCGCTATACACGCCGCCCCGCCATGTGGTACAATCGAAGTACGGAATAGTGGGGCTGGCTGTCAGAAACGGAGGAAACCATGTTAAGACAGACAACCCAAAACCTTATTACCGCCCTTTATCCGAGATTATCCCATGAAGATGAATTGCAGGGGGAGAGCAACTCTATATCCAACCAAGAGTTAATATGTAAAGGGTGGTTTCTGCCACCTAATACATATGACTGCGGCTCATTTGTGGTGAATTGAAAAGCAGTTATAGGAAAGGAGTAGAAAAAAGCCTTATAACCGCTGAAAATCAACACAAAAAGGAGCTGAAATGCTATGAAATCTCTATTTGAGGAAATGGGCGGTACATACCGTCAAGTGGGCGATTATTTCATCCCCAACCTTGTTTTGCCGGATGACGGCGATTATCAGATAGGCAAATACGGACGTATGCGCCGCAGCTATCTGAAAGAACACCGTAAAATCCTCTACAACAACTATGTGCTGGAGGGGACGCTGTTCAAGCACTTAGCCGAAATCGACCAAGCCTGCAACGAGCGTATGGAAATCATCGTATCCGCTATGTCAGAGCAGGAGGGCGTGACCGAAGCACTGAAAGCGGCTGACCAAATGGAATGGGTACGCCGTAAAAACAACATCCGCAACCGTGCGCAGGAAATTGTCTTGACCGAACTTGTATATGCTTAATTGAATGCCCGTTATCGGCTATGTTGCTGATAACGGGCATTTTGCCTTTGGTCAGTTGTTTTCTTCCGTACTGGCAATAAGACGGTCAAAATCGCTCTGATACAAACGGTCTTGAATGACACGGTACTGCTCAAATTCACTTTCCGCAAAGGCTTTTGCGATTGCGGCAGTAACCTTGCCTTTGTCCTGCAAAATATCCGCATCGTTGAATTGCAGGAACGCATCCAGTTTGGAAGCCCAATCTGCCATCGTCATCGGGATATGCCGCCTTGCCTGTCTTGTGGCATAGTCCAGATACATCGTGACGATCTCGTTAAGTTCCTGTATTTCGCCCTTGGATAAGTAATTCTTTGCAATCGACACGTCCGCTTTTACGATTTTTCCATCGGGAGCGTTGCGCCATGAGGTCAATCCCATATGTTCTTTTGTGTGGTCTGCCCGTGCCATAATGACCTCTGCGGCAGTATTGCCGTGAACGGCATAGTGCATTTTATTCTGCACCGTCGCAAAGAAATCTCGTGTGATCTGACTGTCAACGGTATAATCCACAGCAGTTGCGTAGATGTCCGTGATCTTCTGATAGAAACGGCGTTCACTGGCACGGATTTCCTGAATCTCGGAAATCAGATGCTCAAAATAATCCTCGTCGAAAATCTGACCGTTAATCAATCTGCTCTTGTCAAGAACGTATCCCTGCTTGGTAAATGTGTCCAGTACCTTTGTTGCCCACTGTCTGAACTGCGTTGCCCTGCCGGAGTTGATACGGTATCCGACAGCGATAATGGCAGACAAAGAGTAGAACTTATATTGATATGTTTTTCCGTTATCCGCAACTTGTGCAAAATTTGCACAAGTTGAAGTTTCGGACAATTCGCCGCTTTCATAAACATTTTTCAAATGCTTTGTAACAACGCTTCTGTCCACATCGAAAAGCTGACCGATTGCTTTTTGTGTCAGCCATACATCGTGATCCTGCACACGGACTTCAATGCCGTCCTCGTGCGCATCTTTTGTAAATACAAGAAAATCCACCGTGCTGTTTCGGATTTGCAATTTGTTATTCTCATTCATTATGTATCATCACCCTTTATTCGCTGTCGGCAGAACCGTTTTTGTTTGCTCTGCTCTTATAAACATTATACTTATTCTTGCACTGTGGGCTGCAGAAAATCGCACTCGGTCTGCTTGCCACAAATGTCTGCAAACAATGCTTGCAGATACGGATAGGCTTCTCCGTGTCGGTCAGCATAAAGCTGAACATCATCTGTATCCCAAGTGTAAGGGAATGGAAATCCCATACAATCGTCGGCTTGTCAAGCAGAGCGATATGGTAGGTCGGTGCATTGCCGCCAAAGGCCGCCATTCCTTCCTGCATCAGAAGTCTTTGCTCCGGTGTCATAACATCATAATCTTCATAGAAAAGCACAGAAGTCAGATAAGAGAACGCCAAATCAATGAACTGCTGCTTTATCCATTCATAAGGCTCGGCGTATTCTCTCTGGAAGCTCATATTGAGCGCCAGCGGCTTATCTGTCATAGTCATAGCAAGCGCCATCATCGCACGGTCATTGCTTATGCTCCACATAGATTCCACGCCACGCTTGACCACATCCGGCTTGACAAAAGGAAAGAACAAATCAAGGTAGTCCATCGTGGACATGGATTCCTCACGGATAAAATGATTCTTCGGCAGATATACCGCTTCATAATCCATAAAGCTCGGTGTAGTGGGCAGCGCTGTCATAAGACCAAGCAAGCCATACTTTACCGCAAATATCTGAATTGCCTTTTGTATCTCCTGCGGTGTTTTCTTCTGCGATTCCATCCGACCAATATCAATGGCATCCAGAATAAGCCGCTGATATTCACTCAGTGGGTCATAAATACCCGGCTGTGCCGTTGCGGTGGGCTTGAGATACAACATACCGTTCTCCGCTGTTTTCCATTCATATTCACTATATCGCACCCAATGCGAACTGGTGCGTTGAAATATACTTTTCATAATCTCACCTACGCCTCCAATCATCTATTCCATACTTGGATAAAAGCTCCCGTGCCTGATCCATACCGCTTTCGGTAATATATACCGACTTGGAACGGGAGGGATGATTGCCCTGCCGTATGTAATCCTCATCATCCAGTTTGTTCAGAATATCGAAATCGTAGCCTTTCCAAGCATAAAAATCTGTTGCTTCTTCAAACTTCTCTCCTTGTGTAAATCTGGAGAGATATAGGAGCATCAGCGTTAATTCCCGCATCGCTTCTTTGGGTTTTATCTTATCGCTCATTACAATCTGTTCCTCCACTATGTATTGTAACCCATATTGTCTATAATTATATTACGTTTTGCTGTTGTTTTCAATATCCACGCCATTTTCGGTCATAAATTCTTTTTCAAGCAAGGTCAAGGGCTGCTGTGCCTGCACTTTTTCAGTAAGTGCGGCAAGCAGCTTTTTCCGTATCTTTTTGAGCATTGTGTTCCGCACCTTGCGGATATTGCGGTCTGACTGCCCACGGATAGCGGCGATCTTGGCAGAGCTGTACTGCCGCAGAGCAGACAGGAACAGTAAGAACTTGTGATCCTCGTTCAGCTCTCGCAGAATAACGGACATATCCGCATCCGTCACAAGCTCGTGAATATCGTAAGGACAGTAAAAGATCGTATCTATGAAATCACCCTTGCGCTCCTGCCGCTTTAATACATCGTTCAGCGTATCGGGGAAACACAGGGCATCCTCAGATGCGCCGTAGTCAAGAGGAACGTCATCACCACTTCGGTATAGCTCGTGATAGCGTTCCTTGCGCTGACGGTTGGCATCGAGCCGGTCATACCACGCCACAAGGTTTTCGTAATCTTTGAGCGTTCGGGCAGAATCCTCCAACCGCTTCAAAGCCTGCGCCCGAAGCTCACGTTTTAAGAGCGTTCGTTCTGGCTGTTCGTCGCCGGTATCATCCCCATCATCCTCTATGGGATTTTCTGCGGCATCGGCTTCTATTTCATCAATGATACGCTGTTCCTTTGCAAGTCTGCGCCGTGTCTTTTCGTATTCCTCGGCTTCCGCATCATCTGCATCGGTATCGCTGTCAGCAAAAATATCTTTCTTCTTTCGCTTCCTTCGATTCTTTTCGGGAGGTTCATCGGTATCGTCCTTATCGGCGGTATCATCTTCCGCATCATCCCAAAGGGCGTTTTCATCTTCGTCCTCATCATCGACTATGTAATCGGAATCGTCCGCTTCATATTCATCTTCATAATCGGTATCTTCATCATAAAGTCCGTCATTTTCGTATCGTTTGGGATCGTCGTACACCGACGGAAACCTCCCTTCAAAAATATTTTTCAAATTTTCTTTGATTTTCCGAAAAAACAGTTCCGCTAAACACCCCGTATTTCTCCTATTGGCGAGGGAGTAATATATTTTGTCTGCAATTATATTACTTCCGACACTAAAGAAAGGAGGAAACTACCTATGACCAAAATCTATCGTGAGCTGACGGGAAAGGAGAAAAGACAGATCAAAAAGTTGGTTGTCTCCAAGTGCGCCAACTCCGACAAGGAATACGGCTGCCTGCCGCTGGACTGTGAGTGCTATATGTTTGGGGTATGCTACTCATGCAGTGCGCTGTGCAGATATTTTCGCAAATCTGTACTGCCGGAAGATAAGGAGCTGCAAGCCGTATTCGAGCCGATCCCCCTTGCCGTCTGTAAGGAATGCGGCAAGCATTTTCAGAAGAACGGTAAACGTGCCTACTGTTCCGACAAGTGCGCCGCAGAAGCAAGACGCAAGCAAACGGCGGCAAGGGTGCGTAAGCACCGAGAACAAAAGCGGAAATAAGCCGCTATGTAACGAATTAGCCTCTGAAATTCCTTGATTTACAAGGCGTTTCGGGGGGCTATTTTCATGCCGGTAATGTGTTTATATGCCCTATGCCGTTTTTGTCGGTCAAATGGTTACACATTATCGGAACTATCATCATTATACACCAAAATTATGAATTTTTCAATCTATGGAGGAAATTTGCCTATGGTAAAAAAAGAAAACAAGAACTTTGCTTATACCACTCACCGCATCGGCGGCACAACCTACAAGGTAAAGGTCGTGTTCAACGAAAGCGGCACTGAAACAATGGAAGCTAAAATTTTAAGGATTATTCGCAATGAAGTTCACACAAGTTGCGAAAATTATGATATAATGGATGCACCACAAATGAGCCGACAGTCTGAAAGGAGCGCATCATGATGAGCGTGAAACAGACTGTGGGACAGGATCCCAATAAAATTACGGCATTGTACGAGAGACTTTCCCGTGACGATGACCAGATTGGCGATAGCAACAGCATTGTCAATCAGAAAAAATACCTCGAAAGCTATGCCGAGCAGAGAGGTTACACCAATATCAAGCACTATACCGATGACGGCTGGAGCGGCGGTAATTTTGAACGTCCTGCATGGAAGCAGTTAGTGGCAGATATTGAAGCCGGAAAAGTGGCTCATGTTCTGGTAAAGGACATGAGTCGAATCGGCAGAGATTATTTGCAGACCGGCTTTTATACTGAGGTTATGTTCCGTCAGCACGGAGTTCACTTTGTTGCCATTGCCAACAGCGTGGACAGCGACGATCAGAACAGCAATGAGTTTGCGCCTTTTCTTAATATCATGAACGAATGGTATCTTCGTGATCTGAGCCGCAAACAGCGCACCGCTATCCGTGTGAAAGGTGAATCGGGCAAGCCCACTACCAACTGTGCCATCTACGGTTACAAGAAAATGCCGGGTGATAAGTACAGTTGGTATATCGACGAGGAAGCCGCCGAGGTTGTCCGCAGGATATTCCGACTGACTATCGAGGGCAAAGGCCCCTATGACATTGCCCGTATCCTCTATGAAGATAAGGTGGAAACACCTGCCGTTTACTTCGGCAAACAGAACAAAGGCGTTTGGAAAAGCAAAGAGGAATTTCCCAACCCGTATAACTGGAGTGGTTATATTGTCGGTCAAATTCTTTCCAAGCCCGAATATATGGGTCATACGGTCAACTTCCGTTCTCACAAGCAGTCCTACAAAGATAAAAGCCCTGTGATGAACCCAAAAGAAGAATGGCTGATTTTTGAGAACACACATGAAGCTATTGTCGATAAGGAAACGTGGGATCTTGCACAAAAGCTCCGCAAGACACCGAGACGCCACGACACGATAGGTGAAGCAAATCCGCTGACCGGACTTCTGTTCTGTGCCGATTGCGGAGCGAAGATGTATAATCAGCGCACAAGAGGTTCCGACACCAAGCCTTACCCCTCCGATGCGTATGAGTGTTCCACCTATAAATTGGCAGGACAGAAACGCTCTGCCGCCTGCCGCAATCATCATATTTCAACAAAAGCACTCCGAGAGCTGATTTTGAATACCATCCGCACCGTTAGCACCTTTGCTATCTCCAATCAGGAAGAATTTGCTGAAAAGGTACGCTCCGCTTCTCAGATCAAGCAAAAGGAAGCGGCAAAGGAAACCAAGCGCAAGCTGAACAAGGACAAGAAGCGTATTGCCGAGCTTGACAATATCATTAAAAAGCTCTACGAATCCTTTGCCATCGGGCGCATTACTGACGAACGCTTTGATACCCTGCTTGCCGAATATGAAGCTGAGCAGAAAACCTTGCAGGCATCCGTGGCAGAAGCCGAACAGCGGGTATCCTCTTTTGAGGAAGATACCGTCCGTGTGGAGCAGTTTATGGAGCTTGCGAGAAAGTACACCGATTTTTCCGAGCTGACCACGATGATGATTAACGAGTTCATCGACAAGATTATTGTTCACGCTCCCGAAAAGGTGGACGGCGACAGGGTGCAAGAGGTTGAAATTTATTTGAAGTTCATCGGGCATTTTGAGCTTCCCGCACCGGAGCTGACCGCCGAAGAAATCAAGCGGCAGGAGCAGCTCAAGCGGCATCGCATCAAGAGTCGTGAACGGTATCAGAAGATGAAAGCCGGTGAACACGCCATAGGTCAACTGTTCAAGCTGACTTGCAAGTGCTGTGGCAAGGAATTTGAATCCAAGCACTCCAACACATTATTCTGCGACCGTAATTGTCGGGCGAGGTATTACCGGCAGGAAGCTGCAAAAGAACGCAGCCGAGAGATTACCTGCGAACACTGTGGCAAAACCTTTACCACAACAAGGTCGGATGTTAAATTCTGCTGCGAGGATTGCCGGTATGCGGCACAAATCAAGCGGCAGGGCGAGCGAAAAAAAGCCTTGCGAGAGGAAAAGAGCAAATCGGCACTGCCGGAAAAAGAACAAAAAACAGCATAACGATATTTGAAGCGGATTGATGTATGTCGATCCGCTTCTTCTATTTTCAAGTGGACAAAATGCCCACTTGATTTTTTATGCCTGTTTTGCAATCAATGTATCGTTTTGACACTTTGATTTTTCAAAGCTATCTTTCGTGGTGGTGGACAATTTGTCCATCACCAACAATTGGTGGCAAGTTCCCATTTTGGGAACTTGATACTTCAATCCCGTAAATGAAAGTTCCCAATCTGGGAACTTTCACTCAAACCTATCAATTATTTTGTATCGCCGCAAAGCGGCAGAAAGGAAACACTATGAATTTTATGAACAACTACAACACCAATCCCATCATCATCGGTATCGACCACGGCTACGGCAACATCAAGACCGCTCACTGCTGCTTCAAAACGGGCGTTGCCGCCTACGACAAGGAGCCGACCTTCAAAAGCAATCTGCTCGTCTATGAGGGCAGATACTATCTCATCGGAGAGGAACACAAGGAATTTATTTCCGACAAAATGACAGACAGCGACTATTATATTCTTACCCTTGCCGCTGTTGCCCGTGAGCTGAACATCCGCAAGCTGACCTCTGCCCGTGTTCACCTTGCGGCTGGACTTCCTCTGACTTGGGTGAGCGAACAGAAGGACAGCTTCAAGGAATATCTCCTGCAGAACGACAGCGCTGATTTCACGTTCAAAGGCGTTGACTATCACGTTGAATTTGCGGGTGCGGATATTTTTCCGCAGGGCTTTTCTGCGGTTGCTGACAAGCTCCGTGAGTTCAAAGGAATCAATATGCTCTGCGATATTGGCAACGGCACGATGAACGTCATGTATATCAACGAATGCCGCCCTCTTGCCAAAAAGTGCTTTACCGAAAAGTACGGCACCAACCAATGTATGCTTGCTGTGCGTGAAAATCTGATGAAGCAGTTTGGCGTATCGGTGGATGAAACCGTCCTTGAGCGTGTCATTCGTCACGGCACGGCAGACATCAGCCAGCGTTATCTGACCGCCATCCGTGATACCGCAACCGAGTATGCAGGGGGCATCTTCCGCAGACTGCGTGAGCATGAATACGATCCCGAACTGATGCGTCTGTATGTGGTAGGCGGCGGAAACTGTATTCTCAAAAACTTCGGCAGCTACGACAAAGACCGTGTGATTATCAACGACGATATTTGCGCTACCGCAAAGGGCTATGAACTGCTTGCCGAGCAGAAGCAGAGCAGAAAAGGCGGCATCGTATGAAGCAGATCTACACGACTACCCTGCGCCTAAACCTTGCGGATGAAGATGACCGCCGAGCCTATGAGCATTTGCAGCGGATGGACAAAAAGCAGTATCGCTCTTACAGCAAGGCGATTGTTACCGCCATCAACGACCACTTTGAACGGCAGGCACGGCTTGAAAGCGACCCGTATCTGGAAACCCGTGAAAAAGAGGATGTTTTTCTTCGGCGTGTGACGGAAGCCATCGAACAGGGCTTGCGGTTTGCGCCCGTCGGTATGCTCCCATTCACACCGCCTGCCGCCGTTGAAGCTCCGTCTGCCGAGGATGATGAGAACATTTCGGCGGCATTGGATTTCGCTGACAGCTTCTGATACTACTATTGCCCTCGTTTGGTATTACTGCGATACCAAACGGGGGCATTTTTGCTACTACAACGATTTTCAGAAAAAGCGTGATACCAAACAGACGGATATTTGATATTACGATGCTATCAAACAACCTTACTTTTACTACCACAGGAGGATTTTATGAACAAGAATATGACAGAGAACGAAAAGAAACTATTGCAAGCCAAGCACAGATTAGAGGAAGCCGAGATGCGTGACCGCAATAAGGAGCGAAAAGCCAGAACACGGCGGCTGATCCAGGAGGGAGCGATTTTGGAAAAGGTCTTTCCGAGCGTTGCTTCCATGAGCCTTGACGATGTGGAGGACTTTTTATGCGGACTAAGACGATAAACTTGAGACGAGGGGCGTTCGGGCAACCGAGCGTCCCATTTCTTTTATCCCGAAGGGCGCACTTACTCACCACCCCGAAGGGGCGGTGGTATTGCCTGCGGCAACCGTGCGCTCTGCGAGGCGGATTCGGCTTCCGCAGTAATTTATTACTGCTGGAAGCACTTATGGACAATGCCACATCACAGCTGTGCTGCTGTCATTGTCCACGCAGTTATCGCAAGCACACCCGCTATTGCGTCTGTGAGCGGGGGTACAAATTGTACCCCACCTTGCGCCAACTGCCGGTGAAAAACATCAACCTGATGTTTTTCACTGCTATGGGTATCGCTTCTTCTGCGACACCCATTTTCTTTTTGCGAAAAAGAAACAAAAACAAGAACGAAAGGACGGTGAGAACGAATGGCGATCTACCACTTGGAAGCGAAAGTGGTCAGCAGAGGTGCGGGACGGTCTGCGGTTGCCGCTTCCGCTTATTTGAGCTGTACTAATATCTTAAACGACTATGACGGGGTACGGCACGACTTTACACGAAAGAAAGGGCTTGTATGGCAGGATGTGTTTTTGCCGGAGTTTGCCCCTGCCGAATGGAAAGACCGAGGTGTGCTTTGGAACGCTGTGGAGGAAAACGAAAAGACCAAGGACAGCCGCCTTGCCCGTGAGTTTGTTCCTGCTCTGCCCATTGAGCTGACACCGACACAATGGCAGGAGTTATTAACCGATTTCATTCAGAACAGCTTTGTTGCCGAGGGGATGTGCGCTGATGTTGCTATTCACGATCCACACCCGCCCGGTCACAATCCACACGCTCACATTATGCTGACGGTGCGACCTTTGGATGAGCAGGGCAACTGGCAATACAAGACCGAGAAAGAATATCTCTGCGTCAGAAACGGCGAGGAACGGGGGTTTACCGCCGCCGAGTTCAAGGCGGTACAGGCTGACGGATGGGAGAAGCAATACCCGTACAAGATCGGGCGAAAGAAAGTGTATATGCCGCCCTCTGAAGCGGAGAAGCACGGATATGAACGAGCCAACAAGCATCCGAAAAGTACCAAGTTCGGCAGACAGAATCCCATTGCCGAGCGTTGGAACAGCGAGGAACAGCTTGTGGAGTGGCGCAAGGCGTGGGCAGACGTGACCAACCGATATTTGGAGCGATACGGACACGATGAGCGTATCGATCACCGCAGCCATGCAGATCGGGGCTTGACCGCACAACCCACCATTCACGAAGGTGTGGTTGCCCGTGCGTTGGAGAAAAAAGGTATCGTCTCTGACCGCTGTGAAATCAACCGTCAGATCAAGGCGGACAATGCTTTGCTCCGTGAGCTGAAAGCAACGGTCAAGAAGCTGATGCAGGCGCTAAAGAATACGGTTCCTGCCATAGCGGAGGCAATGGAAAAGATACGCAGCAGTATGCTGATTTTCAGTTATCAGCTTCGTCATATCGGTGTGGGCAAATATAATATGGGTAAGCGTGTCAAGGCAGTCAAGCCGGAGCTTGAACGCTATGCGGGTTTGGTACAGCAGATCAAGGAGAAAAGCAAGGAACGGAAAAATCTGCTTGCAGAAAAAAAGGAAACATCGTTCTATCAGATCTCCAAGCTGCATGACTTTACCCGCCGTATTACCGAGCTGACCGAGGAAATAGAGGAACTGAAAACCGAAAAGGAAATGCTTCTTCGCTCTTTGGACTGCGCCGACGATGCGGGCATTTCTGATGTGAAGAAAGAGATCGCCACCTTGGAGGGCGCGTTGCGGAAGCTGTCCGAGCAGGAAGAAAAATATTCTGCCGAGCTTGATGAAGCCATTAAGCAGTATGCCGAGCTGAAAGTACAAGCCTCCGGTATGGATGCCGCCGAGCTAATGGATGCACGGCTTGCTGTTCGTGATGAAAAAGGAAGCTCTGCCATTGACCGTGTGAAAGCTGCCCATGGCGAGAAATACGATCCGATGATGATGCACGACAGCAAGCGTGACGTGGCAAATCTGCTCCATGAGGAAGCGGAAGCACGCTCTATCCGTGAACGTCTGCGTCAGAAACAGCAACGGCAGGCACAGCAGAAGCAAACCAAAAAGAAAAGCAAAGACAGTTGGGAACGATAGAATGTCAGCGGGAGTGCATTTTGAACGATGTGCTCCCGCTTTTTCTGTTTAATTGGTAAAAGTGGTAGAATTTTTCACATTTTTGTGCTATAATTATTATGGATTTTTATATCCATAGGTAAAACGGTTGTTTTGAGGATGAATCGACTTATGAACGGAGGCGAAATACTGTGCAGCTCTTTTATGGAGTACCCGAAGATATCGAAAAATGGATGAGCCTTGTAACACAGGTCAGATGGAACTTCCCCGGTTTGGAAACACAAGAGAAGTTGAACGAACACCGAGCCACCGTTCTCAAATTCATGGGCAAGGGACAGGCTATCTGCATAAAGGAAGAAACCGAGATTGCCGGTGTTATGCTGTTCTCACGAGGACACAACATGATCTGCTGTCTTGCTGTTTCCCCCAAATACCGTCGCCGTGGTGTAGCATCAATGCTCATGGATGAAGCGCTGAACAATTTAGATAGAACAAAAGAAATTTCTGTTTCTACGTTCCGAGCGGACGATGAAAAAGGAACCGCACCAAGAGCATTGTATGAAAAATACGGTTTTGTTGCAGATGAGCTTATTGAAGAATTTGATTACCCAAATCAGAAATATGTTCTGCATCCTGCAGGATCAGAGCGAAAAGACCGGCAGCTCGCTATCAATACTATGGTTCGTGAAATCAGCGGTATTCTCTCGGATCGTGAACCGTCAATTTATATGTATGGCTCGTCTGTTCTGAATGATTTCAGATTGGGTTGGAGCGATCTTGATATTCTTGTATTGACAAGCAAGCAAATAACGGAAGAACAGGCAAAATCGCTCGTTGGACTTCGCCAAGCTATGCTTGTAGATGAACCCGATAATCCCTATTACCGTTCTTTTGAGGGTGGAATGCTCACCCTGGCTGCGTTCCTCTCAAAGAAAACTGACCGAGTTGTTTATTGGGGTACAAGCGGTGAGCGAATCACCGATAAATATGCGTTTGACAGCTTCGGCATGGCAGAGCTGGTCGAGAGCAGCGTCCTCTTGTACGGAAAAGATATACGAAAGGAACTGAAATATCCCACTTTCCACGAACTGTATGCCGACGTTAAACGCCACTATGAAACAATCAGAAAATACGCACAAAGCACCGGACGGAGCTTCTATTCCTTCGGTTGGATGTTGGATATAGCTCGGTGCATTTATACGCTTCGCACCGGCAAGATCATTGCAAAGACAAAAGCTGCAGAATGGGCATTGGAAAACAATCTCTGCTCCGATCTGTATGCTCTCACAACCGCATTGAATGTCCGTAGAAACCCTTTGAAATATCGAGACGATAAAGAGACGCTCGACTACGCCGAGACGCTTGGTGAGGCTGTTCAACGCTTTGCGGATGTACTGGAGAAAGAATTGATCGCAAGTAAATAAGAGGAGGCGATAAAAATGGAATTTAGAAAGGTATTTGATACCATACCTGAACAGTTTGACAAGTACAGACCCCGTTATTCTGCGGAATTGTTTGCTGATCTAATTGAATACGCAGAAATCGGTCCCGGCAAATCCGTGTTGGAACTTGGTCCAGGTACAGGACAAGCAACCGACCCGATACTTAATACGGGTTGTGATTACAATGCTATTGAACTTGGCGAGAACTTATTTGAAATGATGAAACATAAGTATGGTCAATACCCGAACTTTAGCATCGTAAATGATGACTTCATAACCCACGATTTTGGACATCAGAAATTCGATATGATCTATTCTGCGGCGACAATCCAATGGATTCCAGAAGAAATCGCTTTTCCTAAAACTTTTGATTTATTAAAGCCTGGTGGAACGTTGGCAATGATGCTTACCAAAGGCGACTATAAAACACCAAACGAAGAACTGTTTAATAAAATTCAGAAAGTGTATTCCGAGTATTTCAAACCGGATACGGAATACAAGCATGGCTCGTTCAAATACACCAACGCTCCGAATTATGGATATGTTGATTTTGAAAAACGTGAGTTCTACGGAAAACGAGAATTTACGGCTGATGAATATGTTGCCTTCTGTGGAACGCATTGTGATCACATAGTTATTCCAGAGCCATACAGAAGTAAATTCTTCGATGGGTTGAGAGAAACCGTGATGGAAGCTGGGAACAAGGTAGTGTTTAACGATACATTTATTCTGTTCTTGGCAAAGAAACCCTTATAAAACGAAGGAGGAGCGCATGAAAGCCATAATTACCGATTTAGACAGAACATTGCTACATACCGACAAAAGCGTATCCGAACACACCATAGTTGTTCTGAGGAAGTGTCACGATCATGGAATCCTTATTATGGCTGCAAGCGCAAGACCTTTAAGAGATATTCTGATCTACAATGACTTGATCGGCTTTGATGCCATAACTGCCACGAATGGAGCTGTCATTTCGCTTCCGAAGAACTTATTGGAAATCGGAATCTCTTGTGAAAGCGGAAAGAGAATCCTGTCTGCTATTCTGCAATACCCCGATGTATTTCTTTCCATAGAAACAAGCAAAGGGTTGTACTCAAACAGAGACATTCCAGTTTGGGAGCCTGTAGTGTGGGATAAGTTCCCGACATTACCGGAGGACATCATCCTCTATAAAATACTGGCAAGCAGTCAACAGAAACCGCTATATGAGGGCATTGAAACTACATTGACCGACGATGTGTACCACACCATCGCCAATAATGATCTTATCCAAATTATGAGCAAAGAAGCTACGAAATGGAACGGCATCAAGCATATGCTCTCCCACTTTGGTATTTCTCCGAGCGATGCTGTCTATTTTGGTGATGATAACGACGATATAGAGCCTATAAAGAACTGTGGACTTGGTGTGGCTGTATCTAATGCCATCCCATCTGTTCTTGATGTAGCAGATCGGATTATTGGTGGCAACGATACGGATGGTGTGGCAAAGTTTATAGAAGAAAATCTGATGTAATAGAAAGGTTGGAATTTACGATGATACACATATTGCTTGAAGAATTTGACATAGATGCGCCTTGGCTCTATGACGAATTGAAAAACTACATACAGCCA
>OLVO01002915.1_pt1 | contig 14897 bp, 9 predicted proteins | sample 1672571 | NCBI WGS metagenome assembly OLVO01 (sample SAMEA3136700, study PRJEB25190) | human gut metagenome | biome: human gut; feature: human-associated habitat; material: faeces | place: Austria | collected 2013 | reverse complement strand
GGCTCACCGATATAATCAAATCCGGTCCAGACAAACTCACCGGCATTGTAATCGTTCTGGATGACCAGTTCCCAGGCATCGCTGGCGGAGAGACCCCAGCCGACCTTCGTGCTGTCGTTGTTATACTCAGACAGCTGCAGACGGTTGTTATCCTGTGTCATCGTCGCGTATTCACCGCGCGTATGGATGGAGCTAGCCGTCTCTGCGCCATACAGCGTCCATTCCGGATGAGCCGCATGAAGCGCGTCCAGCTGTGCATCCGGAGTCACTCCAGCCTGTCTATCTCCAGAAATATAGTTCATGCCATTGACGCCGCCGACTGCCGTAAGCTGATCCTGAATGTTGTTCAGCATGGAGTTTCCGCCCTTCTGGTTGTCGCCGATCGTCAGCGGACGAGTATCATCCTCATCGAGCATCCAGGAGATGATGTCCTGAGACAGTTCATCATAATGCGCGACAGAACCGTTGTAGCATCCTTCGGTGATCTCGTTGCCGATGGACCACATGATGATGCATGGCTCGTTGATGCCACGCTTGATCATGGCACGGGCATCGAATTCGCCCCACTGCATGCCGGTCTCGCCATCAAGGATCTGGTTGTCCGCGGTGATGGTGTCCTCAAAGTGAGTCGTGTAATCGTTATAATTGCCGTTCTTGTATTCGGTCCAGCCATCGAATGCTTCGTCGATGACAAGCATGCCGTATTCGTTACAGATGTCAAGCAATACGGATGCGGCCGGGTTATGCGTCACACGGATGGCGTTGCAGCCCATGTCCTTGAGCATCTTCACCTGACGCTCGATGGCATCGCGGTTGGCTACCGCGCCCAGCGCGCCCTGATCATGGTGCATGCAGACGCCCTTGAGCTTCATCATCTGACCATTGAATGAGAAGCCGGTCTCGCTGTCAAAGCTGTAGTAACGGAAACCATAATCATTTTCGTATGTATCCACCACTTCGCCATCGACCAGCACTTCGGTTTTCACGGAATACAGATAAGGATCATCGATTCCCCAGAGATGAGGCTTGTTGACGACCATGCTCAGCTGTGCGGTCGCTTCGCTGCCGGCCTCGATATTTAACGCCGTATCCTGCGAAACGGCCGCGCTGGCGCCGCTAGCGTCTAACAGCGTGCTGCGCACGGTCACATCGACAGCTGCATCGCTGTCGTTGACGACAGTGGCCTCCACGTTCACATCTACATCGCCGGCGTACTGTTCTGCCAGATCTTTCGAGGTGACCTTAACGCCATTGTAGCCAACATGCACCTCATCAGTAACGGTCAGCGTCACATCGCGGTAGATGCCGCTGCCAGAATACCAGCGGCTTGACGGAATGCTGTTATCCACCTTGACCGCGATGACATTTTCAGTTTCACCATCGGCGACGATCGCGTCGGTGATGTCAAAGGCAAACTGCGTATAGCCATATGGATGACTGCCCAGTTTCTCACCGTTTACGTAAACCTCTGCATTCATGTACACGCCGTCAAAAGTGATCATCAATTGTTTGTCTTCATACTTCTGCGGCACGACGAAAGTCTTGCGATTCCTACACCATTGATTACAAAACCGCGGCGGATTTTGAGGCTGCGCTGAACAGCGGCAAAAACGTCGTCGGCAAAGTCGTGCGCTTTTCCATCCACGCCGTACATCCTGATTCCGCTCTTGGCTTTAACTGCTGGGCGGGCGAACACTTGAATTTCATCAGCGATGCCCCGTTCGATGTCAAAGCGGGCGACATTTTGACCGTCCGCATCACAAAATTCAACACAATCCTCGGTTCTTGGGAGCTGCACTACGAGCTTTTGAATCAGGAATAATCTTCCTTCCCCTGCCCCTCTGCTTTTGTCAGCGGAGGGGCGTTTTTTGTACTTCCGCGAAATTCGAGATTGACAACTTCCCCCGATGGTGGTAAACTGGAAAAAACGGAAGTTTTCTGCCCATTTTCGTCGCTTGTTAGGAGGATTGCTATGAGTCCCATTGCCGCCCGGAAAAAGACCATCATCTGGATGATTGCCGCCATCGTGCTGGCAGTCTCTTCCATTGCACTTGGCGCCGGTCTCATCGTCAGCCACAATTCGCTGACGGACACCCGGAATCAGCTGACGGACACGCAGAGCGCGCTGTCCTCCACCCAATCCACCTTGGCGGACACCGAAAACAGCCTGTCCGCCGCGAAGGACACCCTCGCATCCACCGAAGCGACCCTCGCGGACACGCAGACCACGCTGGACACGACCGCCGCCGCCTTGACGGATACCCAGACCACCCTCGCGTCCACCGAAGCCACCCTCGCCGAAACGCAGGGCACGCTTGCTGACCGCGAAACCGAATTGTCCGCCACAAAGGACACCCTCGCGTCCACCGAAGCCACCCTCGCCGAAACGCAGGGTACGCTTGCTGACCGCGAAACCGAGCTGTCCGCCACAAAGGACACCCTCGCATCCACCGAAGCCACCCTCGCCGAAACGCAGACTGCCCTGAACAGCCGCGACACCACGCTGGCATCCACGAAGGACACGCTGATGATCACCCAGACCAAACTGGCGGCAGTGAAGGACACGCTGTCCACCACGCAGAACGAACTGGGCACCTTGAAGGCATCCCTGCCGGCGAAGGAATATGAGCTGGAGAACACGAAGGAAGCGCTCGCCGCGACGGAAGCCGAACTGGCGGTGACGCAGAACACGCTGACTGCCGCGCAGACGGAGCTGTCCGACACAAAAACCAGCCTGTCCGCCACTGAAGCCGAGCTGACCGCGACGAAGGACAGCCTTGCCGCCGCCACGACGGAATTGTCCGACACCAAGACGGCGCTGACCGCCACCGAAGCCGAGCTCACGACGACGAAGGACACCCTGACCGCAAAGGAAGCCGAACTCACCGCGACGAAGGACACCCTGACCGCAAAGGAAGCCGAACTCACCGCGACGAAGGACACCCTGACCGCGAAGGAAGCCGAACTCACCGCGACAAAGGACACCCTGACCGCGAAGGAAGCCGAACTCACCGCGACGAAGGACACCCTGACCGCGAAGGAAGCCGAACTCACCGCGACAAAGGACACCCTGACCGCAAAGGAAGCCGAACTCGCCGCGACGAAGGACAGCCTGACCACCGCCACGACGGAGCTGGAAGCCACAAAGGCAACCCTGGCCGCGACAGAGGCGGAATTGACGACGACGCAGGAAACCCTCGCCGACGCGCAGGCGATTCTGGCGGCATCGAACGAATCGCTGAGCTTCGCGAAGCTGAACCCGGCGACGCGCGGCACTGACCCCGGCATTGCGCCCTCCCCGATGGCAAGCGCGGTTCGCGACCCGTCGGAAGCCGTCGCGTTCCTGCTTGTGACGGTCGGCACAAAGACATACGAGCCGATTCCGCTGCTGGAGGACGGGTACTACCGGCTGATTCACGGCGTGTGCGTGAACATCATCCACGTCACGGAGACGAGCATCGAGATGACCGATGCCAGCTGCGCTGACCACGACTGCATCGCGCAGGGCATCGTGACGCTGGAGAACAAGGACACGCGTGAAGGCGGCAGCTACATCATCTGCCAGCAGAACTTTGTGACGCTGCGGCTCTGCACCCGCGCGGAGCTGGAAGCGGAAGGCATTGTGCTGCAATAATCGAGGATTTTGACCGGGGGTGGCGCAGGCTGCCTCCGGTTTTTTGCATAATCAGTAATATCCCCAAGGAGGAAAACGCCCATGCTGACGTATCATCCGACCACCGAAGCCGAGAAGGAAGCCATTTGCGCGTGGCACTACCCCGGCGAATACGCGATGTACAACAATCCGCCGTATGCCGAGCAGAAGAAGCACGGATACGGTTTTGCGAATCCGGCAAACAATTTCTATTCCTTTTACGATGGCGAAACGCTGGTGGGCTTCGTGAACCTGTCCGATGAGGGCAGCGAAGTGTTTTTCGGCATCGGGCGCATCCCGACCACTGCGGACAGGGGTACGGCACGCAGATGACGGCGCTGGCGTGGGATTTATCCCAGCGGCTGTATCCGGGCAAGCCGATGTATCTGGAAGTGCGGACGTGGAACATGCGCGCCGTTCGCTGCTACGAGAAGGCGGGATTCCGGGTGGTGGGCGAGCCGGTGAAGCGGGTGACGCTCAGCGGAGAAGGGACGTTTTACCATATGGTGCGTCAGGCGCAGGGATGATTCCGTGCAAGATGTTGATTTGCCAAGCGGCATCCGCTGCAAATTTGACATTCGCCGCCTTTCGGGGCGGCTTTTTGTTTGGTTCTTCACGGAAAGTTGGGAAAGCAAACAAGGGCTTAGGCGAAGCCCCCAAAAGCTGCACGCGGAAGGAGCATGAAAGTGCGACCAACCCAATCGCGAAAAGGGGTCAAGGGGCAATTGCCCCTTGCAGGGTCAAGGGACAGCGTCCCTTGTGGGGTTTGGGGCAACGCCCCAACTGTTCCGCGTCCGACCAATCCCAAGGAAGCCGTCAACAAAGGTGCAGGCAGCGAAGCGTCCCTGCCAGTAACTCTGCGCGTCCGCAGACGCGCCTCCAAGCTGCTCTTCCCCCCCAAGATTCCGTGAAGAACCTTTTGTTCCCCCGCTGAACGCCGCCTAAAATCTCTATGAATATGTAAAATTCAGTTGAAAACAAGCGCAAAGTGTGGTAAAGTAGATATGTATGCGATTTTTCCCCGCACAGGCGGAATTCTGCTGCATTGCGGCACGCTCGGAGGAAACGAACCATCATGACGATTATGAATGTCTTATCCCTGTTCGGCGGACTGGGGCTGTTCCTGTTCGGAATGCAGCTGATGGGCGAAGCGCTGGAAAAAGCGGCGGGTACACGGCTGAAAAAGCTGCTGGGCATGGTCACGGGCAACCGCTTCCTCGCCATGCTCGCGGGCATCACCATCACGGCGGTGGTGCAGTCCTCCTCCGCGACGACGGTCATGGTCGTCGGCTTCGTCAATGCGGGGCTGATCTCCCTGACGCAGGCGGTCGGCGTGATTATGGGCGCAAACATCGGCACCACGGTCACGTCGCTGCTGCTGTCGGTGCAGATTGATTTTGCCGCCATCTTCACGTTTCTGGGGCTGATTCTCTCGAATCTTCCCGACAAGTACAGAACCGCCAAGCAGTTCGGCACCATCACGATGGGCTTGGGCATCCTGTTCATCGGCATGAACACCATGTCCGGCGCGATGGAGCCGCTACGGACGTGGGAGGGCTTCCAGAAGGCGATGGCGTCCATCAACAACCCGATTCTGGGCGTGCTGATTGGCGCGGGCATCACCGCCGTCCTGCAATCCTCCGCCGCCAGCATCGGCATCCTGCAAACGCTCGTCGCGCAGGGGCTGATTGGGCTGGACAGCGCCATCTTCATCCTCTTCGGGCAGAATATCGGCACTTGCGTCACGGCGCTGCTGGCGTGCGCGGGCACAAACTCCACCGCCAAGCGCGCGGCGACGGTGCACCTGCTCTTCAACGTCATCGGCACAGTGATTTTCGTCATCATCGCCTGCTGCCTGCCGCTGGCAAGCTGGGTCGAGATGCTCTCTCCCGGCAACCTCAAGCTGCAAATCGCCATCGTCCACATTCTCTTCAACGTCACGACGACGGCGCTGCTGCTGCCCGCCGCAAGCTGGCTGGAGAAGCTGGCGTGCCTGCTGATCAAGAACGACGGCTCGACCGCCGAGGAAATGAAGCTGCTCTACTTTGACGCGCGTATGCTCAAAACGCCGCCGATTGCCGTGGCGCAGCTGTTCAACGAAGTGCAGCGCATGGGCGGCATTGCGATGGGCAACTTCCAGCGGGCAATGGAGTGCTTCAACGAGTGGGACGCGAAGAAGTCCGAAGAGCTGGCGCGGAACGAGGACGTGCTGGACTACCTGAACCGCGAAATCACCGATTCGCTGGTGGAAGTGAAGGGGCTTGACCTGTCCGAGAAGGACACGAAGCTGGTCGGCTCGATGTTCCACGTCGTCAACGACATGGAGCGCATTGGCGACCACAGCCAGAACATCATGGAATCGGCGCAGCTGAAGAATCAGGATGAGGTGAAATTCTCGCCCAAGGCGGTGCAGGAGCTGGAAAGCCTGTCGAACCTTGTGCGCGCGCAGATGCAGCGGTCGCTGGACATGTTCAAGGCGCAGGTAACGGACGACACGCTGCTGGGCGAAGTGGAGGGCGTGGAGGACGAAATCGACACGACGACCGAAGCCCTCCGCAGCCACCACATGGACCGCTTGAAGAACCACAAGTGTTCCGCGAAGAACGGCATGATTTATCTGGACATGCTGACGAACCTCGAACGTATCGGCGACCACGCGGAGAATATCGCCACGTCCGCGAAATCCGCAACGGGGATTTGACACGATTTTTCTTTTGATATACGGACTGACAAAATGGTTTTCGCGCGGAATTTTTGCCGCGTTTGAGCTTTGGAGGTGCTTTCGATGGCGGGGCAACCTGTAAAACGGGGAAATTGGGGCGACTGGGCAACAATTGAGCATACGCCGCGTTCCGAAAAGCGTTGCTGCGGCGGGTGTATTCATTATTGCTATGAGGATGATTCTTGCAAAGTTCGCCCGATTGTTGTGTATGAGGTTGGGGCTGACTTTTGGCGGACTTGTCCAAAGTATCGCTATAACATTGACGCCGTCCTAAAATCACCGTATATACCGCAGCACCCGCCTGCTGATGACTCCTCTAAAAAGCAAATTCGCTATAAGCCTAACCCTGCCATTACGCTCGGCATGGATGTTATTGATGAAAACAATCGGGTGGGAAAAATAACTCGTTTGAGCTACGAAAACAAGCAAGTAGATGTTCAATATCCTTCAAGAATTATCACCTATCAATTTCCCGAATCTTTCATTCAGCATCGCCTAAAAAAGTACTACAAATCTTCTGGTGAAAGCATAATTATCGATTATTTTCAGCAAGTCAATGTTTCTGACGACAATTTTGTCAGCCTAAAAAACAACAGCAACTCAATGACTGATGACGTTTTAGTGATGACAAAATTAGCTATTTTGAAAAGGGCTTCGGAACTAAAAATAACCGATTTCTTACCGGGTATGCTTGTTTTTCACAGACAGTTGGGTGTAGGCAGAGTACATGATTTACTTTTATTCCAAGAGTTGCTTATTATTGATTTCAGTAATGGCTGCCAGCGCAAATTTCATGTTCCCACTGCTTTTATTGCTGGGAAATTAGTTCTTCTGGAAAATAACGCTATTTTTTCTCCCGAAGATTCTCGTTCTTGCACTGCCAAATCACTTTCACTTATAACGCCTTCCAAACTCCGCGCAAATGATTTCACGGTTGGCATGAAAATATTCGACCTTTGGGATGGAATTGGTCGTATCATAGGAGTGAATTCTCAAAAGAATTTTCTTCTACTTGAATTTAACGATAAACATACTAAAAAAGTTCATGTTCCTTTGGACTTCGTCAGCGGATTTGCAAAAGTCGTTGTTCCAAATGCAGAACTTACGTCACCGCAAGTTCCCCACAAGCTTGTCGAAAGTGCACTGGCGAAGTCCCCCAAGGAACTTACAGCATCCGATTTTGTACTCGGTATGACGATTATTGATAGCCTTTATGGAGCAGGTCACATTTACAACATTTCGACTACTGGTGATCGTATTTATTTATCTTTTGCTGATAATTTGGTCGGAAATTATAATATACCCATTAGTTTTGTTATCGGAAGACTGAAATTTTTCACAAATAGCACTTCCTTGTCAGATGAGGAAATAATACAGATTTATTCAAATATTAGTTCTATGAAAACTCCTCGAACACTCTGCTCTTGCGATTTCGTTCCTAACATGAAAATCATCGACAGTACTCACAGCATTGGTCAAATCGAGTACATTGACAGAGAAACTTTAGTGGTGAAGTTTCCTAATGAATACAAAAAATATAGAATTCCTAATGATTTTTCAAATGGTACAATAAGGATTTTCGTTAAATAGCCTCTCCAGCATGAGCCACCCCGCTCATGCTGTTTTATATTTCCTTGATATACTCCCCCACGACCTCCACCAGCCCATCCGCCTCCTTCGGCGCGTACCTCGGCGAAATTGCGAGCGTCACGAAGTCATACGCCCCCGCCGCGCGGAAATCGCGATAGTCGTCGTACACGCGGAAGGGCACGGTCGGCTCTGCGCCGTTTTTCGCGGCGAACATCTGCGCGGTCAGCGAATTGAGATGGATGTTGCCGTCCGCGTCAAGCAGCACTTGCGGAATATCCGCCCGCGAACGCGGATTGCGCACGTTATCCAGCGACGAAATCCGCCGCATCGCCAGCGCGAACAGCAGGTAATTCGCTTCATCCAGCTTCTTTTGGGCATAGAAGGCGGTGTAGTCCAGCCGCTTTTGGACGGGCATGGACAGGACGTTGAACAGCACGAAGTTCGGGCCGGGATAACCAATGCCGAGGTCGCTGTGCGCATCGACGTGGGTGACGTCGAAGGGGGCGGTCAGGCGTCCGGCGGCGATTTGCTCCTCCCAGAAGCGGAGCGCGCCGTCGTGCGTCTCGAAAATGCGGCCGGGCTTGGGGGCGGTGCGGGACAGGCCGCACTGGTTTTCGAGGAATGCGCGGACGGCGGATGCTTCCCACGGCTCATGTCCGGGGAGAGACGGGCGCTCGCCCAGTTCGGCAAGCGGGCAGCAGTCGGCGAGGAAAAAGTCGAGGTCAATGTCTAATACGCGCATGGGTGCAATGCTCCTTTTGCGGAAAAGTGCTTTTTTGTTGCAGGGGGATTTCGCCTCTGCGGAGGCGACCAAAGGGCTTTCCGATCGCCCTTTGGAAACCTTCGGATGCACACTTTTGTTGCTTGGTTTTGAGCGTTAGTTTTTTAGTTACTGTTCTATTATATCGCATTCCCCCTCACGGCGCAAGGTCGATGATGCTGTTGTCGCTGCCGCCCTCGGCGAAGGAATCCGGCACTTGCCCGACGATGATGCTTTCCGCCATCGCCATCTGCGTGCTGGCCTGCACGTTTTTCGCGCCGGTCGGGATGACAATCTGCACGTTCGCAGTCAGGACGAGGGAAATGCGGTGGCGTGTCTGGTTGATGCCGGCGGTGGTGAAATCGGTGCTGAACGCCGCCTGCACCGAGCCGACAGGCAGAATCTGCACGGCGATGCCCGGCCCCGCGCCCGCCAGCAGCGTCAGCCCGACGGCACTGCCCAGCGGCACAACGACGGTTTTCTGCCCCATGGCGGTCAATCTTTCCTGCGCAAGCAGGGACGCCTGCGCCGCCAAGCGGTTCATCTCCGGGGTATTCGCCTGAATCAGGCGCACTTGCCCTTGATCGTCCTTCTCGACGGTCATCAGGTCGGCGTAATGCACGCCGAGTCCGAGCATCTCCGAGGCTGCCTCGTTGAGCGCCTGAATCGCCAGCGACCGCGCCGTCGCCTGCGAGAGCGTCAGCACGACGTCCGTCACGTTGCGCTCGACGCGGAGAATCAGCAGCGTCAGCAGCACAAGCAGCAGCAGCGCGCGTTTCCACCGCCGCCGGGGAGATTTTCGCCGCTTTGCAGGAATTTTCGCTTCTGATTCGTTGTTTGTCTGGGGCATGGTACATCCTCCTTTCGTCGCCTGCCATTGCAGGATGCGCGAATATGTGCTATAATATAGGATGTAATTTTGTATGCTCTGCGGGTTATGCTATTTTCGGATGAAAATGCGCCAAGGCGCGAGCAGATGGCGCAGGCGAATCCGAAAATAGCATTCCGCATTCCTTCATATTCCGCCGGGGCGCGCATCATGCCGCTGACGGCGCAAAGGGGCTGAAGCAGTGAAGAAACGCAACGATTTCCCGGACTTTGTGCCGGAAAACGACGATTTTGCCTATCAGGACGGTCATCCCGACGACCCGCAGGGCGATGATCCTGACGAGTACGACCCGAACTGGGCGGACGACGACGACCCCGTGGAAGTTGCGGGGCAGGCGGACATGTTCGCGCACGAGGATTTCTGGAACGCTTCGGCGGATGATAGCGAAGCGCTGCCGGAGGAGGAAAAGGTCTACAAGCACTCCATTTTCAAGCCGGAGATGAAGAAGCCGAACTTCGTGCTGTCGATTGCCGTCAACGTCATCCGCATTTTCGCGGTGCTGGTGCTGGTGGCAGGGCTGGCGGCAGTCGGCGCGGTGGTCGGCATTGCGAAAGGGTACATGGAAACTGCCCCGACGCTTGACCTCGCCGCGATTGACGATCAGGCGCAGACCTCCTTCATCTACGACGCCAACGGCAACCTCATCACCGAATACAAAGGCTCGGAGAACCGCGTCATGGTGTCGATTCAGGCCATGCCGACATACCTCCAGCACGCTTTTATCGCCGTGGAGGACGCGCGCTTCTACACGCACAACGGCGTGGACATCAAGCGCATTATCGGCGCGTTCGTGTCTAACCTGTCCTCATCCTCCACGCAAGGCGGCTCGACCATCACCCAGCAGCTGATTAAGAATACGCTCCTTTCCTCCGAGCAGAGCTACAAGCGCAAAATTCAGGAAGCGTACCTCGCCATGCAGCTGGAAACGCGCTACACAAAGGATCAGATTCTCGAAAGCTACCTGAACACCATCTACCTCGGCGAAAACTACTACGGCGTGTACACCGCCGCGCAGGGGTATTTCGGCAAATCGCTGGGCGAACTGACGCTCCGCGAATGCGCCATGCTGGCGGGCACATGCAACTCGCCCTACTACTACAATCCGCGCCGGAATTTCTACACGCGGCAGAAGGAGGGCGTGGATTACCCCGCCATCACCAACGACCGCACCAACTACGTCCTGCGCTGCATGTACGAAAACCAGTACATCACCTACGAGCAGTATCAGGAGGCGCTTGACCCGGCGACCGCGCATGTGCTGGAGAAAGACCCGAACACATCCACCGGCATGTACGCCTACGCGCACTACGTCGAATACGCGGTGGATGAGGTCATCGACATCCTGCTGCAGCTGAACAACCTTGAGGACACCTCCGCCAACCGCAACGCCATGGAAAACAAGCTGCGCACCGGCGGCTACCACGTCCAGCTCGCCATCGACACCTCCATTCAGTCCACCGTCGAGGATACGCTGGAAAACTGGACGAACTACCCCACCCTGCGCGACCCGGCGGACAAGGTCTACCGCACGCGCAATTCCGACGGCACATACGACGAAACGGTTGAGCCGCAGGCCGCCGCCGTCGTTGTGGACTACCACACGGGCGAAATCAAAGCCATTGTCGGCAGCCGCACGCGTCCGACGGCGATGAAGACCTTCAACCGCGCGGTGGATATGACCATGCCCGTCGGCTCGTCCATCAAGCCGATTGCCGTGTACGCACCCGCGATTGAGCTTGGCGCATCCCCCGCGAGCATCGTGATGAACATGCCGCTGCCGATTTCCGGCTGGCGCGGGTCAAACGGACAGGATTCATGGCCGCGCAACTACGGCGGCAGCTCCTACGCCGGCCCGGAGACGCTGCGCAAAGCGCTCGTCAACAGCCACAACACCGCCGCCGCGCAGGCGCTGATGACCCTCGTGGGCGTGGACAATTCCGTTGCCTTCCTGCACGCGATGGGCATTGACGATGCGCACATTGACGCAACGCCGTTCGGCTTGTCCCTCGGCTCCAGCGGCATTACGCCCATGCAGATGGCGGTTGCCTTCGGCGTGCTGGCGAACGGCGGCGTGTATCAGCAGCCCATCTCCGTCCTCGGCATTTCGGACAGCACGGGCAAGGTCATCTGGGACGGCCACCAGCAGCAGGAGCGTCACCGCGTGTTCAGCGAATCCACGGCGTACATGGTCGTGGACATGCTCAAGCAGGCGGTTTCCTCCGGCACGGGCACAAACGCGAAAATCAAGGGGCAGACCGTCGCGGGCAAAACCGGCACGAACTCCGACCAGAAGGGCGTTTTCTTCGCCGGCATGACGGGCTACTACTCCTCCGCCCTGTGGGTTGGGCACGACAACTACAAGGCGCTGTCGTCAAAATCCACCGGCTCCCGCTCCGCCGCCCCGCTGTGGCAGAGCTACATGAGCAAGATTCATCAGGGGCTGTCCAACCGCGACATTCTGGAGGGCAGCGCCAGCGACTACGGCTTGGTGAAGGTGACGACATGCGCGGTATCGGGGCAGCTTGCCACCGACGCTTGCCGCAGCGACGCGATGGGCTACGGGGTCGTGACGGACTACTGGAAAGCCGGCACAGAACCGACGGTTTCCTGCCAGATGCACACGACGCAGACGATTTGCTCCGTCAGCGGCTTGCTCGCCTCCCCCTATTGCCCGGACACGGTCACACGCGGCGTGCTGACGATTCCGTCGGGACACCCGCTGGCATCCTTCATCGGCACGGAATATGAGGATGTGCTGATTGAGTACCTCGGCAGCTACGCGGTCTTGGGCGCAAGCGGCACCTGCCCGTACCACACGAGCGCATCCAGCTCCGGCAGCAACACGATGGTGGAGAACACGCTGATTCCCGATGCGAAGATTCTGCTTTCGCAAGCCTACGCGCAATTGCAGAGCATGGACATTGTAAACGACGCGCAGCGCTACTCCGCGATTCAGTCCGCCATCACAAATCTGGAATACGTCATCTCCCTCCCCGCCCCGACAACGGCGGAAGTTGCGTCGGCGATGGGGCAGCTGACACAGGCGATGGCGGGTCTCTACTAATGGATACACAAACAAACACGGCGGCGGATTCTCTCGCAGAAATCCTCCATGCATTGCGCGGCATCCGCGCCCCCATCCAGCAAGGCGAATACGACCTGCACGACCTCGTGCGCGCCGCGCTGGTGGAATCAGGCATCCCCTGCGCGCACGAAGTCCCGCTCGCCCCGCGCTGCCGCATCGACTTGCTTTGCCCCGGCGGCATCGGCATCGAAATCAAGCGCGGGCAGCCTGACCGCAAGCGCATTGTGATGCAGCTGACCCGCTACGCCGCGTGCGGGCAAATCAGCAGTTTAATTCTTGTGACTGAGCGGACAGTCGCCGTACCCAATCGAATTCACGGAAAACCGGTTTCGTGCGTATGCCTGAACCGGCTGTGGGGAATTGCACTATGAATGAAGAAGAAGCGGAACTGCTTCCGCCGTACCTGCGCCCGTACCCGCCCTCCGGCGCACCGCTGGGAACGCTGAGCTACAACCGCCGCAGCAAGTGCTGGGTGGTGAAGGGCGACCCGTCGGTGACGGAGGTGTGCAAGCGGCTGTTTCCGGGCAGCGCGGGCAGCAGGCGCGGCGAAGCGCGGTTCACGGCGCATCGGCGGGCGGTGGGCGACCTCTGCTGGCTGATGATGCGCTTCCCGCTGGAAATCAAGGCAAGCGACCGCGCGTTGTGGGAAAAGGCGGTCACGGGCGCGCGGGAATACGCGGTTCGTCAGGCAAAGTTATCGACCATGCCCGTGCGCATGACCCCGCCCGACGGCGCGTTTCTGGGGACGCTCCGCCCATTTCAGGAGGAGGGGCTGTCGTACCTGTGCAGCCATGACCGATGCCTGCTGGCGGACGAAATGGGCTTAGGCAAGACGGTGCAGGCGCTGGCGTTTCTATCCTCCACCGGTTCATTGCCCGCGCTGGTGATTCCGCCCGCGCACCTGACCCGCAACTGGCAGGAGGAAACGCTGCGTTTCCTGCGGGTGGACGGCAAAGCGCCGCGCGTGCACACGATCCGTGGGCTGAAGCCCTACGACCTGCCGGAAGCGGACGTGTACATCATGCACTATCTGCTTCTGCGCGGATGGAAGAGCGTGCTGCCGACGCTGCCTTTTCGCTCGGTCATCTTCGACGAAATCCAGGAGCTGCGTCACGCGGGGACGGAAAAGTACTCCGCCGCGTCGCTGCTGTCGGAAAGCTGCGAGCGCGTTATCGGGCTGTCCGGCACGCCGATTTACAACCGCGGCGGCGAAATCTGGAACGTCATCAACATTCTCGACTACCACTTCTTAGGCGACTGGGAGTCGTTCTCGCGCGAGTGGTGCAGCGGCTACGGCAATCAGCTTGTGCTGAAGCCCGATTTGCTCGGCGCGTACCTGCGGCGGGAGGGGCTGATGCTCCGCCGGACGAAGCAGGAGGTGCTGCGCGAGCTGCCGCCGAAGCGCCGGCTGGTGCAGGAGCTGGACTGGAACGACAAGGTATACGCCCAGCTGATGGCGCCCGTGATGCGCGACGTGCTGCGCTGGAAACAGGACGACCAGCTTTCGGCGCAGGAGCGGGCGATGCTGGAGGAATCCATCAGCCAGCACGCGCGGCAGGCCACGGGCGTGGCGAAAGCGCCGTATGTGTGCCAATTTGTGCGCGCGCTGCTGGACGGCGGCGAAAAAGTGCTGCTGTTTGCACACCACCATCAGGTGATGGACATCTACAAGCAGGAATTGAAGGCGTTTTCGCCGGGGTTCATCACCGGGCGGGAGACGACGCTGGCGAAGATGAACGCGGTTGACCGCTTCCAATCCGGGCGGACGGACGTGCTGTGCATCAGCCTGCGCGCGGCAAGCGGTCTCAATCTCCAGCGCGCAACGTGCGTCGTTTTTGGCGAACTGGACTGGTCGCCGGCGGTGCATTCACAGGCGGAGGACCGCGCGCACCGCATGGGGCAGGAGGATTCGCTCCTGTGCTACTACCTCGTTGCGCCGCAGGGTTCGGACGCGGTGATGCAGGAAGCGCTGGGCTTGAAGGTCAGCCAGTTTGTGGGGCTGATGGGCGACGCGCCGCAGTCCCCGGAGCAGGCGGAGCAGTTTGCGAATCAGGCGCGTCGGCATGTGGAAAGGATTGTGGCGCAGATGGGGGACAATTCCGGTTCTCCCGGCTAACGCTAAACCTCTACTATGATAGTGCGACCCGAAGCAGTCCAGAGGGCGATCGGAAAGCCCTCTGGTCGCCTCCGCAGAGGCGA
>OLVO01002899.1_pt1 | contig 14951 bp, 12 predicted proteins | sample 1672571 | NCBI WGS metagenome assembly OLVO01 (sample SAMEA3136700, study PRJEB25190) | human gut metagenome | biome: human gut; feature: human-associated habitat; material: faeces | place: Austria | collected 2013 | reverse complement strand
CGTCCGGAGGGACTGAAACTCTACAATTTTGTGGACAATCATGATGTGGAGCGTATCTACACGAAGCTTCAGAACAAAGCGCATTTCACGCCGGTTCATGTGCTGCTCTATACCTTGCCGGGAGTGCCGTCTGTTTACTACGGCTCTGAGTTCGGCATTGAGGGAAAGAAGGAGCGGTATTCCGACGATTCCATCCGTCCGGCACTGCATCTTGCAGACTATGCAAATGCAGCGGAAGAGAATCCCTGTACAAAGCTCATCGCAGCTCTGGGCCGTATCCGTCAGCATACGAAGGAACTCTCTTACGGACTGCAGAGAAATCATCCGGATTTGTCAGGATCTCAAAGCTGTCCTCCTCCTCGGAGAAATCCTCTGCACCTGCATCAAGAGCAGTCATCATCAGCTCATCTGCATCGCCTTCGTACTCTTCCTTATCTACGATAATCTGACCCTTGCGGTCAAACATGAAGGATACGCAGCCATTTGTTCCTACGTTTCCGCTGCCCTTTGTGAAAGCGTTGCGCACATTTGATGCGGTACGGTTACGGTTATCGGTCAGTGTCTCTACAATGATCGCAGTTCCGCTTGGGCCATATCCCTCGTAAGTGATAGACTCGTAGTTTGCAGCATTTGCATCTCCTGCTGCCTTCTTGATGCTGCGGTCAATGGTATCATTTGGCATGTTGTTTGCCTTTGCCTTTGCAACGACATCACGCAGCTTGCTGTTGTTTGCCGGATCTGCTCCGCCTTCCTTTACTGCAACTGCGATCTCACGGCCGATACGGGTAAATACTTTTCCCTTTGCGGCATCGTTCTTTTCCTTCTTATGCTTAATATTGGCAAATTTAGAATGTCCTGACATTTTTAACGCTCCTTTGTGACTTAAAACTATATGTTTGTTTAACTAATTTATCTTATCATGTATTTTTCAATCTTGCAAGTATAATTTGAAAGACCCGCTCTATCTATGTACGGGTGATATCCAGGCTGACGCGCAGTGCTTCGTCTATCTGGCGGATCATATCCTCCTCCAGATGACATACCTTTTCGCGAAGGCGCTGTTTGTCTATCGTGCGAAGCTGCTCTAGTAATACAACTGAATCTTTTACGATGCTGCAGCAGCGTGAATCGATTACAACATGCGTTGGCAGCTTTGCCTTTGACATGCGCGATGTAATGGCGGCACAAATCACTGTCGGGCTGTGCCTGTTTCCCATATCGTTTTGTATAATAAGTACCGGGCGGACACCACCCTGTTCAGAACCTACCACAGGGCGAAGATCCGCATAATAAATATCACCTCTACGGATTACCATATATGCACACTCCAATTTCTTTCAGGATATTCTAAGTATTTCCATATTGGAATTTCTTATTCATCCTGACAGATGCTGTTATTGTATGGTATGTGCATATATTGATCATCGCAACAATTTAACGCTGTGCTTTGCACTCCCGCATCTTCAAAAACATTCGTAATACGCTTTGCTTACTCATGTTTCTGACCTTTTGACTCTGATTACATAAAATCACAGTAATCATCTTCGTTATAATCCTTGCTTCCGACTACTTTGCCGTGGCGGTAATAAACTCTTGGAATACGTTTTCCAAGGTCACACAAAAGTTCATAATTAAAGCTTCCTGCAAGTTCAGAAACCTCCTCAGCGCTCAGCTCATTATCACCGCTTTTTCCAATGACAACTACCTCATCGCCTTCTTTTGCTTCTGGAATGTCGCTGATATCTACCATTGTCTGGTCCATGCAGATACGGCCCAAAATCGGAGCTTTCTTTCCATGGATCAAAATACTTCCCTTATTGGAAAGTGCTCTTGGATAACCGTCTCCATAGCCGATTGGAATCGTAGCTACCACAGTTTCATGATCTGTTACAAATGTTGCTCCATAGCCGATTGCTGTACCTGCCGGAACAGTCTTAATATAGGCAATCTCAGACTTTAGTGTCAGTGCCGGTGTAAGCGATACAATATCCTTTCTGACTTCCTCTGACGGATAATAGCCGTACAGAGAAATACCAATACGAAACATATTGCCCGGCGCATTTGTCATCCAGATACCTGCGGCTGAATTAGCACAATGGCAGATTGGAGGACAGCACCCTGCCTCTTTTAAGCTCTCTACTATCTTTTGAAAGCGTTTTTGCTGCTCAATAGCGCCCTGATTTTTGATCATATCAGCAGTTGCCATATGAGTAAAAATACCCTCTGTACAAATATTCTCCTGAGTTGAAAGCCATTTTACAAAAGAAAGTGCATGCTCTGGTGTCATACCAATACGGCTCATTCCCGTATCTACTTTTACATGTACATATGCTTTTTTGCCCATCTTCTTTGCCGTCTCAGAAAGAAGCATTATCTTCTCTTCCTCAAAACCGGCATAACGAATTTTATGATCAACCAGATCTGCAAAGCGTTCCGGATGAACATAACCGAGCACCAGAATGGGCTTTGTGATGTTATGGCGGCGCAGATTTAATGCCTCGTCAATTGTGGCTACGGCATAGCCCCATACCAGATCATCAATTGTTTTTGCAACTGGTACGGCTCCCAGACCATATCCATCTGTTTTAATAACACCGCAAAGCATTGCCTCTTTTGGAACATTATCTCTAAACGACTCCATATTGGCTCTTATGGCATCAAGATTAACCTCTGCCCAGACTCTGTGATAGTTATGCATATCCTTATACCTTCTTCCTGCTTGTTTGTATCAGCACTTTTGATAGCCCATCTGCCAGATCACGCGCGATCATACTGTATGGGCTCTTTTCCTTTGCCGCCTCATCACCAGCTGCGCCATGCAGCCAGACACCAAGAACAGCTGCCCTCTCGGCAGACAGCCCCTGTGCGGCAAGCGACGCGATCACGCCTGTCAGTACGTCACCGCTTCCGCCTGTTGCCATACCGCTGTTTCCGGTAAGATTAAGATATCTGTTTTTTTGTGTTAGAATGACTGTGCGAGCATCCTTGCAGACACATATGCATCCAAACTTTTTTTGTAATTCTTCTGCAAAAGACAAAAGATTTTTAGCTGCCTCCTTCGCAGATGAGTTCATTAAGCGACCAAGCTCACCTGGATGCGGCGTAAGAATAACATTTTCTCCAAGGTATTCTGCCTGATCAATATTTGTTCTCATTGCAAGCAAATTTAAGGCATCTGCATCAATAACAATAGGGCAATTTTGTGATTTATTCCACTCTAAGACCATATCCAAAAGCTTTTTTGCTAAGGTATCGGTTGAAAGTCCTGGTCCAATCACAATAGCTTTTGCCTTTGGAAGTACCTCTTTTTGCAGATATGACAGCTGTTCTTCGTCTTCATCTTTTGGAATTTCAGAAATACAATGTAGCACTGCCTCTGGAAGCAGCTGCTGCAGAACCAGACGATTGCATTCAGGTGTGACAATATCGACAAGACCAGCTCCTGTGCGATAAGCAGCAAGTGCCGACAAATATGCAGCTCCTGCCATGCCGCTGCTTCCTGCAATAATCACAACATGGCCAAACGTCCCTTTATTGCCCCACAGACAGCGGCTGCCAAGCCAGTCTTTTGCATCAGATTTTTCAAGACAATTAAATGGCAGTCCGTCTATATGATAAACTGCCTCATTTGGCATACCTATATCGCATACGATTGTCTTATCTGATAATGATGCACCAGGATATAGAAACTGACCTACTTTTCCATAGCCAAACGTGATCTGTACATCTGCCTTAACACATGCACCGAGCACCTGTCCGCTTTTTGCGTCTAAACCAGAGCATATATCAACAGCAACGCCATATGCATCGCACTCTTTTTTATGTTCGTTCCACTCTTCAATAGCAGCGCGGTAAACTCCACTCACACTGCGCGACAAGCCAACGCCAAATAGAGCATCCACATACACCTGCGCCGGCACATAAAGATTTGAAAGCTCTAATCTGTACTCTTCTTCATCCTTATCATCTGGCTCATAAAAGTATTGCACAGGCAAAATATCCATTTTGTCTAAAAGCGCTTTTTGATAAAGCCATTCCTTCGTTGCCTTCTCGATTTGTCCAATAGCAGCGATTCTAACAGACCAGCCGTTTTGTGATAGGATTCTTGCCATTGCCAGTCCATCAGCACCATTATTTCCCATGCCGCACATAATAAAGACGCGTCCTGGTTTTTGCACTGACATGATGTGCTGTGCTGCACAAAGTGCTGCACGCTCCATCAAAATCAGGCTTTCCATTCCAAACTCTTTAATTGACCATGTGTCCGCCTGCTTCATCTGCTTTCCTGTCAACAGCTGCTTCATGATTAATCCTCCTGATTGCTAAGACGATATGAAATACGCATCAGACTCTCTGACAAATGAACATTTTCTACAACCACATCATCTGGTACACGAAGATCGGTGTGGGCAAAATTCCAGATACCGCGAATGCCAATCTTAATAAGTCTTTTTGCTGCCGCCTCTGCTCCTGCCTTCGGAAGAGTCAGTGCTGCAATCTGAACGTCATTATTTCTGATATAATCTTCCAGATCATCCATTGAATAAACTGGAATGCCACGCACAGTCTTTCCCTTTAACTGTGGATTTGTATCAAACATTGCCTTTGCAACAAAACCACGACGCTCGAAATTTGCATAGTTTGCAATCGCCTGACCAAGATTTCCTGCACCGATTATAATTAAATTGTATGTCCTATCAAGCCCCAATATTTTTCCGATTTCATGATAAAGATACTTTACATTATAGCCGTATCCCTGCTGTCCGAAGCCTCCAAAATTATTCAGATCCTGTCTAATCTGTGATGCCGTGATCTGCATTCTTTTGGATAATTCTCCAGAAGAAATTCGCTCTACGCCCTCCTGCATAAGTTCTCCCAGATAACGATAATACCGCGGCAGCCGTTTGATAACAGCTCTGGATATTTCTCTATGCTCCATGATGTCTCCTTTTTAATTGCTTGTGAATTTATTTTATTATCTGCTTTTAAGTTTTAAATTAAATACTGCTTAAAAACAAATGAATGCAGCCTTAAGGGCTGCATTCTGTGCATAACTGCGTACTATTTGTAATCTCTCCACTCCATATCACCTCGGTCAAGACACAATACAAGTGACTCTGCGGTGGCGATGTTTGTCGCCAGAGGGATATTATACATATCACACAACCGTGAAATCTCAGCCAGATTCATACTTTCTGCATCCTGCTCTAAATCAGCACTGTGAAAAAATATAACCAGATCGATATCATTGTTTGCGATCATATTTTGCATCTGCTTCGAGCCTCCCATCTGACCCGGAAGCAAACTGGTCACTTTCATGCCTGTCGCTTTGGCAATGTGGTTTGCTGTCGCATTGGTCGCAATCAGCGTATGCTTCTTAAAAATGCCTTTATACGCAATGCAAAAACTTTCCAGCAGCGTCTTTTTGCTGTTATGAGCGGTAAGTCCAATGTTCATATCTAATCCTTCCTTTCCACATAGCTAAAAAGATTATATCATATTTTTTCAGAAAGTCTATATTTTTTGATGGTTTTGTCAAAAAAGAGCAATTTACACAAAATAATACAACTCTTTTTGTAAAACTACATTGTCTGATTTTCCATATTCGACAGTTTTTCAGCCTGATCTGCTGCTGTCAGACTGTCAATCAATTCAAAGAGATCACCGTCCATAATGGCATCAAGTTTATAAAGTGTCAGCTTGATTCTGTGATCTGTCACGCGGCTCTGCGGAAAATTATAAGTACGAATTTTCTCAGAACGGTCTCCTGTTCCAATCTGGCTTCGTCTGTACTCAGCCTGCTCGTCCTGCTTCTTTGCTGTCTCAAGTTCAAACAACTTAGCACGAAGTACCTTCAATGCCTTATCTTTATTTTTTAGCTGAGACTTTTCGTCCTGACAGGAAATTACGATTCCAGTTGGAATATGAGTCAGACGTACAGCTGAATCTGTCGTATTGACACACTGGCCACCATTTCCTGATGCACGGAATACATCAAACTTGCAATCGTTCATATCAATCACAACATCGACATCCTCTGCCTCTGGCATGATTGCAACTGTTGCTGTTGAAGTGTGGATTCGTCCGCCGCTTTCTGTCTCAGGCACACGCTGAACACGATGCACACCGCTTTCGTATTTAAGTCTTGAATAAGCACCTTGTCCGGAGATCATAAATACAACTTCCTTGAATCCGCCGATTCCGTTCTCATTGAGACTCATCATTTCTGTTTTCCAGCGGCGGGATTCTGCATATTTCACATACATACGGTAAATCTCTGCTGCAAAAAGGGCAGCTTCATCCCCACCTGCACCTGCACGAATCTCCACAATAACGTTCTTGTTATCATTAGGATCTTTCGGAAGAAGAAGGATCTTAAGTTCATGCTCCAGTTCCTCTACATTCTTCTTTGCCTCAGACAGTTCTTCCTTCAGCATTTCCCGCATATCTTCATCTTTCTCTTCCTCAAGCATGGAAAGACTGTCCTGTATCGTTTCTTTGTTTTTCTTATACTCCCGGTAAGCATCTACTATCGGCTGCAGATCGCTCTGCTCTTTCATCAGCTTCTGAAAATGTTCCTGATTATCGGTAACTCCCGGCTCTCCAAGCTCATTAAGCACCTCTTCAAAACGAATGAGCAGATCGTCTAATTTATCAAACATATTTATCCTCCTGTAATTTCTTTCGCCCCAGAACCACCCGGTCCAACCCGGCCAGATCCTGCCTTATCTCAATATCTTCAAATTTATATTTCCGCAAAAGAGCTGCCACATCTTCTCCCTGGCTGCATCCGATTTCATATAAAAGCCAACCACCCGGAACAAGATGATCCTGTGCCTGTTTCGTGATAGCCCTGTAAAAATAAAGTCCATCTTCCATACCATCCAGCGCCATACGCGGATCATGCAATTTTACTTCATCCATAAGATCTTCAATTTCCGCCGTAGGAATATATGGCGGATTTGATATAATCATATCATAAGCTCTGCTATAATTTCTATTACTATTTTCGCATTCTGTCATTTTTACAGTATCTTTTACAGCAGTCCTTTTCATATACTCTGTTCCGTACACAATGTTCTGCATTTCAGAAAACAGATTACTCTGTACGAATTCCGCATGCTCTGCCACTTCCAGTGTCCGTGCATTCCGCACAGCCACTTTCAGTGCCTCATCTGACAGATCCACGCCTGTTCCGTGTGCATCAGCTCTCTCCTTCAGAATACTGATAAGAATACAGCCGGATCCTGTACACATATCAAGAATATATGGATTTTTCACAGCTTTCATGCATTCAAGAGCGGACTCCACAAGTGTTTCCGTATCCTGTCTGGGTACCAGTACATTCTTATCCACATAAAATTCATGCCCCATAAAAAAAGCCTGATGCGTCAGATGCTGCAGCGGTATGTGTCCCGCACGTCTGCTGATCAGTTCCAGATATCTTTCAGCAACACTTTCTGTGACACTTTCTTCTCCGTATGCAAAATAATACGCCCGGCTTTTTCCTGTGACATATTCCAGGAGAAGCCAGGCATCCAGCCCGGCTTCCTTAATCCCCGCCTGTGCAAGGATCATCTGTCCTTTTTTTAATAATCCTGTCAGAGTTTCTCCGTTCATTGTTCTGCTTCAACTCCAAATTCTTCCTTCAGATATGCTTTCCAGTCAAAAACCGCCTCTACAGCCCTGATTGCAACCTCTGCCATATCTGCTGTCGGTTCCTTAGTTGTAAGTTTCTGCATTGCCAGACCCGGTTTACTGAAAAAGTCAGCAAGTTTGCTGTCTGATCTTCCAGCCCACTGAATAATCTCAAAAGATATTCCTGCAACAACCGGCACCATAAGAAGTCTTCCAAACAGTCTCACCCAGTAAAATGGAACCAATACAAAAATAAAATGCAGAAAAATGCTGACCAGCATAACCAGAAACAGAAAACTGGTTCCACATCTCTTATGCAGTCTGGAGCTTGCAAGAACATTATCCACCGTAAGTGGCAGTCCATGTTCCACACAGTTAATGCACTTATGCTCTGCTCCATGATACATAAATGTTCTCTGAATATCCTTCATTCTGGAAATCAGAAGCATATATCCCATAAACAATGCAAGCTTTACAAATGCCTCAACTATTGTAACTGCAAATTCCGAAGCGCCAACCCTTCTGCAAAGACTTGCAAGGGCGTATGGCAGCAACATAAAGGCGGCAACTGATACCACGATTGAGACAGCAACTGTCACATATAACAGCCATTTGAACTGCTTATCTTCTTTTGCCTTTTTTGCAGCAAGCTCCTCTTCTGAAAGAGCAGCATTCTTCTGCTTATCCTCTTCGTCCTCCTCATCCCCTGCGATCTCCGCTGAATACATCAGACATTTTGTGCCGACCACCAGAGAATCCACGAAGCTTACCACACCTCGGATCAGTGGATATTTGAGAAATTTTGCATTTCCGAATACACATTTGTAATCTTCTACTTTTAATTCAATCTCATTGTCCGGTCTGCGGACAGCAATGGAATATTTATCCTTATGGCGCATCATAATGCCTTCCATTACAGCCTGACCGCCGATGTTCGATGATTTCATTATATTTCTCCCAAAGAAACAAGAAAGGCTGAGATTTCCCAACCTCAACCTTCTCAATTCTTACTATATTCTGATTATTTGTTCAGGCCGTATTTCTTATTAAACTTATCGATACGTCCACGAGCCTGAGCTGCTTTCTGCTGACCTGTATAGAATGGATGACATTTAGAGCAGATTTCTACGTGGATGTCCTGTTTTGTAGATCCTGTTACGAATGTGTTACCACAGTTGCAGGTTACAGTTGCCTGATAATAATTAGGATGGATTCCTTCTCTCATGATTTTCACCTCTCTGTAAAGATTCTATTTTCTATTCGTATTCATTTGACGAATTTACTATTAAACAGCTTTATGAGTATAACATATCGTCCCATGGAATGCAAGTTATTTTAAAATTTATTTTAAAATTTATTTAATATTTTTGTTACTGAGAACGGAGCGAACAGTAACTGTTTTTTTACAACGTTTCAGATAAACTTCTGTTTTTTTACAGTCTGCACAAATTCAGCATTATTTTTCGTACGGGTAAACATATTCAGGATCTGTTCTACCGCATCTTCTGACTTCATTCCATTGAGAGCTTTTCGCATAATGTAAACCGCTTCCTGTTCTTCTTTACTCAGCAGCAGATCCTCTCTTCTTGTACCGGATTTCTGGATATCAATTGCAGGGAATACCCGCTTTTCCTGCAGTTTTCGGTCAAGCACCAGTTCCATATTACCGGTTCCCTTAAATTCTTCATAAATTACATCATCCATTTTACTTCCCGTATCCACAAGCGCTGTAGCAAGAATAGTAAGGCTTCCGCCCTCTCTCATATTTCTGGCCGCACCAAAAAAGCGTTTCGGCATATGAAGGGCTGCAGGGTCCAGGCCACCGGAAAGAGTTCGTCCGCTGGGCGGTATGATCAGGTTGTATGCCCTTGCCAGTCTTGTAATAGAATCAAGAAGAATTGTAACGTCTTTTTTATGTTCCACCAGACGACGTGCACGTTCTATTACCATTTCAGACACACGTTTATGATGTTCCGGAAGCTCATCAAATGTAGAATAAATAACTTCCACATTATCGCCACAGATGGCCTCCCTGATATCTGTAACCTCCTCAGGACGCTCATCAATCAGAAGAATGATCAGATGCATGTCCGGATTGTTTCTCAGAATAGACTTTGCCACATCTTTCAGCAAAGTTGTCTTACCGGCTTTCGGAGGAGATACGATCATTCCTCTCTGTCCTTTACCGATAGGGCTGATCAGATCTACGATCCTCATGGCAACTGTGCCGCCCGGTCTTTCCATTATCAGTCTCTCATTTGGGAAAATCGGTGTCATATCTTCAAAATTATATCGTCTCTGCCCTTCACTGGGATGGAATCCGTTGATAGAGGTCACATATAGCAGGGCACTGAATTTCTCTCCCTGTGTTTTGATACGGATATTCCCCTTAATAATATCACCTGTTTTCAGGTTAAATCTGCGTATCTGAGAAGGTGATACATAAATATCATTTTCCCCCGGAAGATAATTTTCACATCGGATAAACCCATATCCATCCGGAAGTACCTCAAGGATTCCGTCTGCTCTCTCTCCACTGTCAAGCTGTACTGCCTCTGCCGGGGCATGATACTGTGTACGTTCCGGTGTTCTGTTATACTGGGGGATTCTCTCTCCGTTACCTTCCACTTCACTCTGCTGCGGTTTCTCCCGGACTGTTTCCTGTTTTTTTGTCTCACCTTCCAGTTCATCTTCGCGAAGCATTCTCTCGATCAATTCCGGTTTTCTCAATGCTGAAACCCCTTTTAATCCTCTGGCTTTTGCCAAATCCTTTAAAGTTGCCAGTGATAATGATTCATACTTTTCTCTCATAAAATAATCCTCTGCTTTTTGTTTTGATTGTTAATATTGATAATTATTTTTATTTTTGTTTTTCTGATTTCCTATGTATCTGAGCAATTTATTCTTTATTAACTTTTCCTGTAACAGTTAGTGGGATAATCTGTCTGAAGTGACACGAATATCAGATCTGCAGCAATGCATATCGCAGGAAAATTATACTCCTGCTCCTGTGTCGACAAGTTAATTCCTGTAGTAATCCTGTCTGCACACCGGTATCTTTATATTTATCTTAGCACATCTTCTTCATAATTGACAATACCATATTATTCCAAATCTTTATTATTGGCAAGCTGTTTTATACGTCATAAAACTGATATTATCGACATAAAAGCAGAAATCCGGAGACATAAAATATGTCTCCGGATTTCCGATAAATCAGATATTAATAACACTTATTTAAGAAGACAATTAATGTACCAGATTTCCCACTAATCCATAAGAAACAATATACATAATGACAGTTGCCATAATAATGCCACAAAAAATTGCCAGAGAGGACTTCTTAATATCAATTTCCAGAAGAGATGCAATCAGAGATCCTGTCCATGCCCCTGTTCCCGGAAGCGGAATTCCCACAAACAGCATCAGTCCCCAAAACTCATATTTCTTTACCTGATCACTTTTTCTCATTGCCCTGTCTTCCAATTTCATAACAAGTCCACGAAAGAGTTTCGTCTTTTTTAAAACCTTGAAAATCTGTCTGATAAACAACAGAATAAACGGAATAGGAATAATATTTCCAACAATACACAGTGGAATTGCCTTTGCAGCCGATATCTTAAGTAAGGATGCTGCAAGCAATCCTCCCCTGAGCTCCAAAAGCGGAATCATTGAAATAATAAAAACTGCCCCTTCCGGTGAAATATATTGTGATAGATTCTGCGAGAACCAATGTACCAGTGCTTCCATAAAACCTCCTAACTTTTACTTCAGATAATCCTTCAAAAAATCAATAAATTTCTGCATTTCTTCCTTTGTTCCAACTGTGATACGAAGGAAATTGTCAATTCTGTCCTTCTGGAAGTAACGAACATAAATATGCTGCCCTCTCAATGCCTCAAAAAGTTCTTTCGCAGGGCAGGTTTTATGCGTAGCAAAAATAAAGTTAGACATAGAATCCTGAAAAGAGAATCCCAGTGCCTTCAATTCTTTCTTTGTCCATTCTCTTGTCTCTATGATTTTATTACATGTCTCATCAAAATATGCTTTATCTTCAACTGCCGCCACACCTGCAGCAATCGCTGTACGGTCCATAGTATAAGAATTAAAAGAATACTTCACATCATTCAGGAATCTGATCAGTTTCTCATTTCCACACGCAAAACCAATTCTCATCCCAGCCATAGAACGCGACTTGGAAAATGTCTGTACGACCAGAAGGTTGTCATATTTTTCAATCAATGGAAGCGCCGACTGACCACCAAAATCCACATAAGCCTCGTCCACGATCACAATCACATCAGGATTATGGCGGATAATATCCTCCACTTCCTCCAGCGGCATCTCCACACCTGTCGGCGCATTCGGATTCGGGAATACAATTCCTCCGTTTTCTCTGAAATAATCTTCCTTCCTTATATGAAAGTTCTCATCCAGTGCCGGTCTCTCATATGGAATACGGAACAAATCTGCCCATACATCATAAAAAGAATATGTGATATCCGGAAAAAGAACCGGCTTCTGTGAATTAAAGAATGTAAGGAAACTCATGGCAAGCACATCATCGGAACCTACTCCCACAAAAACCTGTTCATCCTTCAGCCCGTAATTCTTTGCAATGGCATGTACCAGTTCTCCTGCTGTAGGATCCGGATAAAGTCTCATAGTATCTGTATCCATCTCCCTCAACGCCTTCTCCACTCCAGGTGCCGGCGGATACGGATTCTCGTTGGTATTCAGCTTGATCATATCCGGCTGATTGGGCTGCTCGCCTGGTGTATATGGTATTACTTTACGTATATTTTCTTCCCATCTGCTCATTTATCTGATTCCTTTCATGTTTTTTATTGTTTTTCACTTTCGTCAGTATAACATTAATCTCTATTTTCGTAAATCAACTTTTTGCATTTTACTGATTGACAAACCCACTTTGCAAGTTTATAATAGGCGGCAGAAAAGATAAGAAGGATCAAAACGTTGAAGAGAAGAGTACGCTGAGGAACGTTACAGAGAGAAATGTATACCGGTGCAAGCATTTCATCGCGAACCAGCCGAAGACCACCTCTGAGTGACTTTAATACAGTCCGGTGATTCCGTTACCATCGAATGAAGCGGTTCTGATCAGATGATTTATCCATCAGTAATGTATCAGAACAACCGGGGTGGAACCGCGAGTAATGTTATCTCGTCCCCTACAGTATTTAACCGTACTGTAGGGGATTTTTTATTCTTTCTTTTACCCCTTCGCAGTACAAAAAACTGTTACTGTTCACTCCGTTCTCAGCAACACGCTCCGCGGGATATCAACAGTGAACAGCAACTATAACAAATCCATACTAACGTAAAGGAGATAATCATCATGATCATAACATTAAAAGACGGCTCAAAAAAAGAATACGCTGAAGCAAAATCCGTAATCGACATTGCTTACGACATCAGCGAGGGACTTGCACGTGCTGCCTGTGCAGGAGAAGTAAACGGAGAAGTTGTAGACCTGAGAACAGTTATTGACAGTGACTGCGAATTAAACATCCTGACAGCAAAAGATGAAAAAGGACTTGCAGTTCTCCGCCATACAGCATCCCACGTACTTGCCCAGGCAGTACAGACCTTATTCCCGGATGCAAAGGTTGCTATCGGACCTTCTATTGATACAGGATTCTACTATGATTTCGACTGCCCTCCATTCTCCCGTGATGACCTGGATGCAATCGAAAAAGAAATGAAAAAGATCATCAAAAAAGGCGCTAAGATTGAACGCTTCACAAAATCAAGAGAAGATGCCATCGCATACTTCCAGGAGAAAAATGAACCATACAAGGTAGAACTTATCGAAGATCTTCCGGAAGGCTCCGAAATCTCTTTCTATTCCCAGGGAGACTGGACAGACCTCTGCGCAGGTCCTCACCTTATGAGTGTAAAGGGTGTAAAAGCATTCAAGCTTCTCTCCTCCTCCAGCGCTTACTGGAGAGGCAGCGAAAAGAACGCAATGCTCACACGTATCTACGGAACAGCCTATGCTTCCAAGGATGAGTTAAAAGAACATCTGGAACAGATGGAAGAAGCAAAAAGACGTGACCACAACAAACTTGGCCGTGAGATGAAGATCTTCACAACTGTAGACGTGATCGGTCAGGGACTTCCACTTATCATGCCAAACGGTGTGATCATGATGCAGGAGCTTCAGCGCTGGATTGAAGACGAAGAAACAAAACGCGGATATATCAGAACAAAAACTCCGTTAATGGCAAAGAGCGACCTCTACAAGATTTCCGGTCACTGGGATCACTACAAAGACGGTATGTTCGTTCTCGGTGACGAAGAAACAGACAAAGAAGTATTTGCGCTTCGTCCTATGACATGCCCATTCCAGTACTATGTATACAAAGCAGAACAGCACAGCTATCGTGATCTGCCTCTTCGTTACGGCGAAACATCCACTCTGTTCCGTAATGAGGATTCCGGGGAAATGCATGGTCTGACACGTGTACGTCAGTTCACGATCTCCGAAGGTCATCTGATCGTAAGACCTGACCAGATGGTAAAAGAATTTAAAGACTGTATCGCACTTGCACAGTACTGCCTGCAGGTTCTTGGTGTAGAAGAGGACGTAACCTATCACCTTTCTAAATGGGATCCGAACAACAAAGAGAAATACATCGGTGATGCAGAAGTGTGGAATCAGACAGAAGCTCATATCCGCCAGATGCTTGAAGAACTGAACATTCCATTTACAGAGGATGTTGGAGAAGCTGCTTTCTACGGACCTAAGGTTGATATCAATGCCAAAAATGTATACGGAAAAGAAGATACAATGATCACGATCCAGTGGGATGCTCTTCTTGCTGAACAGTTTGATATGTACTATATCGACGAAAATGGCGAAAAACAGCGTCCATACATCATCCACCGTACATCCATGGGATGCTATGAGAGAACACTGGCATGGCTGATCGAGAAGTATGCCGGAAAATTCCCGACCTGGCTTTGCCCGGAACAGGTACGCGTACTGCCGATTTCCGATAAATATGAAGCATATGCAAAAAAAGTAGAAGCAGAACTTAAGAAAAACGGTGTCTATGTATCTGTGGATGCACGTTCTGAAAAGATCGGTTACAAGATCCGTGAAAGCCGTCTTGCAAAAGTACCATACATGTTAGTAGTCGGCGAAAAAGAAGAGGCAGACGGAACAGTTTCCGTCAGAAGCCGTTTTGCCGGTGATGAAGGTGTCAAACCGATCGCAGAGTTCGTAGAGCAGATCTGCAAAGAAATCCGTACGAAAGAAATCCGTAAGGAAGAAGTGCAGGAACAAA
>OLVO01002894.1_pt1 | contig 14960 bp, 20 predicted proteins | sample 1672571 | NCBI WGS metagenome assembly OLVO01 (sample SAMEA3136700, study PRJEB25190) | human gut metagenome | biome: human gut; feature: human-associated habitat; material: faeces | place: Austria | collected 2013 | reverse complement strand
CCCCCGCCGACCTGTTCAGGGCCGCCGCTTGGGCGCTGAAATACGGCGGCGACTTTTTCCTCGTCCACCGTCCGGAACGGCTGGCCGAGCTGATTGTCCGGGGTTCGGAGGTCAATCTGGAAGCCAAGCGGCTGTGCCTTGTGCGCCATCAGGCGGATTCCCCGGTGAATCTTGTCCTGCTTCAGCTGCGCAAGGGCGGAAAGCCCGGTCTTAAATGGGAGGAGATCGTTCTCCACGACTTGAGCGGTGCCCCCACCGAGCAATACCGCCGAATTTACCATCTCTAGGAGGTTTCACATGGCTGGAATGCTGTATCTTGTCCCGACCCCCATCGGCAATCTGGGGGATATCTCCCTGCGCTGCCGGGAGACGCTGGAAAGCGCCGACTTCATCGCCGCCGAGGATACGCGGGTGACGCTGAAACTACTCAACCATCTGGGCATCAAAAAAAGCCTTGTCAGCTACTACGAGCATAACAAGGCCACGAAGGGCGACCGGATTGTTGACCGCATTCTCGCCGGGGAGACCTGCGCGCTGGTCTCCGACGCGGGCAGTCCCGCCATCTCCGACCCCGGGGAGGACCTGGTCAAGCAGTGCGCTGAAGCCGGCATCATCGTTTGCGCCATCCCCGGTCCCTGCGCCGCCATCACGGCGCTGAGCATTTCCGGGCAGTCCACCGGCCGGTTCTGCTTTGAGGGCTTCCTCTCCACGGCGAAAAAAAGCCGCCGGGAGCATCTGGACGCCCTGCGAACCGAGCCCCGGACGATGATCTTCTACGAAGCCCCCCACAAGCTGGTGTCCACGCTGGCGGATATGTCGGAAGCCTTCGGCGCTGACCGCCCCGTCAGTCTGTGCCGGGAGCTGACAAAGCTTCATGAAGAAGTCGTCCGCACCACGCTGGGGGAAGCCCTGACAAAGTACACCGAAACGCCGCCGAAGGGGGAATTCGTTCTCATCGTCGCGGGCGCGCCGGAAACGGTAAAGGAATCCGCCTCAGAGGACGACGCCGCCGCCCGTGTCGCCCAGCTGATTTCTCAGGGGCTCAGCCGCAAGGATGCGGTCAAGCAGACCGCCGCAGAGCTGGGACTTCCCAAAAATGTGGTTTACGATATTGCGTTAAAAGACCCCGAATGACTTTTGAAGTCATTCGGGGTCTTTTTCAAAATTCCGTCATGTTTCTGATGCATTCCTGACAGATGTTCTTCTGCCGGTAGGAGATCAGCCCTTGGGAAGAACCGCAGAAAACGCACGCCGGCTCGAACTTTTGCAGGATGATGCGATCACTTTCCATGTAGATCTCCAACTCGTCCCGTTCCGCGATGTCCAGTGTGCGGCGCAGTTCAATGGGCAGCACGATTCTGCCAAGCTCATCTACCTTTCGGATAATGCCCGTAGACTTCATTGCGGTCAGCTCCCTTCCTTCGTTTTCCAGCGGCTTATTTGCATTATCATTATACTAATTTTATTTACTATAGTCAAATACTTTTTACAACAAACTGAAATTTTTGTCGAAACATTTCCATTCTTTTCCATTTCTTATCCGCATACCATGCGTTAAGGCGTCTCTGATACAATCGGCGAGGGCTGGCGGCCGGAGCGTTTGCCTCAGCCGAACGTACGGAAAGGGGGAGGAATGCCCATGGTCATGAGCTGGATATGGACGGGCATCGTTCTGATAAGCATTCTCTGTGCGCTGGTTCTGGGCAACGGCAGCGCGCTGGCGGCGGCCACGGTCAGCGGCGCACAGGCCGGGATACAGCTTGCCCTGTCCATGGCGGGGAGCCTGTGCCTGTGGACGGGCGCGGGGCGGCTGATGGAGCACGCCGGAATCACCCGGATGCTCTCCCGGCTTCTGCGCCCCCTGCTGCACCGGGTGTTTCCCAGCACAAAGGAGGACGCTGCCCTCGCGGAAAGTCTGAGCGCCAACATCTGTGCGAATTTTCTCGGCCTCGGCAACGCCGCCACGCCCATGGGCATTCAAGCGGCGCAGCGGATGAAGCGTGGCGGCACCGCCACGGACGAGCTTTGCCGTCTGATCGTGCTGAACACCGCCTCCATCCAGCTGATCCCGGCGAATGTGGCGGCTGTCCGCAGCGCCTTGGGATGCGCGACTCCCTTTGATATTCTCCCGGCGGTATGGGTCACCAGCTTTTGCTCCGCCGGACTGGGGGTCACGGCAGCGTGGGTGCTGGGAAAGGTCTGGCGGAAATGACGGATTACATTGTTCCGGTGCTTCTGTTTCTGGCGGCGGCGCTGGCTCTCGGGAAGCGGGAAAACGCCTATGACCTTCTCCTTCAGGGCGGCGCGGACGGGCTGAAACTCCTTGTGACCATTCTTCCGGCGCTGGTTCTGCTGCTGACCGCCGTCCATATGCTTCGCGCTTCCGGGGCGGTGGCGCTTCTGAGCAGATTTTTCGCCCCGGTCTTTTCCTTTTTCGGCATTCCGCCGGAGACGGCCATGCTCGTGCTCATCCGCCCCATCAGCGGCAGCGCCGCCCTTGCGGTGGGGGCAGAACTGATGGCGCAGTACGGCGTGGATTCTCAAATCGGCCGCACGGCAGCGGTGATGCTGGGTTCCACGGAGACGACCTTTTACACCATCAGCGTCTATTTCGGCGCGGCGGGCATCAAAAAGACCCGCTACGCCCTCCCGGCGGCGCTGTTCGCGGACTTTGTCGGCTTTCTCATGGCGTCGTGGACGGTGAAATGGTTCTTCTGAAAATGTTCAGGCGCACCCTCGCGGGTGCGCCTGTTCGTTATTCTCCCTTATTTTCCTGCTTTGCGGCGCTGCTTCTCCTGCGGCGGCGGCGGGGACGGGGCGTTTCTTCCGGGTCGGCTTTTTCCGCGCGGTGGGCGTAGGCTTCCGCCGCTTCGGAGGTAGCCTCATAGGTCAATCGGCTGACACGGGTCAGGCCGTCCGGCTGCTGGGAAAGCCGCACCCGAATGAGGAATTTTCCATGCTCCGGGCAGGCAGCCAAGTCCATATACCGGTGTCCGGGCTGGGAAAACCACCGGGAGCCAAGCATTCGCCCGCCGCAGACGGGACACTTGTTCTCCTCCCCGGACATGGCGGCCAGCGCTTCCCGCTTATCGGCATAGTCGTAGAACACCTTTCGGGCAATGCAGCCGGGAAGTTCCGCGCCGTGGAAGCCGTTTTCATGGCTTTTCAGCGCCGCGTCATACTCCCGCGCGCCTTTCTTCAAGTCCAGCATGGCGCAGATCAACGCCGTGTGATAGGCGTCGCCCAGCGCGTCATGGGCGGGACGGGTCGCCTCGATGCTGAACATTTCCATGGCGGTTTTCAGCGCTTTCTGGGAGGTGGAGCCGTCGGTCTGGGCATTGAAAATCATCTGGGCGTTGTACCACTTCTCCGTGAAACGCTCATCCAGACCGAAAAGCCGCAGATTTTCCCGCAGAATGCCGATATCGTCAAAGCCCCATGTGAGGAACACCACGTCCTCGCCGCACCATTCCCGGAACTTTTCGATTGCCTCGGGGAACGGCACGCCCTCATCCCGCAGGCGGGCTTCCTTAATGCCGGTAAGCTTGCTGACCCGGCGGTTCAGGTGCCGGTAATACCTGGGCTTTACCATGATCTGGAATTCATCCTGAACGAACTGCTCCTCCGACACCCGGACGGCGCCGATCTGGATGATCTCCCCCCGGATGTCCACGGGCAGCACCTTTTTGGAGGAAGGAGACCCCGGCCATGGCTGGTTCCATTCCATATCCAATACAATATAATCCATCGCGCGTAACCTCTGCTATCTTATGATACTACGCGATATCATAACACACAAACCCGGCATCTGTAAACAGGAAGTTGCAAAAGTTCTGACATTATCCTATGTAACCCCCGTTTTCAGGGGGCAGGAAACATTTCAGATGCGCATTTCCTTTTTATCCAGCTCGCCCTCCTGCCATCCGGCGCTTTTGCCGCAGACGGGGCAGGGGTCGCAGGCGCGGATACCCTCGTAGGTGTAACCGCAGTTCAGGCAGCGCCAGCGGATCGGCTCCTGCTTTTCCGTCAGTTCGCCCTTGGTGAGCTGCTGCTCGAGAGACTGAAACTGGTTGTGGTGGACGCCCTCGATCCGGGCGATCTGCATCCACAGACGCGCCGCGTCGTTGTAGCCCTCCCGCCGCGCCATTTCCGCGAAGCCGGGGTAAACGTCGTCATGCTCGTCCTTTTCCCCGTTGGCGGCGAATGCCAGATTTTCCGCCGTTGTCCCCAGCTGGAAGGGATAGCCGGCGCTCAGGTCCACGTTTTCGGCGCAGCCGCCCAGCCGTTTCAACATTTCCAGGAATTCCTCCGCGTGGACGGTTTCGTTTGCCGCCGTTTCTTCAAAAATTCTCGCGATCCACTCGAAGTTTTCCTTCCGTGCCACCCCGGCATAGACGGTGTAGCGGGTTCGCGCCTGAGATTCCCCGGCGAAGGAACGAACCAGATTTTTCCTGGTTTCCGAATTCAAAAAGTCCATATTCTGTGGCTCCTTTCTTTGGAAAGGATACCCGTTTTGGGGAAAAGTATGCAAAAACGTCCCGGAACGGCAAGCCGTTCCGGGACAAACTATTTAACGATTACAGCAGATCCTTCACCAGAGACAGGGCAGCCTCGTCCGCCACCAGCGTGAAGTCGGGGTGCAGCTGGAGGATGGAGCCGGGCGCCTGAGGCTTGATGGGGCCAAAGAAGCAGTCCTTCACGGCCTGTGCCTTCTTTTCGCCGTTGACCACCAGCAGAACGCGCTTTGCCTTCATGATGGAACCGATGCCCATGGTGTAAGCGTGGGTGGGAACGTCGTCCCGGGAAGCAAAGAAGCGGGCGTTGGCGTCGATGGTGGAAGCGGTCAGCGCAACCTTGTTGGTGCCCTTGACGAAAGCGTCCGCAGGCTCGTTGAAGCCGATGTGGCCGTTGGGGCCGAGGCCCAGCAGCTGGAGATCAGCGCCGCCGAAGGCGTCGATGACGGCGTCATACCGGGCACACTCCGCTTCGGCGTCGGGGTTCATGCCGTTGGGGATGTTGCAGTTGGCCTGATCGATGTTCACATGGTCGAACAGGTTGGCGCGCATAAAGTAAGCGTAGCTCTGGTCGTGATCCTTGGTCAGGCCCACGTACTCGTCCAAGTTCACGGTTCTGACCTTGGAGAAGTCCAGATCGCCGGCTTCGTACTTGGCGATCAGTTCCTTGTAAGTACCCACGGGGCTGCTGCCGGTTGCCAGACCCAGCACGCAGTCGGGCTTCAGATAAATCTGGGCAGCGATAATATTGGCGGCCTTGCGGCTCACGTCGTTATAATCTTTGGCGCGAATCAGTCTCATTGGTAAAGTTCCCCTTTCGTAATTGACCTGACAGTATTATAGCATTCTTTTCATTTTCTGTACAGTGCTTTCGGGGTTTTTAGTTTATTTTGGTAAATCCATTCGTATTTCGTGACCATGTTTTATATAGGGAGTATCTGGCCTTATTTTATATCGTAGATTTGGTACTATATTTATAGCCAGAACTTGCTATACTGTTTCCATACCAATTCGGGAGGTAATTCACCATGGAAAAGAAACATACCCTGACCACACGGAAAATCGTTTTCGCGGCGCTGATGGCGGCCCTGACCGTAGCCGGTTCCGCGCTTCGCGTCACCCTGCCTCTGGATATCGCGGGAACCACGTCCTTCCATCTGGGCAACATCATGTGCGCCCTCAGCGGCATTCTGCTTGGCCCATGGCTGGGCGGTCTGGCCTCCGGCCTCGGCTCTGCCATTTATGATATCATGAACCCGCTGTACATCTCCGAGTGCTGGATCACCTTCCTGACCAAGGGTGCTTACGGCCTTGTCGCGGGTCTCATCATCCGGGCGGGCGGAAAGAAATTCGGCTATGTCAAGGCGCTTCTCGCCACGCTGGCCGGAGCCCTGACCTACGCGGTGCTGTACCTCGCCAAGAGCTATTTCTACAGCGGTCTGCTCATCAAGGGACTGGCCCCCGACGCGGCGATGCTTACCGTCATCGCCAAACTCCCCGCCACTGCGTTCAATGCCGTGGTTGCCCTCGTCTTCGCCCCCATCCTCGCGGTCGCCATCCAGAAGGCGCTGGAGGAAAACCATCTGACGATGGAATAACGTCAAAATATGCGGGATGCAGAACTCTCTGCATCCCGTTTTTTATGGCTGCACCTTGGGATATTCTTCCCAGTCCAGATCCTGATAGGGATATACCCTGCCCCAGCCGCTTTCTGTCCGCTGAATGCTGCTCCTGTGACCGGACAGCAGCCGGACAATGTCGTAGACATTGATCCATATCTCCGAATTACATTCCTTCTGGCTCTCGTCGAATACCAGTTCCAGACCGAAATGCAGATGCACCGTCTCGATGTTGTTGACATTTTCCCGGTCGGAATAGCCGGTTCTGCCCATGAAGCCGATGACATCCCCCGCCTGCACGGTGTCCCCCTCGGCAAGCCCCGGGGCAAAGGGCGTATCCTTCTGAAGGTGGGCGTAATAATAGTAGCGGCGGCTGTCAAAGCTGCGGATGCCCACCCGCCAGCCGCCGTACCGGTTCCAGCCCATGGCCTCTACCACGCCGCCTTCCACCGCCACGACGGGCGTTCCCAGAGCGCCCATCAGATCGTTGCCTAAATGCTTCCGCCGGAATCCAAAGGAACGGGCCACGCCGAAATCGTCGCAGTGGCTGTAGCCGTACCCAGCCGCGATTGGCGAGAACGCTTTCAAGCCATAGGTTGCCACCCACTGCCCGTCCTTTTCGATGGCGTAGCTGCCCACAAGACCGCCCAGAGCGGCCGTGTACGCCCGGTGGTAGTAGTCATAATATTTGTACAGGTCACCCAGCAGCTGTTCCGGCTGTTTGTCCTTTTTCAAATCGGCAACTGCCTGCTTCACCGAAGCAAGAGCGCACTTTCCCCCTGTGCGGCAGGCCGCCAGCGCCAATATGTCAATCCACGAAATGTGCTTTTCCTGTTCAAAGGTCGCGATGTCCTGATCCAGCGCGTACCTCATGGACTCATAGGACACGTTAAAATCCACCCACTTAATGGTCTCCGCCCGAACCGGCAGCACCAGCATGGGCAGGATCAATATGGGCGCCAAAAGCCGCTTCATATTCTCACCTCTTGGGTTAGAATATGAAGCGGCCGATTTTTTATCAATGGAAATAAATGGACGTTACGTTAAATCCCGCACTACGTCCTTCGCCACCCGGTAGATATCCTCCATGGTGGTCAGGGACGAGATCTGATTTTTATAGTATCCGCTGTGGGGAACGCCCTTTAAGTACCACGCAAAGTGCTTTCTGGCTTCCAGACAGGCTATGTGTTCGCCGTGGTCTTCCTCGGCAAGCTGGAATTGCCGCACCGCCACCGCCACCCGGTCTTTGAGACAGGGGCGTCCGGCATAAACTTTTCCGGCAAGGGCGGCGTTGACCTCCTGAAAAATCCATGGGTCGCCGAACACACTCCGGCCGATCATCAGCCCGTCCGCGCCAGTACGTTTCAGGCAACGCACCGCCGCCTCGCCGCCGGTAATATCCCCGTTGGCAATGACGGGGATCGTCAGCTGCTCCTTGACCTTGTGGATGGCGTCCCAGTCGGCGGTGCCGCTGTAGAGCATACTCCGGGTGCGCCCGTGTACCGCTACCATGGCCGCACCGCTGTCCTCCATGCGCCGGGTAAAGTCCAGCACGTTGATGCTGCCCTTGTCCCAGCCCAGGCGGCATTTGACGGTGACGGGCACGTCCACCGCTTTGACTACGGCTTCCACGATCTTCCCCGCCAGCTCCGGCGTGCGCATCAAGCCGCAGCCGTCGCCGTTGTTCGCAACCTTGGGCATGGGGCAGCCCATGTTGATGTCCAGAAAATCGCAGCCGGAAATTTCCAGCGCCAGCCGCGCCCCCTCCGCCATGGTGTCCGGGTCGTTGCCGAAAATCTGTGCGCCGCAGACGCTGCCCGGATTTTTCCGGAGCAGCTTCGCGCTTTTCTGATCCCGGTACACCAGTGCCCGGGAGGACACCATTTCCGTCACGGTGACCCCCGCCCCCAGCTCGGCACAGACGGTGCGGAAAGCCCAGTCCGTGACCCCGGCCATGGGCGCAAGGAACACGGGATTTTTCACTTCGATCGTTCCGATTCGCAATACCCTCACCTCATCCGCAGGGAAAATCTCCCTCGGGCGGCGCCCCGCCGCCCGCAGCAATATGGGGAATTGTATCACAAATCGGGCAGTTACGCAACCTTAAAACAGCACTGTAATCAACCATGTCAGCCCGGTCAGCAGCGCGCCGCCAGCCGCCCACACCGCGCCGTAAAGGTACAGGTGCCGCCTCTTTTTGGTCCGGTCGCCGGTGTGGATGGCTTTTTGGGCTTCTTTCAGAAGCGCTTCGTCGGTGACCCCCTCCCCCACCGCGTTGTCCTTGAGAATGAAGATCGCCTGTTCAAACAGCTTCGGGTCGGGAGAATGCACCACGATCACCTGACGGGAAATGCCTTTTACCATAATTTACCGCCTCCTTGTGTCCATTATTTCCCAACTTCCGGCGGTTCATACAGGATATTCCTGTATTTGTATTGACACCCAATTTTACGTGTGCTAATATACATAAGTGTATATAGGAATGGAAGAGAGAGGTAATTATATGCCAACATCATCAAAGGAAGATCTGATAGGATATATCGAGAGTAGCGAGGCTAACAGTCTGTCAATATTGGGAGCAGTTTTTTCGGGTATAGGTGTGTTTTTACTTGCATTAGTAATTAATACGCACAATTCTTCCACTTTGGGTTTGCTAACGTCTCTCTTCATGCTTGGTATGGGCATCGCTTTTGTTGGAGCCGGGATTTCATCCTCCAAAAAATTCCAAGCCTATATTCAGGAGATAGAATCTTCCGGGGAACTGTATTTGCTTTTAGCCGATTTCTCCCATAGCTACTCCATGGTTGACGATAATGTCCGCATTGGTGAAAAGTACATCTTTGGCAAAAAGGCAGGCCGCCCAGCAAGTTATAATGATATCTCCAAAGTTTATCAGAGCGTTCACAAGACCAATTTCGTTGAAGATCGTCGCCATCTCGAAGCTGTCTTAACAAACGGCAAAATTTGCACACTTTGCAACTTGAAGACAGGCGGCGAGTCAGATGAGGACGTATCAAAGATCATGGGTTATATCCGATATAAAAACCCCAGCGTACATCTTGGCTATAAATGACATTCAGGCCGCGGCAAACGCAGATGTTTGCCGCGGCCTTCCTTATTCCTCATCCTTCGGCCGCTTATACCGCCCCTTCGGCTCCCACTCCGCCAGCGGATACCGCTGCATGGCGCCGAAAATCCGCTCTTTCAGCTCGGGATAGGTCTTGCTCAGCTCGAAAATCAGCTGCTTGACCTCTCCCCGCTTCGTGATTTTATCCACAGGACAGCGGTTTTGCAGCACCGGCAGGTTCATCCGCGCCGCGAAATTGTCCAGCGTCTTTTCGTGAATGTACAGCATGGGGCGAATCTGCACAATACCCGTCCTGTCAAGGTTCGTCACCGGCTGGAAGCAGTTGATGCGCCCCTCGAACAGCAGCGACATAAGAAACGTCTCCACCGCGTCGTCATAGTGATGTCCCAGCGCCAGCTTGTTGAAGCCCTTGTCCAGAATTGCCTGATTCAGCGCCCCCCGGCGCATTTTGGCGCACATGGAGCAGGGATTCTTCTCCTTGCGGTGGTCAAAAATAATGGGCGCGATCTCCGTTTTCACCACGGTATAGGGCACCTTCCACTCCTCGCACAGCGCCGCGACCTGAGAATAGTCCATCCCCAGCCCCATATCAATGGTGATCGCTTCCAGCTCATAGGGCTTATTAAAGTATTCCCGCAGCCCCGCCAGCAGGACGAGCAGCGCGAGAGAATCCTTTCCCCCGGACACGCCCACGGCAATGCGGTCGCCCGCCTCGATCATATGATAGTCGTCCACGCACCGCCGAACCAGTCCCATCAGCTTTTGCATAGTTGTTTTTCCTCCGAAATCCGCTTAAAATAGGACGTTAGAAAACGAGAGCATTCGCGATTATTTTCGAGCATTTGGAAGATCATTCGGTATTTCATAAAATTTCTCAAAAATGCTGTTGACATTTGATTTTTAATGTGGTATAAAGTTCAAGCGTCCTGAAGGCATTATACTTCAGGCATCTGAGAATGTCAAAATATTTTAATCCAAATTGGAGGAAATCATAATGTCCACTACTCTGCTGAAAAAGGAGACCCTGGAGCGCAAGTGGTATGTGATCGACGCTGCCGGCAAGCCTCTGGGCCGTACCGCTGTCGCCGCCGCTAACCTGCTTCGCGGCAAGCACAAGGTCGACTTCACCCCCAACGTTGACTGCGGCGATAACGTCATCATCATCAACACCGACAAGGCTGTTCTGACCGGCAAGAAGGCCGAGCAGAAGAAGTACTACCGTGTGTCCGGCTGGATCGGCGGTCTGAAGGAGACCAAGGCCCGCGACATGATGGCTGCCCGCTCCGACTACGCCGTTGAGCTGGCCGTCAAGGGCATGCTGCCCAAGAACACCCTGGGCAAGAACGCTCTGACCCGTCTGCACCTGTACAAGGGCGCCGAGCATCCCCACGCCGCCCAGAAGCCCGACGTTTGGAATCTGGACTAATTTGGAGGTAACTTAGAATGTACGAGAGCAAGAAGAAGTATTTTTACGGCACCGGCCGTCGTAAGTCCTCCGTTGCCCGTGTTCGCGTTTACGAGAACGGCACCGGTTCCATCATCGTCAACGGCCGTGACATCGACGAGTATTTCGGTCTGGACACCCTGAAGCTGATCGTCCGTCAGCCTCTGGTCACCACCGATCTGCTGGGCAAGGTTGACATTGTCGTCTCCGTCGCCGGCGGCGGCGTATCCGGTCAGGCCGGTGCTATCCGCCACGGCATTTCCCGCGCCCTGGTCACTCTGAACCCCGAGTACCGCGCCTCCCTGAAGGCCGCCGGCTTCATGACCCGCGACCCCAGAATGAAGGAAAGAAAGAAGTACGGTCTCAAAGCCGCTCGTCGCGCTCCGCAGTTCAGCAAGCGCTGATTCCCGAACTTTTTCTTCAAAGTTTCAAGCCAAATCTCCGAAATCCTACGATTTCGGGGATTTTTCATTTGTAATCTTTGTCGCGGTTTGGCCGGTTTTGAACGGGTTTGTACCGGTCTAAATGGGCTAACTATGGGCTAACTTTTGGGGTATTATTCTCAAATGGGCTAACCATTGGGCTAACTGATGGGTTAACCAGAAGTCCTTATTTTCAAAATTCCTTATCTGTTTTTACGCTCTTGATGCAAGGCGTTCAGTTTTCAAACTGGGCGCTTTTTGCATTTTCGGGACTATTCTTTGAATACAGAAAGGATGTTATTTTATGCCAAAGAAACCAGCCGCAACCTTGGGCATCATCTACCGTATGCCCCTGGAAGATTTGCACCCCCACCCGTTAAACCCCTATGGCGTTCGGGATGATCCTGCTATGCAGGAGTTGGTAGGAAGTGTCAAAGAAAATGGGATCCTTATTCCGGCGATCGCCAGACCCAGAAAGGAAGGTGGATACGAATTGATTTCCGGTCATCGCAGGAAGTACGCTTGTGAACAGCTGGGGCAGGATACCATGCCGGTCATGGTTCTCAACCTGAAAGATGATGATGCTATCATTCGGATGATCGACAGCAATATCCAGCGGGAAAATATTCTTCCCTCTGAACGCGCCAAGGCTTACAAGCTGAAGATGGAGGCCGTCAAGCGGAAGGCTGGCAGGCCCCAAAAAGACGATGAAAAAAATTCGCCGAAAATTTCGGCGAATTTTCGAAGCGACGATTCCATTGGAGATCAGGAGGGAATCAGCGGGGATACTATTCGTAATTATATCTCCCTGACTAACCTGACACCGCCGCTCATGCAGATGGTGGACGATGGAAAAATTGCCCTCTCCCCTGCCTATCAGCTGGCCTCTCTGAATGAGAAAGAGCAGGAGCTTCTGGTGGAAACCATTGGAAGCGAACAGTCTACGCCATCTCTTTCTCAGGCTCAGCGCATGAAGAAGCTGAGCCAGTCCGGCGAGCTGAATGAGGATACCATGCTCTCCATTATGATGGAGCAGAAAAAGCCAGTACAGGCCAACATCACCCTCTCCGGGGAACGGCTGCGCAAATACTTCCCCCGCTCCTACTCTCCCATCCAGATGGAGGAGGTGATTTTCAAACTGCTGGACGCGTGGCAGCGCAAACGGCAGCGGGAACAAAGCCGTTAAAACTGAATATCCCAAACACACCGGACAAGCCCCTGCTTGCCCGGTTCTTTTTATAGGAGGACATATGTACATTCGCAAACTCACTTACAAGAAGAAGGACGTTGACTGCAAGCTCTGTACGGAGTATCGGGGCAAAAAACACCCCTGTCCCCATGATGTGTGTCCGTTCATTGCGGAACGCATTGAGGCCGGTGCCGTCACCTATTGGGATGCCGTCAACGCCATGATCTCCCCGCATTACCGCTTCGCCCGCCGCCTGCCAAAGCTGACCGCCGAATACCCTGGAAGCATTTTCATGGATAATCGTCATCGTTTCCGCATGGAGTTCCTGAACACCCAACTGGGCTACGTTCCGGGCCGCAATACGCCCGCCTACTACGCCGCCATGTACCTGTTGACTTCCAATGAGATCATCTACTGGCGCATGGCAAACTGCTTCTGCCGCAATGGCCTTGATTTCCGGTACGCCATTCTCCGGGGCATTACCACTTACAACTATGCGCTGTACCGTGCCGCTCTGGCACTGACCACAGACCGACAAGGTGTCATCGTATCCGAGCTGGATGATACCGAACTTATCGAGGATGAGGTTTTCCGGCTTATTATCAATGCTATGCTCATTGCAAGGTACGGCTTGACCGCCATGAAGCTGACAAAGGAGGCGAATACCAATGACGGCTGATTTCTGTGTTTCCTGTGGACACACAGAGTATTCCAACATCCGATTTGAGGATGGAACACGGCACATGGTTATCTTTGAGGCGGCACACGATCTACCGGAGTTGGAAGAATTTCGCCTGGAACTGCCCATTCCGTACCGGAATATGGCTTACCGGGTGCGGTTGTTTCTGACCGACGCAGAGTACAAGACTATTCGCCTTTGGGCCGCCGCGGGTAAAGTGCGCATTCTGCACCACGCAAACGTGATCAACGGGTATCTCGTTGACGATAGAAAACGTAGAAAAACAAAACATCCAACCAAATCTAAGGAGGAAAATGAACTATGACCATTCACGAAACCATGCTTTCTACATTCGCTGAAATCTGTGCGGAACTGGCTGTCCGGGGCAGCTATACGGGAGCTGCTGTTATGTCCCTTACCGAACAGGTCTGCTGGGAAAATCTATTCCACGAAATTCGTGACCGGGCCGAGCCCGTCTACGCCTTCGACGCAAACGGTCTGCTTTCCGCAGCGCTCAAATACCGTGGCCGGAAGCTCTTTGACAGCAACGCAACGCTGCTGTGGCGTGAGCTTACCCACGCTGAAGAAGATGACGGGCTGGATACGACCCGGTATCTGGAAATGTGGCTGTTGGAGGATATGACCCTGGCGGTCACTTCCTGCTTCCAGGTGGACTACGAGGGCAGCGATGGTGATTACACCACGGAGTACCGGGAGTACAAGGGCAGCCAGTGGCCGTCCACGGAGGCCGCTCCTGATCTGTTCGATTTTCTGGAGCATCTGGTTGATCTGTGCCCGGAGAACTTCGACCCCGAAGAAGATGTGATCTACGAATCCTGATTTCCCTGCACAGTCAGGCGGCGAGGAGGTGAGATACAATCGCCGTATTTCGTGTAGACAAAACCAGGGATTACACCGATATGGCCAATCACCATCTGCGGAACAAGGCGCTGTCCCTGAAGGCAAAGGGTCTGCTGTCGCTTATGCTCTCCCTGCCAGAGGATTGGGACTATACCACCAGAGGGCTGTCCTGTATCTGTAAGGACGGCGTGGACAGCATCCGGGTTGGCATTCAAGAACTTGAGGCCAACGGCTATCTGGTTCGGGAACGCCACCGGAATGAGAATGGTCAGTACGGTGCCATCGAGTACACAATTCTGGAAAAGCCCCGGCAAGTGGCAATTCCGCCTCCTGTTCAGGAAAAACCTATATTGGAAAATCCAACGCAGGTAATTCCTATGCAGGTTCTTCCTACGCAGGAGATTCCCGCACAATTAAATATAGGGCAACACTGCATAAATACCAAAATCCGCATTATACAATAGGTGCCAAATAAAAACTGTGGATAACCTCTGAATTTTTGCCCGCAAAGGCGCACTTACTCAAGCTGCCAGACAGGGTCTGTCAGCCAGAATCAGATTTGCCAGTGCAAACATGATATTGAATTTGGCTTGCTGCTTTTCAAGCCCTCGGTATCGTGTTTTTCGGAAATGCAGTTGCTTTTTAACGACACCGAATACGTGCTCTACTTTTGCTCGGACAGAAGACTTTGCGTGCTCTGCTTTCTTGGCGGCGTACTGTCCGCTTTTGCTCAGCTTCTTTACCTGTGAAGGACGACGGTTGATTTTATACTTGATTTTGTGACCCGACTTGTTCCTGACGACAGCATCTTCTCTCTTACCGGCTCCCAGATAGCCGCTGTCGCCGTAGACAGCCTCTTCTTCTCCGGTCAGTAATTTCGATGTTTCCGAAACGTCGTGTACATTTGCCGCTGTGGCTTTCACTGTGTGTACCAGTCCGCTGTCCTTGTCCACGCCGATATGTGCCTTATATCCAAAGTGCCATGTGTTACCCTTCTTGACCTGATGGGCATCCGGGTCTCGTTTCTTCTCCTTATTCCTGGTAGAAGATGGGGCAGAAATGATGGTGGAATCTACGATGGTACCCTTTTTCAGAATGAGGCCACGCTCCATGAGCGCTGCTACCACCTGAGCAAACAGCTTCT
>OLVO01002886.1_pt1 | contig 15000 bp, 12 predicted proteins | sample 1672571 | NCBI WGS metagenome assembly OLVO01 (sample SAMEA3136700, study PRJEB25190) | human gut metagenome | biome: human gut; feature: human-associated habitat; material: faeces | place: Austria | collected 2013 | reverse complement strand
CCCGCCCCTACCAACTGCGGTTGCATTTCAACGGTTTTTGCGTAAAACAAACCGTTATGGTCTTAAGTTGATGACATTGGCCTCATAGGGGATCTGAAGCGCTTCGTGGAGCGCTTTTCATTCATCGGGATAAACGCTGCGCTGGCCGCATTCGATTTTGCCAATGCACTGCGGGTCAGATCACAGCCTGCAGGCTGTGCCTTTGCCGAAAGCTGCTCCTGCGTCATGCCCCGCGCAAGCCGTGCGGCCCGGATCGCCGCGCCGACGGCCTTACTGTATTCCAAATCCATGCGAATATCATCCTTGCTCTTAATATGCCGAAAAATCCGCCGTGGAGCGGATTTTTTGGTTTGCAGATCACTCGGCAAGCTGCCACATGAGTTGGGCCAGAAGGTTCGTGATGGTTTCCATGTCGTCTGCGGGGATGTACTCAAAGCGGCCGTGGAAGTTTTCGCCGCCGGTGCACAGGTTCGGGCAGGGGAGGCCCTCAAAGGACAGGCGTGCGCCGTCCGTGCCGCCGCGGATGGGGACGACCTTCGGCGTGACGCCGACGGATTCCATCGCCTTTTTCGCGTTCTCGATCAGGAACATACACGGGGCGATCTTCTCCTTCATGTTGTAATAGCTGTCGCGCAGCGTGAGCGCTGCGGTGCCTGCGCCGTAGCGGCGGTCAATTTCCGCGCAGGCTTTTTCCATGACGGCCTTGCGCGCTTCAAATTTCGCGCGGTCGTGGTCGCGGATGATGTATTGCAGCTCCGCCTGCTCCGTCTCGCCGCGCATGGCGACAAGATGATAAAAGCCCTCGTATTTTTCCGTGTAATACGGCGTCTCCAGCGCCGGGAGCAGGCCGTGCAGCTCCATGGCGACGAGCGCGGCGTTGACCATCTGGCCCTTCGCAGAGCCGGGATGGATGGACTTGCCGCAGATCTCGATCTTCGCGCTGGCTGCGTTGAAGTTCTCATATTCCAGCTCGCCGAGTGCGCCGCCGTCGACGGTATAGGCGTAATCCGCGCCGAAGCCCTTCACATCAAACCGGTCGGCCCCGCGTCCGATCTCCTCGTCGGGCGTAAAGGCCAGCCTGACGGTTCCATGCGGCTTTTTGGACGTGAGCAGCAGCTGCGCGGCGGACAGGATCTCCGCCACGCCCGCCTTGTCGTCCGCGCCGAGCAGCGTCGTGCCGTCGGTGACGATCAGGCGCTTGCCGACGGAATTTTTCAGCTGCGGGTATTCCGCCGGGGAAAGCACGATGTTTTTCTCTTCGTTCAGCACCACGTCGCCGCCGTCATAGGGCTCTGTGATGCGCGCGCGGATGTTCTCGCCGGGGGCGTCGGGCGAGGTGTCCATGTGGGCGATGAGGCCATAGACGGGGATTTTTTTGTCACAGTTCGCCGGCACGGTGCCGTAGACGTAGCCGTCCTGATCGACGTGCGCGTCGGCAATGCCCATGTCCTGCATCTGGCGGACAAGCTCCTGTGCAAGCGCAAGCTGCCGCGCGGTGGACGGGCACGTCTCGGACGCTTCGTCCGAGGTCGTGGGATAGGAAACGAGCTTCAAAAAGCGTTCAACGACTGTCATGTGTGTGTTCTCCTTTGTGTCAGTATTGGAAAATGCTTCCGCCGACAAACTCGCGCACGATGGAGTCGCGCGGGACATACGGCGTATCGAGCGGCGGCAGGCTCCGCACCACGTCCATCAGGACGGTCAGGCCGTGCTCCGCAATAAACGCGTCGTCCAGATCGGACGCGAACTGTGGGATCTGGCGCAGGTATTTTGCCAGAATGCACAGCTCGTAATCGTGGAACGAGTCGATGTGGATGGAGGCGTTGGGTTTGTTGGGCGCGATATACTTCTGTTCGCCCGCGTTGACGGATTCGGCGCGGAGGATCGTGTCGCGCAGGGAATTGCCGCGCCCCTGATAATTGCGGATCATGCGGCGCGCCACGCGCACCTGCTCGGGGTGGATGATGCGGTCGCCGGACGTGATGATACGCGTTCTGGGCGCGACGTAAATGCCAGTGGCGCGGTCGCGGATGGGATCGAAGAGCAGGGGATTGAGCATATGGATGCCCTCAGCGATGATCACAGCCTCGCGGCTGCCCTGCATGGGGGTGTAGCCGCCGGTGCGGTTGTTGGGAAAGTCGTACCACGGCACCTGCACCGTCTCGCCGTTCGACAGCCGGTCGATGGTGTCAAGCAGCAGCTCCCGGTTGACGCACAGGGGCGATTCCCAGTCGGTCAAGTCCTTTGGCCGCTCGGAGAGCGGCAGAAAGAAATTGTCCATGCTCAAAAGACAGACCTTGACGCCCAGATTTTCGAGATACGCCTGCAGGCGCATCGCCGTCGTCGTCTTGCCGGAGCCGGAGGGGCCGGTCAGGCAGACGAAGGGCTTGCGCGGCTGTGCGCTCAGGATCGCGGCGGCAGCAGAGCTGATCTTGTCGTGAAAGACCTCCTCACAGCGCAGAACGAACTGCGTCTGGTTCCGCATGGCATAGACAACGTCTTCAATGTCAATAACTCGCATTTTCTTCCTCCTTATGCGCGTTCCACCGCGCCATCATGCGGCGGTAGATCAGAACAAAGCAGAGCACGTGCACCGCGCTCGTCACGACCCAGCTGACAGGGTAGGACAGATACAAAACGTCAAGCGTGTGGTGCGTCTGGAAGATCGTGTAGATCCAGATGATGCGCAGCACGCACGCACCGAAGATCGTCACGACCATCGGCATCCAGCTCCGGCCAAGCCCGCGCACCATGCCGCAGCACGTCTCCATGATGCCGCAGACGAAATAGGTCATGCCCATATACGTCACGCGCACCATGCCGCTGGCAATGACGGAGGCATAGGCCGGGTCGTCCTTTGCAATGTAAATGCCGAGCAGCGGCTGGCCGAAGAAGTACAGCAGCGCGCACATCGGCACGCCGATGAGCAGGACTGTCAGGATGCAGTCGCGGTAGACGGGCTTGATGCGCTCCGGCTTGCCCGCGCCGAGATTCTGGCTGGTAAAGGTCATGGAGGCGTGATAAACGGAGTTGCAGGCCGTATAAATGAACGAGTCGAGATTGCCTGCCGCCGTGTTCGCCGCGACCACGTCCGCGCCGAAGGAGTTGATCGAGGACTGGATCATGACATTGGAAATGTTGAAAATTACGGACTGAAGACCCGCAGGCAGGCCGATCTGGATCATACGCAGGGCCTCGTCCGGGTAAAAGCGGAGCTTTTTGAGTTCCAGCTGCGCGCAGCCCTCCAGCCGCATCAGGCAGACGAGCACGAGCGCCAGCGCGAGATACTGCGAGACGACGGTTGCGATCGCGACGCCCGCCACGCCGAGACGGCAGACGACTACGAAAAACAGATTCAGCAGTACATTGACCGTGCCGGAGATGGACAGAAAGAAAAACGGCTTTTTCGTGTCGCCGAAGGCCCGCAGCACCGCCGCGCAGAAGTTATACAGAAGCGAGGCGGGCACGCCGATGAAGTAAATTTGCAAATACCGGTCGGACAGGGGCAGAACGTCCTCCGGCGTATCCATCAGGCGGAGCAGGGGACTGGCCAGGAAAAAGCCCAGCAGGAAGACCACGACGCCAAGCCCAAGCCCCAGCACGACCGAGGTGTGCACGGAGCGGGAGACGCGCTCGTCATCCCGGCAGCCGAGATAACGGGCAACGAGGATGTTGACGCCGACGGAAATGCCGATGAACGCGCCGATGAGCAGGTTGATAAGCGACGTTGTCGCGCCGACGGCGGCAAGGGCCGTGCTGCTGTCAAATTTGCCGACGACAATGACGTCGGCGGCGTTGAACAGCAACTGTAAAATGCCGGTCAGCGCCAGCGGGACGGAAAAGCGGATGATCTGCGGCAGGGGTCTGCCCTCGGTCATCACGATCGAATTTGCTTTTGTTGCTGCCATGGGGATGGTGCCCTCCTATTTTTCTTTCAGGGTGTCGAAAAACGCAAGCCACGGTTCAGCCTGCGGCGGGTCATGCGCGAAGACGAGGCGTTCATTCGTCTGCGGGTGGAAAAACGCGATTTGATACGACCAGAGGCCGAGCGGGCCGTCTGACTGTGCGCCGTATTTCCGGTCGCCGCAGAGCGGCAGGCCGCGGGAGGAAAACTGCGCGCGGATCTGATGCGTCCTGCCGGTTTCCAGCCGGATACGCACAAGCGCGCGCCCGTCCTTCACGCCAAGCACCCGGTACGAAAGCCGGGCAGACCGTGCGTCCGGGCCGGGGGTGTGCGTGACGAAGGTTTGCTTTTTCGCTGCGTCGCGCGTGAGAAGATCGGCCAGAACGCCCTCCGGCGCGTCCGGGATCCCCTCCAATACGGCGAGATAGTCCTTTTCAAATGTATGCGCCTGCATCTGCCGGGACAGGATGCTGTCAGCCATGCGCGACCGCGCGTAGACCATCACGCCGCCCACGGGCCGGTCGAGCCGGTGCACGACGCGCACGCAGCCGGTTTCGTCCTCTCCCAGCGCCCGGCGCAGCAGCTCCGGCATACCGCCCGGCTCGTCAGTGGACAAAACGCCCGCAGGCTTGAGACAGACGACGATTCGATTGTCGGTGTATAAAAGCTCCATTTGCGGTTCCTATGGCGGGTGATTTGTGAGGTGATGCACGGGCGCGTGCATCTATGCTCAAGTTATTATAGTATAGCACGCTTTCCCCGTTTCGTCACGCAGTTTTGCGCACGGGATAAAAAATGTCTTAAAAATTCTTAATTCTGCCCGGAAGCTTGCGGAAGTGTGATATAATAGCGCCACAAAAAGGAGGGAGCAGCCATGGAAGAGGCGATCCGCATTCTGGTGGTAGACGACGAGCCGGATATCCGGCGTATCTGCCGGATCTTGTTGGAGACGGGCGGTTATACCGTGTTGGAGGCCGCGACGGGCGCGGAGGCGGTCGAGCAGGTCCGGCAGCACCCGGAGCTTGATCTTATTTTAATGGATATCATGATGCCGGAGCTGGGCGGCTATGACGCGTGCAGCCGCATCCGGTCGTATTCCACAGCCCCGGTCCTGTTTCTGACCGCCAAGACGCAGGAGGGCGACAAGCGCCGCGCATATGATTCCGGCGGCGACGATTTTCTCGCCAAGCCGTTTTCCCACGCGGAGCTGATGATGAAGGTCGAGTCGCTGCTGCGGCGCTACCGGGTGTATAAGAGCAAATCGAGCGGGCGGACGCTCCGGCCCGGCATCGTGCTCGACGAGGAAAACCGGCGCGTGCTGGTAAACGGCCAGCCGCTGGAGCTGACGGAGACGGAGTTCTCCATTCTCCACTGCCTGGCGGAGAACCGGGGCCGCGTCGTGCCGGTGCGCACGATCTATGAGACGGTCTGGCATGAGACATATATGCCGGCGTCAAACAATACCGTGATGGTGCATATTGTGAACCTGCGCAAGAAGCTGGAGGAGGATCCGGCCAACCCGCGCCTGATCCGCACCGTCTGGGGAAAGGGCTATCAGATTGACTGAAAAGAAGAAGCATTTTGTTTCGCTGAGCGTCAAGCCGCTGTTTGTGCTGCTGCTGGGGCTGGTACTGGGTGTGTGCGTCTGCCTGCTGGCGAACTTCACCGGCGAGCAGATCATCGAACGCAGCTATATGAGCGACAAGGCTGTTTTGAAGCGCACGAACAGGGCTGCGCAGGAGTTCCAGTCCTTTGTGCGGCAGAACAGCATCTCCACGCGCGACACGGATATGCTGGCCCGCTGGGGCGAGTCGAGAAAAAACTATTATATCATGCTCTACCACGACCAGCGGCAGATCCTCGAGATCGGCTGGTGGGGCGCGGACAGCGCGGCGGTCGACGCGTATTCGCTCAAGGAGCAGACGGCCAGCGTCGTCTATCCCATCGTGTTCCGCGACGGCACGTTTTACGCCGTGATCTATGATAATTCCGATTCCGGGCTCTACGATCTGTTGTGGATCGTTTCGCTGCTGCTGGGCTGCGCGGTTCTGGCGTTGACGCTGCTGGCGTATAACCGCCGCGTCGCGCGCAGAGTCGTCGCCGTCTCGCAGGAGGTGCAGTCCATCGGCGCGGGCAATCTCTATTTGCAGCTCGAGCCGAAGGGCTGCGACGAGATCTCACAGCTGACAGCCAGCGTCGAACAGATGCGCCTGTCGCTCCTGCGCAAGACCAGCGAGGAGCAGCGTGCCCTGCAGCAGAACAGCGACCTCATCACCGCCATGTCACATGATATCCGCAATCCGCTTACCGCGTTGCTCGGCTATCTCGATCTTGCGAAAAACGGGCAGTACCGCTCGGAAGACGAGCTGCAAAGCTATCTGGACGCCGCCTACGGCAAGGCCGAGCAGCTCAAGACGCTGACGGATGAGCTGTTCCGGTATTCGCTGCTGTTTGGATGCAAGGAGCTGCCCATGCAGATGGAAATCTATGACGCGCGGCTGCTTCTGGAGCAGCTGCTGGGCGAGAGCCGTGTCCAGCTGCAGCAGCAGGGCTTTATGGTGCAGCTGCTGCTGCCGCAGCAGGAGGTGCAGATCGAGGCCGACGTGATGTATCTGAAGCGGGTGCTCGACAATCTCTTTGACAACATCCGCAAATATGCCGACCCCGCCCAGCCCGTCGCCATCGCGGCCCTGATCGAAGACGGCGCGCTGCACATCTGCCTGTCCAACAGCGTGAACCCCGCCTCCGGCCGCATCGAGTCCAATAAGATCGGCCTGCGCACCTGTGCAAAGATCATGGCCCAGATGGCCGGCGGCTTCAAGCGCTACACGGAAAACGGAAAATTTACCGCCGAGGTCATCCTGCCTATCCAGGCAGAGACAATGCCGTCGGAGTAAAGCGGCAGACTGTCAGATTTGCGCAGCACCCTGTAGGGGCCGATGCCTACATCGGCCCGGCAGAATGCACCAATTTTACGGGAATCTCCGGCGAATTCGCGGTTGCCCAACGGGTCGATGTGGGCATCGACCCCTACAATCGAATGCGCGGAAACCTACGAATTCGCCGACAATCCACTGCATTCCGCCGGGTGCAGGCAAAGTCAGTTCTTAAAAAAATATGAAAAATGCAACGCCGGGCTTTCTTTTGCGTCTTTGTTTTGGTATGATACAGACGGCAAGATAGGCCGACTGTACTGTGCGTCAGCACAAGATATAGATTATGGACATTGGGCATGAAATGAAAAGGAGTATTACATGAAAACAAAACGGATTTTTGCGCTGCTGCTTGCGGCGCTGATGATCGTGGGCCTGTTCGCAGGCTGCTCAAAGGACGGGACGAAGGACCCCGGCAAGACCGATCCGGGCAATTCTCTGATCGACCAGACCAAGCCCTCCCAGACAACGGCAAAATACGCCTATAAGGCCGATTATTTCGACCTTGCCGTTCCGGACGGCGTGCAGTACGTCAACCAGATCTGCGCCGCCGGAACGACGCTCTATGCCTCGGTCGGCATGCAGGGCGAGGAGATCGTCAACTCTGACCCTGTCACGGGTGAAACGTGGTCGTATTACAACACGCGGCTGTCCATGCTCACCATCGACCCCGATACAGGTACCTGCACGGAACTGACCAATCTGGATCTGCCGCAGGTTCCGGAGGGCGCGGACGGCAGCGTCGACTGCTACAACATGATCGGTTCGGACGACGGAACGCTCTGGATGCTTGTCAATGTCTACGCCACGCAGTTTGACCTGCCCGACGACTTTGACGCCGAAACGGAGAGCAGATGGGATTACCCTTCCACGGACGTGGGAGGCTCTTATCTGGTGCACGTTGCTGCCGACGGCAGCACGATCGCCAGCCTCGACCTTTCCAACACGAACAACGAGGACAACGAGGACGGCATGAGCGGCAACCTCAGCTTCTTCGCCGTCGACGCCGCCGGCAATCTCTACGTCAGCGACTATAATAATATTTACGTCCTCGATGCAGAGGGCAACGTGCAGTTCAAGCTCGACGGCAGCCAGTATAACGGTAGTCTGTGCCGGCTGAACGCACAGCAGGTTGGCGTTATGTGGTACAACTACACGGACGACGTGAATGCCGCCGATGAAAACGGCCAGTACTTCGTCCCCATCGATCTGGAAACGAAGGACTGGGGCGAGAAGGTCAAGCTGCCGTCCAACGTGTGGAGCATCTTCCCGGGCGACGATGCCTATGACTTCTACTACGCCTACAATAATAACATCTATGGCTATGCCGCCAAAACGGACACGAAGGAGAAGCTCGTCGACTGGCTGGCCTGCGACGTTGACACCAACAATATGTCGGGCTATGCCATGCTCTCCGACAGCCGCGTGGCCGCCCTCATGCAGGACTGGAACACCGACCCCACGACCTATCAGCTGATCGTCCTGCACCGTGTGGACGCGTCTGAGATCAAGGAAAAGAAGGTTCTGACGCTCGCGTGCATGTATCTCGACTGGAACCTGCGCAGCATGATCGTCGAATACAACAAGACGAACGACGAGTACCGCATCAATGTCGTCGACTACAGCGAGTACGCGACCGACGACGATTACAACGCCGGCGTCACCAAGCTCACCACCGAGATCATCAGCGGCAGCGTGCCGGATATCTTCCTGACCAGCAACCTGCCGATTGATAAGTATGCCGCCAAGGGCGTCATCGCCGACCTCAATACCTTCATGGACGGCGGAAACGGCCTGAGCCGCGACTATTTTGTCCCGCAGGTCATGAGTGCGCTGGAAAAGGACGGCAAGCTCTATGAGCTGCCCACCAGCTTCTCCGTGCAGACGGCCTACGCGCTGTCTTCCATCGCGAGCCAGTATGACACATGGAACGTCGCTGCCGTGCAGGACGCCATGACACAGCTGCAGGAGGGCGCGACGGTCTTCTCCAACGGCTGGACGAAGAACACGGCTCTGTCGAACTGCCTGTCCCGCAACCTGTCTGCTTTCGTCGACTGGACGACGGGCAAGTGCGAGTTTGACTCCGAGGCGTTCCAGCAGCTGCTGGCCTTCTGCAATTCCTTCCCGGCAGAAACCAGTGACGGTGACGGCGCGATTGCCTATGCTTCCTCCGCCGATATTGCCGTTGACGACGCGATGTGGGAATCTGACGCGACCCGCATCACGAACGGCAAGCAGCTCATGTCGACGACCGGGATGTACAGCTTTGACTCCTATATCTGGAACGTCTACGCGATCCGCGACAAGATCACCTTTACCGGATATCCGACCGAGGACGGCTCCGGCAGCTCGTTCGGGCTTCAGATGCCGATGGCCATTTCCTCCGTCACGAAATACCCCGACGCCGCGTGGGACTTCGTCTGCTCGATCGTCAAAAAGATGAACACGATAGACGAGAACAATTACTATTACGGCTTCCCCATCAGTCAGGCCGCGTTTGACGCGGAAATGACCGACATCATGACCGAGCAGTACCAGCTGGACGAAAACGGCGAACAGGTCGACTGGGACGGCGACGGCGAGCCCGACAAGGTCATCCGGGGCGGCTATGAGACCATGGAAAACGGCGAAAGGGTCTATAAGGATGTCTATGCGCTGACGCAGGAGGACATTGACCAGATCCTGGGCGTGATCAACAGCACGCGCAGCGTCTATGACTACGATCAGGAGATCCTCGACATCATCACCGATGAGGTCGCCGCCTACTTCGCCGGCGACAAGGATGTTCAGACCACTGCCAGCATGATCCAGAGCCGCGTGAACCTGTACGTGCAGGAGCAGCGGTAAAACAACAAAAAAAGCTCCCCTTGCCGCGCCTAACGCGGCAAGGGGAAAGCTGCGGAGCAGCCTGTAGGGGCCGACGACTCTGTCGGCCCGAGCAATGCTGCGAATTTGCTGTGGATTTCCGAAAAGTCACTGCATACTGCGGGCGGACAGAGTCGTCCGCCCCTACGCTGGAATGCGTGAGCATACGAATTCCCTGAAAAACGAAAATGCCGATAAATCCCGATTGAGATTCAGTCGGGAGCTATGAGCATTTTCCAACGCAAAGGAGACACGAAAACGTGCAGAAGCTATCTCTCCGGTCGCGCGGGAAATATGAAACAAGACCGTCCGGGAAAGGGCTATGGACGCGGATGAACAACAGGGTGCGCGATTTTCTCGCGTCCATGTGCTTCTCCGGGCCAAGCTTTCTTGGTATGCTGGCGTTTTATATCATCCCGTTCCTGATCGTCGTCTACTATTCCTTCACCGCGGGTCTGACCGACCACAGCTTCGCGGGGCTGAAAAACTACATCAACGTCTGGCAGAACGGCGCGTTCAAGATCGCGGTCAGAAACACGTTCACGTTCACTGGCCTTTCCGTGCCGCTGGCTGTCGTGCTGTCTTTGGGACTGGCGCTGATGCTCGAGGCGCGCATTCCGCTTAAGAGCGAGTTCCGCACGTTTTTCCTCAGCCCCATGATGGTGCCCATCGCGTCCATCATCCTCATCTGGCAGGTGCTGTTCCACTATAACGGTGTCGTGAACGAATTTCTCGCCGTGTTCGGCGCGGACAAGATCGACTGGCTGAAATCGGATTACTGCATGGTCGTCATTGTCGTGCTGTTTTTGTGGAAAAACCTCGGCTATAACATGATCCTGTTCATGGCCGCGCTCAGCAATATCCCGCGCGAGCTTCTTGAGGTTGCGGAGGTCGAGGGCGCATCGGCGGCGTACCAGTTCTTCCACATCAAGCTCCGGTACCTGTCTCCGACGGTGCTGTTCGTGACGATCCTGTCCATCATCAACTCGTTCAAGGTCTTCCGGGAAATTTACCTGCTCACCGGCAATTACCCCTACGACGGGCTTTACATGATGCAGCATTTCATGAACAATATGTTCAATTCCGCCGACTATCAGCGGCTTTCCGCCGCGGCAGTGCTGCTGGCAATCGTGATCGTCATTCTCATTGCGCTTTTGTTCTTTGTGGAGAACATCTTCGGAAAGGACGTGGAGGGATGAGAAAGAAAAAGCGGTATTTTTCCCGCGCAACGTGCTTTATGCTCTGCGCTGTCTTTGCACTCCTGTTTCTGCTGCCGACGGTTCTGACGATCACGAATTCGTTCATGACCCAGAGCGAGATCACAGCCAGCTACGGTCAGGTCTTCGAAAACGCCAACGACGGCAAGAGTTATATCTCCAAGACCATCAATCTCAAGTTTATCCCCGACAAGGTCAGCTTCACGCAGTATTTCACGGTCCTGCTCAAAAGTCCGGATTATCTGCTGAAATTCTGGAACTCGGTGATTCTGACCGCGCCGATCGTCTTCGCGCAGCTCATGGTCGCGTCCATTGCGGCCTACGGCTTTACGCGCTGGCGCGGCAAGGTGCGCGACAGTCTGTTTTTCTTCTATGTGATCCTGATGCTCATGCCGTATCAGGTCACGCTGGTGCCGAACTATCTGGTCAGTGACTGGCTGCACCTGCTCAATACCCGGTGGGCGATCTTCCTGCCCGGCGCGTTCGCGCCGTTCTCGGTATTCCTGCTCACCAAATTCATGCGCCGCATCCCCATGGCCGTCATTGAATCGGCCAAGATCGATGGCGCGAACGAGTGGCACATCTTCTGGAACATCTGCCTGCCGCAGTGCCGGAGCGCCCTCTATTCCATTGCGATCCTTGTGTTCATCGACAACTGGAACATGGTTGAGCAGCCTCTGATCCTGCTCAACGACGTTGAAAAGCAGCCGCTTTCGATGTTCCTGTCCAGCATCAACGCGGGTGAGATCGGCATTGCATTTGCCGCCGCTGTTATTTACATGATCCCCGGTCTGCTGCTGTTTTTGCACGGCGAGGCATATCTGGTGGAGGGTATCGCACATTCTGGCTCTGTGAAAGGATAAGGGAAAACGAGATATGGAAAACGGTGTAAGAAAACGCGAATGGGTCAAAACCGCGGCCATCATCCTGCTGGCCGTGCTGCTGGTGCTGACCTTCTTTTCAAAAACGATCATGAACGCCTCGCTGCCAGAGGTCGCCACGCAGCAGGTGTCCTCCGGCGCGATCAACGCCCGCATCCGCGGGCAGGGGACCGTCGAGGCCAGCGAGGTCTATAACGTCACGATCAAGCAGACCCGCAAGGTTTCCAGCGTGCTGGTCAAGACCGGTCAGGAGATCAACGTCGGCGATACCCTCTTCGTGCTGGAAGCGGAGGATTCGGATGAGCTGAAGCAGGCCGAGACTGATCTGGAAACGCTGCAGCAGAATTACGACAAGAGCCTGATCGAAGCCGGAAATACGGCGGCGCAGGAAAACCGCGACGTGCAGAATGCACGCGATGATTATAATGAAGCGCTTGCGATTTACCGTCAGTACAGCACCATGGACGCTTCGCAGCTCGCCACGCAGAAGGCGGCGTCCGAAGCGAAGCTGAAGGAACTTCAGACGGCGAAGACCACAGTCGACAATCAGATCACGAAGATCAAGGCCGAAAAAGAGTATACGGATGCACAGGCAACGGTCACGGAGCACGAAGCGACGGTGAAGTCGCTGGAAGCGGAAAAAGAAAAGCTGCTGGAATCACTTCCGCTGTCGTACAAAGATTGTAGCAATGCATCGTATTATCAGACAGAAATAGATAAAATACTGCAAGATAGACTATATATAGAGAACCTTACACGATATGAAAAGGTATTTGCGGCGTTTAGTACATTGTGTGACAATGATTTCGCAATTATGAAAGAGTGCTATGAGGATAGATCAGATGTCTCAATGATTAAACGAATTGAGGGGAATAGTTCGTCTGCAAGGTATGATAAGGATGGAAATCCAATTGAGACTCCATCTGGATCGACAGAAGAAACTGTAATCAAATATCGTGAGGCGTTTGCCAAACTTGCTCCTTATTACTACGGCTATGAGAACCCGCGAACAGAGGGACTGCTCATTTTGCAAGATAAGATAAAAGTTGCGACAATCAACGATAAAATTGAAGCGGCCAACAGTGAAATGAGCACCGCGAAAACCATCGTCGGCAATTATGAGCGCTCCATCGAATCTCTGGAAAACCAGAGCGAGGCGCTTGACACGCAGATCACCGATCAACAGACGGCAGTGGACAAACTCACCAGCGCGTCTTCCGCAGCTGAAACGGTCAAATCTACGAAAAAAACCCTTGAAGACCTTGTTTTCAAACAGAATCTCGGCGATTCGTCCTCCATCGACATGGAAGCGTCCAAGAAGGCCATCGAGCGCAAGCAGGAGGAGGTTGCAAAGCTCCGCGAGAATGCCGACGAGCTGGAGGTCAAATCCAGCGTTTCCGGCACCATTGCGTCCATCAGCGCCTCTGCGGGCAAGTCTATCGGCGGCGAGGAGCAGCCGCTTGCGACCATCAACGTGACTGACCGGGGCTTTACCGTCAAAATTGACGTCACAAACGAGCAGGCCAAAAAGGTCAAGGTCGGCGATACCGCCGAGCTGGTGAACTTCTGGGGCGGCGACGCGGTCGCGACGCTCGACCAGATCACAAATTCCCAGTCTTCGGGCAATCGCACGCTCGTCTTCACGCTCACGGGTGACATTCAGGCTGGGCAGAACGTTACGCTCTCCATCGGCCAGAAGAGTGCCAATTATGACGCGCTCATCCCGCTCTCCGGTCTGCGCGAGGACTCCAACGGCAAATTCGTCTATGTCCTGCAGTCGAAAAACTCGCCGCTCGGCAGCCGCTATATCGCCACCCGCGTCACCGTGCAGGAGCTGGCCCGCGACGATAAGTCCGCCGCCGTCTCCGGCATCAGCCAGGGCGATTTCATCATCACGACCAGCAACAAGCCCGTGGAGGCCGGCAAGCAGGTACGGCTTGCGGATAACGGATGAAGCAGCGCGGCCGGTTTGAACGGCGGCACAGGCTGCCGAGACTCCACGGAGGGAAGCTGGCCCTCCTGATCGCGTGCCTGATCCAGACGGCGCTGTCGGTATTTTGCTTCGCCATGCTCGGCCACGTGCGCGGGATGCTCGTCACGCAGTCCGCCGCCGACGTCTGGCGCGGAGACAGCGAGGACCGCTTTGCGCAGATCTCCGCATTCCTGCCTACCACAGAGACGAAAACCCTTGACGATATCCGTTCGTTCCGCGCGACGCTTGAAAACGAGTTCGTCCAGAACTCCATGGAAGCGCCTGAGGGCGGCAGCCTCTACACCGATGCCTACAGCGGCCGGACGAGCCTGTCCGTCTCCGGCAAATCGCCCGGCAGCGTGACGGTCACGGCGGTCGGCGCAGGCGGGAACTATTTCCTGTTCCACCCGCTGACACTCCTGTCCGGCGGCTACATCTCGGACGAGGATTACATGGCCGACCGCGTCGTGCTGGACGCGCAGACGGCGTTCAACCTGTTCGGCAGCAGCGACGTGGCCGGAATGGAGGTTACGATCAACGGGCGGACTTTCCCCATCGCGGGCGTCGTGCAGAGTGAGTCCGATTTTGCGACGAACGCCGCCCTTGCTGCCGGGAACAAAGCCTCGGGCGATACAAGCGGTTCGAGCACGTCCACAGCCATGATCTATATGAGTTACAGCGCCCTGAACGCCATGGCGGAACTGCCCATCGACTGCTATGAGATCGTCCTGCCCGACCCCGTTTCGGGCTTTGCGAAAAAGCTTATGACGGAGAAATTCCCCATCGGCAGCGGCGCAATCGTCCAGAATACCGGACGCTTCTCCGTCTCCGGCCTTATTTCCGTGATCGGCGCGTTCGGAAAGCGCGCCATGACGACGAACGGTGTGATCTACCCCTATTGGGAAAACGCCGCGCGCATGGCGGAAAGCTACGCGGCGCTGTACCTGCTGCTGGGGACGCTGCTGGCCATCATGCCGGTCGTCTGCCTGACGATCGTGCTGGTGAAATTCGTTACGAGTGAAGTTCGCAAGGGCTATTATAAAGCCTCCCACGCCATCGAAGACCGTGTGGAGGAAAACAAACGCAAACACTATATCGCAGGCGGCATCTGAACACAAATCGCCCGGCTCTATCCAAAGAGCCGGGCGATTTTCAAAGCCTTCCCTGCAGGGTAATGTCATCAACTTAAGACCGGTGCATTTGTTTTATGCGAAAAAACGGCAAAACA
>OLVO01002883.1_pt1 | contig 15008 bp, 17 predicted proteins | sample 1672571 | NCBI WGS metagenome assembly OLVO01 (sample SAMEA3136700, study PRJEB25190) | human gut metagenome | biome: human gut; feature: human-associated habitat; material: faeces | place: Austria | collected 2013 | reverse complement strand
AAAGAAATCGAAGCCGGAAAAGATGTAACGATTGTGGATAAAGTCACATTAGATGCTCTACTATGGAAAGGGCTATAAACACATCATCTTCCTGCTTTGGAAATTCTCCGAACACACGGACAAGAACAACATTACTGTCTTTCCCATATTTCCGTATGAGAGATTCGATATTCTGTTTGTTGGTCCTCTTGCTATCTGCCGACGATACCGTATGGCACCTGTATATCGACCTATCCACATTGAAAGCATCGTAAAATGTTCCAGATGTTCTTGTAGGGTTTCCACACATCAGCAGCTTATTGTTTGCACCAGAAAGAGTACCCAGTATTGCTTCCATGATAGGATCTGCAACACCAGAAGCTTCATCAACAATGAACAGCATATTATCTTCGTGAAAACCTTGCATATTCTCTGGCTTTGTAGCAGTCCTAGCTACGGCAAACCAACGCTTTTCGTTGCCAACCATATAAATATAGGTCTTCGTCCATTTGAGGATGTCTGAGAGCAAAGGAGACTTGCTCATCCACTTGCTGACTTCGGACCACAATACATCGTGCAACTGCTGTTTGGTAGGAGCTGTTGCAACAATTCTCGGATAGGGATAGCAGCATAAAAACCACAGCAAAGCAACAGCTTCCATACCTGTTTTTCCAACACCCTGTCCAGACTTGATTGCAACCTTCGGGCTTTCTGCCAAATCCATCAAAGCTTGTTTTTGCCAATCATCAGGCTCAAACAGCAATACCTCTTGTGCAAATAGCACTGGATTTTTCCTGTATATTGGGATTTTCTTCTGGAAGAATTTTCTTCGTAATGTCCGTGAGTTCTTATTCATCTTCGCTCACTTCCTCTCCCAATACAGCTGCAATCCAATCATCAACCGCATCGTTGCCAGCACTTTCACTTTCAAGCCTTGCCTTTTCTATGCGATACTTGGACAACGCTTCAATAGCCTTTGTCTTTTTGCTCTGCACAGTAGAAAGTTCCTGTTCCAGCCTCGCTATGATCATATCCTTATTGGCTGTGTGTGTTGCTATATTATAGGACTTACCCGGAAGAATTTCTTTATTATCAACCTTCTCCTTCTGGCGCCTATCGTACTCTGCCTCTTCCTCTTGGTCTTTAAACGAGCGTTTAGACTCGCTCCGGTTCACATCCATTACCGCAACCTCCCCTTTTTGGTCACGGTATTTATTGATGGCTTTAAGTATTCTTCTCTGCTCCATTCTGACCGTTGATTGTGCAGAAAGTGATATCCTCGAAATTAAATGTTTCCTCTTCGTAGTTACGATAATTCTTAACAGCAATTTCTACAGGTTCAAATGTTCCGCTATTTGCTGTCGCTGTCATGCTTGCCTCAGCTTCAGCAATAATCGGTCTTGCCTTTAATACAAGTTCCTGTATTCTTTCCTGCGGTACCTGCTTTTCCTCAAGATACTTAATAAGGTTTGCTTCTGGATCCGTGGCATTTTCAAGCTGTGTTCTGTTGGCGAATTCATCTATCTTGTCTGGAAGAATTTCCCATACCATAAATGCTCCGTCTTCCAGAAGCTCTCTTTCCAAAGTTGCCTTATTCAGAGCCTTGCTGTTTTCTGCGGTGCAGCTATAATGAACACGGACAATCTTTCCATCGATCTGTCCTCTCCACTTCTCGGTAGCAACAAAATCCATAGCCTGCATATTTATCTGTGTCACATCATCATCATTGAGTTCAATGGTTGCAAACTCTCTGATAGGTGTTTCATGGAAAATACTCTGCCATGTTCCCAGCTCGTGCCAGTTGTGAATCCAAAAGCCCCTCTGCTGTCCCTCATCATTAAAGTTCATGGCATTTATCGCACCGGAATAATACCAGTCTCTGTGCATTATCTTCTGTGGTCTGTGAATATGCCCTAAAGCAACCAGATTGTAATTGGCCGCCAATAAAGCCTCCTGCGGAATGATTGGCTCAAACTGTGTGAGCATCATTGTCTGTCCGCTCTCGGTATTGCATCCTGGCACTGTGTAATGTGCCATCAGAATACTTTTCTTTTCTGGAGAGCATTGTGCTTTCAACCCTGTTACAATATTTGATAATTCATTTGTAAACACCACATTTTCTTCATCACTTGACAATCCCGGATGATTAGCTCTGAACACTCCCCTGTCAAATCCCGGGAGCACCGCAATATCAACATCATCAAATGAAATTACCTGCGGGGTAATCACCACATGAACATTCGGAACATCTGCAAACATTTCAGAGAGGACGTTGAACTGTCCTGATCCGTCATGGTTTGGAGTGCCTCTCATAACAACGACCTGCTTTGATACTGCCGCAAGCTCTCTGATATAATGAATGGCAGTAATAATTTCCTCACAACACCTGTCGGACCACAGGCGGCCAACATGGAATATGTCACCAGATACAATCGAGTAATCCGGTTTTTCCTCATTTGCCACTCTGATCAGTTCATCCAGACATCTTTTCGTGTCCTCTGTTCGGAGATTTACTCCGTCCTTAACTGGGCTTCGGAATGTTCCAAGATGCCAGTCTGCTGTATGTAATATCTTCATTTCAACACCTCCATTGTTGCTTTCATCGCCATAATCATGTTATTTAGCTGCAGCTCTAATACCTTAAATACCGATTCTTCAATGCCGCAAAAATCAATGCCATCACCGGTCCATTCTTCCCCAACAATCAGTATGTTTCCTGTTATTGGAATATTGTGTTTATCAGTTTCATAAAGGTAACTGCCTATGAGATTCGGGATGATTACTTCTTTCAACAATCCCTCCTCGTCAATTAGCATACTTACGCACTGCCCCTTGACCTTAGTCGGATGGTCCATTTGGTGTAATTCTGTATATAATCGCTTTGGCATCACATGCTCATATAATCTGCAGTCATTTCCTATCAGCTCTCGAAGCTTATTGTTCTGTTCCTCATGTGTTCCTGTCGGAAACTCATGTACGGATAATTCCAAATCCGTTGAAATCTTAATCAGATTCATCACTTCCCAGCTCCTTTCTGACACTTCATGCAAAGAGGTCTTCCAAACTTATTTAGCGAGTATTCATATACTCTCGCATTGATTTCCGCCCCACATCCGTCACAATAATATCCTGTCGATTCATTCTCGACTGGCTCCTGTTGTGGTGGTGTCTGCTGTTCCTGGTCGAACCAGTTCTTCTCCTGCTCTCCTGCAACCGCATCATCCTCTGTCTGATCTGATGCAAATGCCGGATTGTCCACTTCATCTTCCGGATTAAAGTCTGTTGAAAACGCTTCTCCGGAAAACGCTGTGGAAATTGCCGGTGGTGTGGATGAAGCTCCGAACATATTTCCCATAGAGTTCATTCCCTGCTGAAGCATTGCATTTCTTACTGTTGGATCCGTGTAGTCTGGTGCAAATGTAACTGTCGGAACAACGAATGGTTTTTCCAGCTCTGCTTTTGAATATGTTCCCTTGATTCCAAGCAAAGCTCTGATAACTCTAAGAATTGCTCCTGTCTGTGCCTTTTCAGAAGCAGTCTTTCTAAGGAGTGTCATATTTACAAGGATCGATCTCTCTAAGCACATATACCGGCATTGCAGGCTTCATATCTCTCAACACTAGATCGTCAAGCGATACTCCATGATATCTTGCTAATTCCACAATTATTTCAATTCCCGGAGTTCGACTTCCGCATTCCCATGAAGACATTGTCTTTTGTTCAACTCCAAAGAGATTCGCCAACTCCTGTTGTGTCTTCCCTATCTGTTCCCGAAGGAATTTTAAGTTTCCCGCTAAATACAAAATGTCACCTCCTGCGGCTTGGAGCTGCTTGAAGCTCCGAGCAAATATTGTATTGGTTTCCCGATTCGGATTTGGATTCGGATTGGATTGGATTACGGACACATTTGTTGTCACTTGCTGTCAAATGTCCGCAGAATGTAAATAAAAAAATTATTAAGCTCTACTCTGCCAATAGCACCGCCAGACTGTCCTTGCTTTCGCTCTGTCCAATGATACTGCCGACCATTCAAGCCTATTTCTTACATATTCTTCTTAATCCAAAGCCTCATGCTTTGTGCAATCTCCTCTACCTCTTCTAAGTTTTTTACTACCTCATCAAGCTCAGGCTTTTCACTTTCATCAATCACACCATCTGCGGTGATGTCGAGAAGCATTTCTTTTGTTTTCCCTATCTTCCGGAAAACCGAAAGCGTTCTGACTGTGATTCTGTCCAAATTCGCCAGCTCCGCTTTTGGCATTTCGCATCCGAGCGGACACATTGTTCTGCAAAAATAATTTTCCAATTCCGGAGCATTGTATAAATCTGCCATCAGTCTTATTTCCTCTGGATAAGGAACTGCAATGCCACTCTCTATTCGATAAAGTCTCCCTCTGTCAATTGACATGTAATCTGCAGCTCCTTCTCTACTGCTCAACTGCTCATTGTGTGTTGCCGCTTCGCAACGGGCTTTGTAAAAGATGTTGGAGCTTGTCTTAGCTGTCACATTTGCCATTTTCTACATCACCTCCATGCGTTAAAATGGTATCAGTTGAAGTTTCTTGAACTTCTTTTGCAAAAAAAATTTTATATGTCATCTCTTTGGATAATCCGAGATGGATTGCGATTTGATTTGCTATATCTACGGAAATAGAGGTTTTCCCTTTTTCCATCAGGCAGTAACTGCTTTTGTCTTTGAAGCCGAGGCACTTTGCAAGTTTCTCCTGTGTTATACCGCGTTTCATTCGCTCTGCTCTCAATAGTGCCAGATCCATTGTCTTACCTCCTTATGTGTTTATGTTTCTTCAACTTTCATGTTCATATTACTTCAACTTTATTTTGTTGTCAAGCATTTTGTTGAAGTTTCTGCAACTTTGTTTTTATTTCTTCAATTTAGAAAGGATGTGTTATATAATGAGTTTGAAATTATTAAACTTACACGGAGGCGATTATTATGGCAAATCTATCTGATAGGATTAAAAGCCTCCGCTTGTCAGCAGAAATGACACAGGAAGAATTTGGTAAGAAGTTCGGAATAGTAAAATCTACAGTTTCATTATATGAAAGTGGCAAAAGCACACCGAACGATCAAATCAAAAAACAGATATGTGACTACTTCCATGTTTCATTAGATTACTTGCTCGGTGTTGACAGGCAGGGAGGACTTGATTATGCGAACTTTCAGATAGACGAATCTGAATTCGCTCTCGATTTCAAAATGAGAATTCGGGAACTAATTTCTGAGCAAGGAATGACTGAAGATGATTTCATGCAAAGTACTGGTTTTAGTAAAGATGAAAAGGATGCTTATCTATATGGCAACAGAATGCCATCAATAGAGGATCTCATAAAAATCACCGGTGCATTAGATGTATCAGCAGATTATCTTCTCGACATTTCAAGAAGAAAAAGACTGTCATCGGACGAAGAATCGCTCCTTCAATTATTTAACAAGTGCGATGACCAATGCAAAAACTATCTTATAGCAAAGGCAGGTGTTTTGTGCGTAGAGGGTATCTCGGCAGTTGCAGCTGGTGAGTATGGCAAATACGCAGACGAAGAAAAAAAATCATTTCCTTCGAGTGGTACCGAAGGAAAAGGGGCTTAAAAAAAATAACAGAACGATTGGAGGAATATTATGGTATGGACTGCAGCTTGGACCGACTTTGTTATCTGCCTCCTGTTTGGATGGCTTGGGGTTCATAAATTTAGAGAAAAGAAGATTGGTATGGGTATTCTTTACCTATGCACATTTGGATTGTTTTGTATCGGATGGTTTGTTGACTGTATCCGGTACCTGCTGGCCGCACTTCATGGGGAACGCATCCAGGGCAACAGACCAATGCAGATTTCCGCAGGTGCGCCGCTACCAGTTGTGCCGTCAAATGTAATGCTTGCGAATGGAGAAGTGTGTCATTACTGTGGACCTGCTACTTTTGTTAAAACAAAGAATGTGGTCGTTGGATATTCCGGAGGAAGCCGCGGCACCAGTGTCCGTATTGCAAAGGGAATGTCAGTACATCTTGGAGCGAAAAAAGCGGCTCCAATTCGTGGTGATGTGCAGGAACGCACGCAGGGAGTTCTTTCTATCACTAATAAGAGAGTTGTATTTTCAGCAAACAAAGGAGCTTTCGATAAGAAGATTTCGGCATTGTCGGCTGTAACTCCTTATCAGAATGGAATTGCCTTCCAGTTCGGTGATCAACAGTATCCTTTGGAAACCCGCCAGCCGGAATATATTTATCAGATATTGGCTCGTGTGGTAAATTCATCTGAGGATATCTAATGCCGGCATATAAATACACTCTGAAAAGTGGAAAAACATTATGGTATGCTAATTTTTATTACACCGATTGGACTGGAGAAAAGAAGCATATCTGTAAACGAGGATTTAAAACACAGAGGGAAGCAAAAGATTATGAGAGGTCTTTTCTGGATCAGCAGAACACTTCAAGCGACATACTCTTTTCTTCCCTCGTCGCAAATTATCTGGAAGATATGGAACACCGCTTGAAACCTACAACAATGGAGAATAAGCGGTTTATTATTGAAACGAAACTGCTCCCCTACTTTGGAAAGCAGAAGATTTGTGACATTGATACAATAAAGGTCAGAAAATGGCAGAATGAGCTTATCTCCTATCGGGATGATGATGGAAAGCCATTCTCGCAAACATATCTAAAAACTGTGAATAATCAGCTGTCAGCAATAATGAACTACGCAGTATCTCATTACCGCCTACCTGTCAATCCATGCAAGGCGGCCGGCAGTATGGGAAAGAGTAAAGCAGATGAAATGAACATCTGGACGCAGGCTGAATATGAGAAGTTTTCAAATGCAATCAATAAATCATCGATGAAGCTTGCATTTGACATATTGTTTTATACCGGTATGCGTTCCGGAGAACTTTTGGCTCTCACTCCGGCAGACATTCTTTCATCCAAGCGAATCGATATCAATAAGAATTATGCAAAAATCAAGGGTGAGGAGTTATTCCTTGAACCGAAGACACCAAAAGCAAAGCGATGTATATCCATTCCGGACTTCTTATATAACGATATCCAGGAATACATTTCAAAGCTCTATGGTATTGGAAATGGCGACAGGATATTTTACTTCCAGAAGACAGCTCTCGAAAAAGAAATGAAAAGGGTATCAGAAAGGGTTGGTCTGAAGCCGATCAGAGTTCATGACCTGCGGCACTCTCATGCAAGTATGCTGATAGAACTCGGTTTTACTCCATTGGAGATTGCGGAGCGGCTAGGTCACGAATCTATAAAGACCACTCTCGACACATACTCACATCTTTATCCGGATAAGGATCAGAAGCTGGCAGACCGCTTGAACCAGTTTCGCAAGAATTGAATCTGTAAAGCCGTCTCAGACCGAGGCGGCTCTTTTTTCTATCTGCAACCATATTGGATTGCACTTCCGATTTGCAACTGTTTTCGATTGCACTTTTACAGGAAGCTGCACATCACAAGAATAATGCTCATTTTGAGTAGGAAAAGTAATGGCACATCATTCTTAACATCACGTTAACATCACAGAGCAAAACAAAAGAGCCACAAAGCCCATAAAATAAGGCTTCGCAGCTCAAATGTCCGTTATTCGAACTCAATCGTCCCCGGCGGTTTACTCGTCAGGTCGTAGAATACTCTGTTGACTCCCTTTACTTCATTGATGATCCGGCTCATTACGGTCTGCAGGACTGCAAATGGGATTTCTGCGGCTTCTGCTGTCATGAAATCTACTGTGCGGACTGCACGGACTGCAACGGCGTAGTCGTAAGTACGCTCATCACCCATAACGCCGACAGAACGCATATTGGTAAGGGCTGCGAAGTACTGGTTTGGCATCCAGGGTGCTTCTTTGCCGTTTTCTGCCTTGTAGGATGCTGCCGCCTTGTCTACTTCTTCGCGGTAGATCGCATCTGCATCCTGCACGATACGCACCTTTTCCGCTGTGACTTCGCCGATGATACGGATGCCAAGTCCCGGTCCCGGGAATGGCTGGCGGTACACAAGGTATTCCGGAAGACCGAGCTCCAGACCTACCTTTCTGACTTCGTCCTTAAACAGGTTACGAAGCGGTTCTACAATATCTTTAAAATCTACGAAATCAGGAAGACCACCCACATTGTGGTGGGACTTAATGACTGCGGATTCCCCGCCAAGTCCTGATTCTACTACGTCCGGATAGATGGTTCCCTGTGCCAGGAAATCTACCGCACCGATCTTCTTTGCTTCTTCTTCAAATACACGGATGAATTCTTCTCCGATGATCTTTCTCTTCTGCTCCGGTTCTGTGACACCGGCTAATTTATCATAGTAACGCTGCTGTGCATTGACACGGATGAAGTTGATATCAAAGCTGCCGCCTTTTCCGAATACGGCTTCAACCTCGTCGCCTTCATTTTTTCTGAGAAGACCGTGATCTACAAATACACAGGTAAGCTGTGAACCAACTGCTTTTGCCAGAAGTGCTGCCAGTACGGAAGAATCCACACCACCGGAAAGTGCTAAAAGCACCTTGCCGTCTCCGACTTTTTCACGCACATCTTGGATCGTATGCTCTACGAAAGTATCCATCTTCCAGTCGCCGACGCAGCCACAGACACCGCGTACAAAGTTTTTGATCATCTCTGTACCGTTTACCGTATGCAGAACTTCCGGATGGAACTGGATCGCATACAGATTTTTCTCTACATTCTGTGCTGCAGCGATCGGGCAGTCTGCTGTATAAGCAGCAACCTCAAATCCCGGAGCAAGCTCTGAAATACGGTCAAAATGGCTCATCCAGCAAATGGACTTGGAAGGAAGCCCTTTAAACAGAACCGCATTTTCCATATAGTTGATCTCTGTCTTGCCATACTCACCGACTTCCGGTGTGATGACCTTTCCTCCCAGCACATGCATCATAAGCTGTGCACCGTAGCAAAGTCCGAGTACCGGAATACCAAGTTCGAAAAGTTCCTTGGAATACGTAGGAGAATCCGGCTCATAACAACTGTTTGGCCCTCCTGTTAAGATAATACCCTTCGGGTTCATTTCCTTAATCTTTGCAATGTCTGTTCGATAAGAATAAATCTCACAGTATACATTGCACTCACGGACACGTCTTGCCACAAGCTGATTATACTGTCCACCAAAATCTAACACGATCACGGTTTCTTTTTTCATGTGAGCCTTTTCTCCTTTTTCTCTTAGTTAACTCCTGCTTCCTACAGATCAGTAAATTCCGATCCCTGTAGTCTGCCATGCATTCATCATATAAGTTGTATTATACGTATCCTCATAATTCTTGTAAAGCAATATTTTGCACAAATAGCTGCCTGTAACTGTCACATAGTCTGTCAAAATTCCATGCTGCATTGGCAGGGCTTGTGGATGGAAGACGCATAATTCCGCATCCTGTCTGCATCTGGCAGTACTTCTGATACAGTTCACACGCTTTATTTCCGTTTCCTGCTATGATGCGGATCTTCGTTTTTTTCAGCAGCCCTGCAATGTCATTTGGAACAACATCTTTGATACTGCTGTCACTGGAACCGATGATACTGCAGCTATGGATCACATCCCAGACCGCAATATGATTTCTGAATAACAAATCCTTCTTTTCTTCTATGGAAACAGGTAGTTGTTCCCCGGTAACTGCAGCAAGCACCTTCCAGAACCGGTTTTGCGGATGACCGTAATAAAAATGCTGCTGCCTTGATTTTACTGACGGAAAGGTTCCCAGAATCAAAATTTGTGAATCCGCATTATATACCGGATCAAATGTATGTGTCAGAGCTTCATATTCTGCCATGCTCCATCGTTATCCTTTCATTCCAGATCAATATGTTGCTAGATTTTATCAGTTTCTTTTCCTATTATATAACTGTTCAGAGTCAGACTGCGTAGCATTTTGCGGATGATTCTGAACAGCTATTTTATTACAATGAGCCCATAATATATAAATGCCCATCTTACTATTAAAACAGGAGAATTATTATGTTACATAAGAGAATTTTTATGTCCTTATTCGGTGTTATCATCTGCGCGATCAGCGTCGGCATCTTTAAGCTGGCTTCTTTCGGTGTTGATCCGTTCCAGTCCTTTATGAGCGGGCTATCCTCGGTGATCCCGATTTCTTTTGGCACACTTTATGTGATTGTCAATCTGCTGCTTTTAAGCTTTGCCTTTTTTACCGACAGACACTACATCGGAATCGCAACCTTTATCAATCTGTTTCTGCTCGGTTATATCACGCAGTTTACGTATGATTCACTGCAAAAGCTGTTTCCACAGCCATCCCTGTTATTCCGCGCCATCTGCCTGATCGTCGCAATCATTATTCTGTGCTTTGGATCTGCCTTTTATATGACAGCGGATCTCGGCGTTTCCACCTATGATGCTGTGGCGCTTGTTCTGACAAACAAATACAAGATTGGGGAATTCCAGTTTGTCCGGATCGGCACAGATCTTGTATGTGTGCTGCTCGGCTGCGGTATTTTCTTTTTAGGCGGCGGTAAGCTTTCCGGTCTGTCTGCCCTTGTCGGGGTTGGCACGATCGTAACTGCCTTTTTTATGGGGCCGCTCATTACCGTATTTAATGAAAAATGTGCAGTGCCATTTTTGTCCGGTGGTAAAAACAATAAATAGCGCCACAGGAATCATAAAATTGCATTACCCCAGATGCAGCATATCAATGAGTATGAGCATGACCAGTCCGTAATATACCACAATCGCAACCAGGTCATTGATCGTTGTGATCAATGGGCCGGAAGCAACTGCAGGATCAACTCCTATCTTTTTAAACAGCATCGGAACGATCGTCCCGACAAGGCTGGACACCACCATTGCACCGATCAGGGATGCACCGACACAACCGGAGATAAAAAAAGAGAATGCAATGCTGTAGTGTTTAAATAGGAAGATATACAGTCCTAAAAAGATCAATGCCAGAATACCGAGGAATGCCCCGTTGAAAAATCCGATCTTGCACTCCTTTCCTATTAAAAGGAACTTCTGTTTTGTTGTCAGATTTTCGTCCATGAGCACACGGATCGTTACGGCAAGTGACTGTGTTCCGACATTTCCCGCCATATCCAGGATCAGGGACTGGAAACACATGGCGATCGGTAAGACCGCAACAACCGTTTCAAACGCACCGACCACAGTCGATACCACCATTCCGAGAAACAGCAGGATGATCAGCCATGGCAGTCTTTTTTTCATGCTTTCCTTTGTCGTCTCATGCAGATCCTCTTCTGCAGTCAAACCGGCAAGCTTTGCATAATCATCACCCATTTCGTCATCGACAACCTCAATGATATCCTGCGCTGTGATAATACCTGCAATACTGTGATCTTCCAAAAGAACAGGAATGGAATCCTCCGCATAATCCTTGATCTTTTCGATACAGTCACTGATCTTTTCATGATCCATGACATACGGATAAGATTTACTGATCAGATCGTCAAGCTCGGTATATTCCCTGGCAATGATCAGATCCTGCAGTTCAATGGCTCCGTAAAACTTACCGCTTCTGTCTGTTACATAGATCGTGGAAATGTTATCGTTTTCTCCCGCCTGCTTGACAAGCTCACGCATTGCCTGTCTGACAGTCAGATCCTTATGGATCACGATGAAATTTGTCGTCATCAGACTACCGATTTCATCGTCCTCATAAGACAAAAGCAGCTTGACATCCTCTCCCGCTTCTTCGTCCAGCATGGCAAGGATCCTGCTCTTTTCTTCTTCGTCCAGCTCTTCGAGCATATCAACCGCATCGTCGGAATCCATTTCGGAAACAAGTCTTGCCACGCTTTCCAGTGACAATTCCTTTAAATACGGCTCCGCATCGTCTACATATGCAAATATCTCTGCCATGCGTTCCATGCCAAGTGCCGCATACAGTTTTTTACGTTCCTGCTCGGTCAGAGACTCCAGACTTTCTGCAATATCATTATCATGGTAATCGGATAACCGGTCAGCCAGTTCTTCCTTGGAAAGATTGCTGCGGATGATCCGGATCAGTTCTTCTACATACTTCGTCATCGTATCTTCCTCCTTATTAAAAAAATAATGCACCATAGAACAATTCATACGGTGCAGGGAAAAAGATACAATATTCTGTCATTACCTCAATTTCAGCATGACAAATAACAGGAAATTTCTCTGAATTTCCCATGATCCAAAAACAGCTGCAGATCAGACATACGCAGCCATCTGTATTCTTTTTCAGAACTTACACCGTATTTCGTACTTCGACTATTACCGTCAGGGCTGTCCATGCCTGTCACCTCCTGTTTTTTGAATACGAAAGCAGTATAACACCGCCTTTTTTCATTTGCAACCTGCTTTACAGAATATTTACATTCCGTTTACCGTTTTTCACAGCCTTTTATCCTTAATTGTTAGTTATGCCAAATTCTCCTATAATTTCAAATATTTTTATTGATTTTACGCGTTTATAATGTATAATAAGAAGCGGAGAGCGCATAACTGCGACTTCTCTATAAAAAGGCTTATTACCTGCTCTGCAGGTGATGCAATAATACTATAAAGAAAGAGGTAAAAAAAATGGCAAACATCGATTTAACAAAGTACGGTATTACCGGAACAACTGAAGTTGTCTACAACCCTTCTTACGAAATGCTTTTCGAAGAAGAGACAAAAGCTGGTCTCGAGGGTTATGAAGTAGGAAAGAACACAGAGCTTGATACTGTTAACGTTATGACAGGTATCTATACAGGCCGTTCTCCTAAAGACAAATACATCGTTATGGATGAGAACTCTAAAGACACAGTATGGTGGACATCTGATGCCTACAAGAATGATAACCATCCAATGCCAGAAAACGTATGGGCAACAGTAAAAGATATCGCTAAGAAAGAGCTCTGCAACAAGAGATTATTCGTAGTTGATGCATTCTGTGGCGCAAACGCTGATACAAGAATGGCAGTTCGTTTCATCGTTGAGGTTGCTTGGCAGGCTCACTTTGTTACAAACATGTTCATCAAACCTACAGAAGAAGAATTAAAGAACTTCGAGCCTGATTTCGTTGTATACAATGCTTCTAAGGCTAAAGTTGAAAACTACAAAGAGCTTGGTCTTAACTCTGAGACATGTGTAGCATTCAACATCACAAGCAGAGAACAGGTTATCATCAATACATGGTACGGCGGAGAAATGAAGAAGGGTATGTTCTCTATGATGAACTACTACTTACCACTTAAGGGTATCGCTTCTATGCACTGCTCTGCTAACTGCGATATGGAAGGAAAGCATACAGCTATCTTCTTCGGTCTTTCAGGAACAGGTAAGACAACACTTTCTACAGATCCAAAGAGACGTCTGATTGGTGATGATGAGCACGGCTGGGATGACAACGGTGTATTCAACTTTGAAGGTGGATGCTACGCTAAGGTTATCAACCTTGACAAAGAGTCAGAGCCTGACATCTACAATGCTATCAAGAGAGATGCTCTTCTTGAGAATGTTACACTTGACAAAGATGGTAAGATTGATTTCGATGATAAGAGCGTAACAGAGAACACTCGTGTTTCTTATCCTATCGATCATATCAAGAACATTGTTCGTCCTATCTCTTCTGCACCAGCAGCAAAGAATGTTATCTTCCTTTCAGCAGATGCATTTGGAGTTCTCCCACCGGTATCTATTCTTTCACCTGAGCAGACACAGTATTACTTCCTCTCAGGATTTACAGCTAAGCTTGCAGGTACAGAGCGTGGAATTACAGAGCCAACACCTACATTCTCAGCTTGTTTCGGACAGGCATTCCTTGAACTTCATCCAACAAAATATGCTGAAGAGCTTGTTAAGAAGATGGAGAAGAGCGGAGCTAAGGCTTATCTCGTAAACACAGGATGGAACGGAACAGGAAAGCGTATCTCTATCAAAGATACTCGTGGAATCATTGATGCTATCCTTAACGGAGACATCAACAATGCTCCAACAAAGACTATTCCTGTATTCAACTTTGAAGTACCTACAGAGCTTAATGGTGTAGACACAGGTATCCTTGATCCTCGTGACACATACGCAGATGCTTCTGAGTGGGAAAAGAAAGCTGATGATCTTGCAGACAGATTATCAAGAACTTCGCTAAATACGAAGGAAATGATGCAGGAAAAGCATTAGTTTCAGCAGGTCCTCAGAAATAATCAATAATGCTCAAAATTTAAATTTTAAAGTGGGTATTAAAATATGTTAATATTTACACATATGTGTTAATATTATGCAAATGATGCTCCATGGTTATATTTTATCAGATATAGCCATGGAGTTTTATTTTATGTTATAGAAAAATGTTCATAAAGTAGTGTGGCACCAGGAGCAAAACGCTTTTTTTATGAAAAAATTATTCAACAATGCAAGTTTCACTTGTTTACATAAAAGATAATGTTATACTGTTGGTGTAAACCATTTTCCCTCGTAGACAACATCTGCAAATTTGTTTCCGAGATCTTTCTTTACTGTATATGTATCACGGTCAAGGATGAGTTCCTCAAGCTGCTGATGAGCTTCCATGAGGATTGTGCCGCCCGGAGTCTCATACACACCGCGTGATTTCATACCTACGACACGGTTCTCAACAATGTAAACGATACCGATACCGTGTTTTCCGCCGAGAGTGTTAAGTTCACGGATAATATCAGAAACTTTCATTTCTTTGCCGTTTACTGACTTTGGAACACCCTTTTCAAATGTCATTGTAACGACCTCGCCCTCATCAGGAGCTTTCTCAGGTGTAGTACCTAGCACGAGAAGATGATCGTAGTTTGGTGCATTTGAAGGATCTTCAAGTTCAAGTCCCTCATGGCTGATGTGCCAGAGGTTTCTGTCACGGCTGTAGCTGTGACTTGCATCAAATGGAAGAGTGATGCCATGAGCCTTACAGAACTCGATTTCATCTTCACGGGACTGCATGGTCCACAGATCTGTCATACGCCATGGAGCAATGATCTTGATGTCCGGAGCGAGAGCCTTGATGCCAAGCTCGAAACGAATCTGGTCATT
>OLVO01002882.1_pt1 | contig 15010 bp, 14 predicted proteins | sample 1672571 | NCBI WGS metagenome assembly OLVO01 (sample SAMEA3136700, study PRJEB25190) | human gut metagenome | biome: human gut; feature: human-associated habitat; material: faeces | place: Austria | collected 2013 | reverse complement strand
CCCCTTGCGGAGTCCAGAGGCAGCGCCTCTGGTAGGGTTTGGGGCAACGCCCCAACTGTTCCTCGTGTGACCATTCCAAAGGAAAAGTCCACAAAGGCGCAGGCAGCGAAGCGTCCCTGCCAGTAACTTCGCGCTCCCTCAGGAGCGTCCCCAAGCTGCTCTTTCCAACATCAGTGCTGTGTCGCGCCGGATGGGCGCGACCGAATAGCTGGTCTTGCGACCATAGTTGCCCTTTCCCGAAAGCAAGGGATTTCGCGCCTGCGGGCGCGTCGTCCACCGCAAAAGCCGTCCGCATCTTCGCAGGTCGTGGATGCGGGCGGCTCTTTTCCTATCAGGAGTTAGCATGAAAGAAACGACATTTCATCTGCGGGAGCACCTGCTGTTCGCGCTGCTGACCGTGCTGGCGCTGATTCTGTGCATCGGCGTGGGCAGCGTCAACATTCCCTTCCACGATACGGCGGAAATCATCTTCCGCGCCATCGCCGGTTGGGAGCAGCCCAGCGGATCAGCCGTTGCCATCATCCTGTATACCCGTCTGCCGCGCGTGCTGTGCGTGGCGCTGGTGGGGGCAATGCTGGCGCTGGGCGGCTGCGCAATGCAGGGACTGCTGCGCAATCCGCTGGCGGATGGCTCGACGCTGGGCGTGAGTTCGGGCGCGTCGCTCGGCGCGGCACTCGCGATTCTCAGCGGCGTGTCCATCCCGTTCCTGCCCTTCGGCGGCACGGCGGGCGCGGCGATGCTCTCCGCGTTCCTCTCCCTCGTCGTCCTCCTCGCCCTCGCCTTCGCCCTTGACCACTCCCTCGCCACCAACACGCTGATTCTCCTCGGCGTTGTGTTCTCCATGTTCGTGTCGGCGCTGCTGTCGCTGCTGATAACGTTCTCCGGCGATAAGCTGCGTGCCATCACCTTCTGGACGATGGGCAACCTCTCTTCCGCCAGCTACCAGAATGCCTTGACGCTGCTGGCAACGCTGCTTCTCTGCGGCGACATCATTCTGACGCAGGCGCGGGCGCTCAACGCCATGAGCATGGGCGAAGAATACGCGCTGCATGTGGGCGTGTCCGTGCGGCGCGTGAAGCTGACCGTGATGATCTGCGTCAGCGCGATGATTGGCATGAGCGTGTCCGTCGGCGGCGGCATCGGCTTCGTCGGGCTGGTCACGCCGCACATGATTCGCCTGATTGTCGGCGCGAATCACCGCCGGACGCTGCCCGCCTGTCTCTACGGCGGCGCGATTTTCCTGCTCCTCGCCGACCTGATTTCCCGGACAATTCTCGCCCCGGCGGTGCTGCCCGTCGGCGTGGTCACGTCTATCATCGGCGCAGCGGCGTTTCTTGTCATCTTCCTGCAGACGAAAAGGAGGGAGCGCGTATGAACCTATCCGCCGAGCATGTTTCCGTCCTTCGCGGGCGCACCGAGATTGTGCATGACGTGTCCTTTTCCGTGTCCGACGGGCAATGGCTGATGATTTGCGGCCCGAACGGCGCGGGAAAATCCACCCTGCTGAGCGCCGTCAGCCAAGAACTGCCCTACACCGGGCTGGTAACGCTGGACGGCACCGACCTGCGCCGCATGAAGCCGCGCCCGCTTGCGCGCCGGATGGCAATGCTGCGCCAGCTGAGCGACCTCGCCTACGCCTACACGGTGGAAGAGGTCGTCGCGATGGGGCGATACGCGCATCGGGGGCTTTTGCAGGCGGACAACGGCGGCGCGGAAGCGGTGGAGCGCGCGCTCCAAGCCGTGCAATTGCAGGACAAGCAGCGTCAAAATATCCTGACGCTCTCCGGCGGCGAACGCCAGCGGATGCTGCTTGCGCAGGTGCTGTGTCAGGAGCCGGATGTACTGCTGCTGGACGAACCCGGCAACCATTTGGATTTACGCTTCCAGCAGGAGCTGTTCCTGCTCATCGACGCTTGGCGGCGCGAACCGGGACACGCGGTGGTATCCGTCGTGCATGACCTGTCCCTTGCGCGGAAGTTCGGCACGCACGCGCTGCTGCTTTCGTCCGGGCGCGGCACTTACGGCGAAATTTCCGCCATCCTGACCCCCTCCGCGCTGGAATCCGCGTGGCAGATGGATGTTGTCGGCTGGCTGCGGTCGCTGGGGGATGTGTGGCAGGAGTGACCCAAGGGCGCTGCCCCTTGACCCCGCAAGGGAGTTTCTCCCTTGACCCTTTCGCGCGATTGGGTTGGTGACGACTGCATACAATGCCCGCGTGTTTATGCAGGAGTTCCGCCGCCACAGCGACAAATTTTCTGCATAACCGCACATCTCTATGCAAAAATAGCATCAATAAAAAGCGCCCACCACAGGCGCTTTTTATATTGGAAAACAACTATTCTTCCGCGTGCTGTCTCAACACGCACTATTCCGCATTCCGAATTGCGAATTCCGCATTCGTCTCACCCATTTCCATCCTGCGGACCCCAAAGCCCCGTCACCTTGCCGTCCTTGTCATCCACTTCCACTTCATAGGCATCATCCGCCATGTCGCGCTGAGGAATCGTGAAATCCACCTGCCAGCAGCCTTTATCAGCGCGGTAACCGTATTCCACCACGGTGCGGCACAGCAAATCCGACGCGTCCACGCCATACTCCGCAATCACGCTCTGCGCGGCGCTCGTCAGCACATCCACAACCGCCGTCTGCGTGCCGGCAATGTCCGCAAAAGCATCATAGCCCTTTTCCACCTTGTTGATGGCAAATGCGGTGTACGCCGTGCCGTTCAGGGTGATTTGGTAGCTTTCCAGCGTCGGAATCGGCTCGCGCTTCGGGGCGGCAGGCGTCGCATCGTTCTCCGTCAGCGTATCCGACGAAACCCAGCTTTCCGTGAATGTACCGTCCGCGCGGGCGTAGCGGATGCGGGTCAGCATGGTGATGCTCTCCAGCGGAATTACGTTTCTACCACGCAACCCCATGCTGTCCAGCGCAAGATACGCTGTGCCAGCCGCCAGTTCGCCGTCCGGCACCAGATATTTGCCATCCACCAGCGCATACAGCACCAGAGGGAATTGCGCCGTTGCCGTTGTTTCCTGCCAGTCGGACAGCTCCACGCGCTCGATGCCCGCTTCCGATGCGCGCCCGCTGTAATGCAGCGTGTAGCGTTCCAGTTCGCCGTACTGCTCGCGGATCGCGTCGCTCGCCGCGTCCGCCGGGAAGGAGGCAATGCCCGTCAGTTTCGTTTCGCCGTCCGCATCATCCGCCTGAACGGCGAAGAACGTCTGGGCAACATCCACGCCCTTTTCCGCCAAGTTGTCGCGCATGAGCAGGAGGATGTCCCGCTGGGTCTGCGCAGCGGCCGGGTGCAGATTGACGTTTTCCACCGATGTGAACGCCATCATGTCCAACCGCATCGTGAAGCGGTACGGTGTGCCGTCCAGCGTCACTTGCACCGTGACCGCGACGGCGTAATCCCCGAACGTCGTCACTTCCTCACGGGCATAATCCGCCACTTTCACAAAGCCGTTCAGGTCAGCAAAGCGCTGAATGTAGCTGGAAATCGCCTCATCGAGGTTGTCTGGCAGTGCGCCGTCATAGGTCAGGCTGGCATTGCCCAGCAGGTCGAAATCATACGCCTGCACGCGCCCCTGCTCATCCATCAGCAGCCAGACAAACGTGTTCCGCATGTACGCCGTCACATACCAGCCCTCTTCCGCGCGCATGGCAGACCAATCGACAGCTTCGGACTTCGCGGAAAAGTTCGTGACGAACAGCGGCAGATACAGCCACGCTTTCGCCTGTTCAATGGCATCCTCGCTTGAGGAAATCGCGCCGCGCGCAAAGTCGCGGTACGGGCGATTGTTCGCCACGAGGGGCAGTACCGTCTCCGGCGCGTAGGGGGCAGACGTTTCCGCAACCGCCGCGGTCAGCAACAGCATCACACTCAGCAGCATTGCAAGGATTTTCCGCATTCTTGTTCCCTCCATCCAGCGGGTTTTCGCTTATAGAACGCTTCTGCGGCGGAAAATCTTCCCGGTGCCGGCAATCGAAATGCAAAAAATCCACCTTCCGGGGAACATTACGTCCTCACAGAAGGTGGATTTCTTATTACTTATCGAACAGTTCCTTCACCTTGTCGATGAAGGTCTTTCTCTGGTCGTACTGCTTGCCGTTGTCGTCGCCGTCGAACTGGCGGAGCAGTTCACGCTGCTTTTCGGTCAGGCGGCGCGGAGTTTCCACGCGCACCTTGAAAATCAGATCGCCCTTGTTGTTCGACCCAAGCTGCTGGATGCCCTTGCCGCGGATGCGGAACTCGGTGTCCGTCTGCGTGCCTTCGGGGATGGTGTACTTCACGCTGCCATCGAGCGTCGGGACGTCGATTTCCGCGCCGAGCGCCGCCTGCGTGAAGGAAATCGGCACTTCGAGGCGCAGATTTGTGCCCTCGCGGCGGAAGAGCTTGTGCGGCTTGACAGTAATCTGGATGAGCAAATCACCGTTCGGGCCGCCGTTCGCGCCGGGTTCGCCCTGCCCGCGCTTGCTCAGGACGATATTGTCATCCACACCGGCGGGAACATCGAGTTCCAGCGTCCGGCGCATCCGAACGCGCCCCGAACCGCCGCAGGACGAGCACTTGTCCTTGATGACCTTGCCGCTGCCGCCGCAAGCCGGGCAGGTACGCACGGTCGTCATCCAGCCGCCGCTCTGGCGGATTTGCCCTGTGCCTTTGCACATGGAGCAGGTCTGCGGCTGCGTGCCGGGCTTTGCGCCGCTGCCGCCGCAGGTTGCGCAGTTTTCATAGCGGTAAAATTCGACGGATTTATGGCAGCCCTTCGCCGCTTCCTCGAAGGTCAGGCGCAATTCATAGCGCACGTCGTTGCCCTGCCGAGGGGCATTCCGGCGCGCCTGTGCACTGCCGCCCATGCCGCCGTTGAACAGCTGGTCGAAGATGTCGCCCATACCGCCCATGCCGCTGAAATCCATGCCGCCGAACGGATTGCCGCCCGCGCCGCCGCCCATATCCGGGCCATCAAAGCCAAACTGGTCGTAACGGGCGCGCTTATCCGGGTCGGACAGCACCTCATTGGCTTCGTTCAGTTCCTTGAAGCGGGCTTCCGCTTCCTTGTCGTTGGGGTGCAGGTCGGGGTGGCATTCCTTCGCCTTCTTGCGGTAGGCGCGCTTAATGTCCTCATCCGTCGCGTTTTTATCGATACCCAGCACTTCGTAATAATCGCGCTTGTTCGCCACGTTTGTTCACCTCTGATTGATAATCCGGCTTTTTGCATTGCTCATGCGGAGAAATTCGCTTCGATGAAGTGGATTTCTTTCGGAAGCAGGGGAATCGCGCCTGCGGGCGCGACAAGGGGGCAATGGAAACGGACGAAGTCCGCGGTCGCCCCCTTGACCCCTTCGGGTCGCCGCTACCGGAGTTGGTTTTTATCGAAACAAGGAAAACCGCATCCGCGTCGCCCCAAAACCCTGCATGGGCGATTGACCCAAATATACCGGGAGGCACGTTGGACGGCACTCCCGGCTCGGATATGACTTGCATCCGCAGAAACAGCCGGTGCTGCTTCTGCGGATGTTTCATTGCTTAGTGAACGTCGCCGTCCGCCTCATAGGTGCCGTCCGCGTTCTGCGTACCGGCCTGCGGCTGTTCGGGGTTCGCGCCCTGCTCGCCGCCCTGCTGCTGATACAGCTTGCCGAAGATGGCGTACACCTTCTGGGTGAAGGCATCCATCGCGTTCTTGATTTCCTCCGCGTTGTTGCCCTCGCGCACCTTCTTGAAGTTCGCGATTTCGCTCTCGACGGTCGCCTTGTCTTCCGCGGACAGCTTGTCGCCGTTCTCGCGCAGCTGCTTCTCCATCTCGTAAATCATGGAGTCAGCATGGTTGAGGGTTTCGACTTCTTCCTTGCGCTTCTTGTCCTGCTCAGCGTACTGCTCAGCTTCCTTGACGCGCTGGTTGATTTCTTCCTCGGTCAGGTTGGAGGAAGCGGTGATGGTAATCTTCTGCTCGTTGCCGGTCGCCTTGTCCTTGGCGGAGACATTCACGATGCCGTTCGCGTCGATGGAGAAGGTAACTTCAATCTGCGGCACGCCGCGGGGCGCGGGCGCAATGCCGGTCAGCTGGAAGCGGCCCAAGGACTTGTTGTCGTAAGCCATCTGACGTTCGCCCTGCAGGACGTTGATTTCAACCGTCGTCTGACCATCCGCCGCGGTGGAGAACACCTGCGACTTGCTGGTCGGGATGGTGGTGTTGCGGTCAATCAGGCGCGTGAAGATGTGGCCTTCGGTTTCCAGGCCCAGAGACAGCGGCGTGACGTCCAGCAGCAGCACGTCCTTCACTTCGCCGCCCAGCACGCCGCCCTGAATGGCAGCGCCGATAGCCACGCACTCATCCGGGTTGATGCCCTTGAAGGGTTCCTTGCCGGTCACGCGCTTCACAGCCGCCTGAACAGCCGGGATACGGGTAGAACCGCCAACCAGAATAATCTTGCTGATGTCGTTGTAGGTCAGACCCGCGTCCTTCAAAGCCTTTTCCATAGGCGTGATGGTCGCCTGCACGAGGTCAGCGATCAGTTCCTCGAACTTCGCACGGGTGATGGTGACGTCGAGGTGCTTCGGGCCATTGGCATCCGCCGTGATGAACGGCAGGTTGATGTTCGCGCTGGTGGTGCCGGACAGGTCAATCTTCGCCTTTTCCGCTTCCTGCTTCAAGCGCTGGCTCGCGGCACGATCCTTGCGCAGGTCAATGCCGTTTTCCTTCTGGAACTGATCCGCCACATAGTCGATAATGCGCTGGTCGAAGTCGTCGCCGCCCAGGCGGGTGTTGCCGTTGGTGGCAAGCACTTCAAACACGCCGTCGCCAATGTCGAGGATGGACACGTCGAACGTGCCGCCGCCGAGGTCGTACACCAGAATCTTCTGGTTGCCGTCCTTCTCAAGGCCGTACGCCAGAGAAGCAGCCGTCGGCTCGTTGATGATACGCAGCACTTCCAGGCCCGCGATACGGCCAGCGTCCTTGGTCGCCTGACGCTGAGCGTCATTGAAGTACGCCGGGACGGTGATGACCGCCTGCGTGACCTTTTCGCCCAGATAGGCTTCCGCGGTTTCCTTCATCTTCGTCAGAATCATAGCGGAAATGTCCTGAGGGGTGTAGGACTTGCCGTCGATGTTCACCTTGTAGTTCGTGCCCATCTCACGCTTGATGGAGATGACGGTACGGTCGGGGTTGGTCACGGCCTGACGCTTTGCGATCTGACCGACCATGCGCTCGCCGTCCTTGGAGAAAGCCACGACAGACGGCGTGGTGCGCGCGCCTTCCGCGTTCGGGATAACAACCGGCTGGCCGCCTTCCATGACCGCCACGCAGCTGTTCGTCGTACCAAGGTCAATACCAATAATCTTGCTCATAATCTTGTCCTCCAATATCTATGTCGAATGTTTAGGAAATTGTCTGATTTATGCAGTGGGCATTGCTGCCCGAACTGTCTGATTGAATGGGGCTTAGTCGGGCACGACCTTCACCATCGCGTGACGGAGAACGGTCTTGTCCATCATGTACCCCTTCTGGAGCACCATACACACCGTGCCGGGTTCGCCGTCATCCGCCGTACCCTGCATGATGGCTTCTTCCAGATTCGGGTCAAACTTTTCGCCGAGGCGGTCAATGGGTGTCACGCCTAACTTTTCGTAGACGGCAACCATCTGCTTGCGCGTCATCTCCACGCCGGTTTTGAGGGCGTCGGCATCCGCATTCTCTGTGGCAGCCAGCGCGCGTTCAAGGTTATCCAGCACGGGGAGCATCGCGGTCGCGACCTTGCGCTGACCCTCCGCGAAAGCATCCGCGCGGACGCCTTCGTTGCGGCGGCGGAAGTTGTCGAAATCCGCCTGCACGCGCTGGGCGAGTGCCAGATACTCATCCGCCTTGGCAGCGGCCTTCTTGAGTGCGTCCACGTCCGGAGCATCCGCCTGCGGGGCGGGTTCCTGCGGCGCTTCGGCAGCCGGCTGCTCCTGATCTGTCACGTCGGGGGTCATGTCTTCCTCCGGCTGCTTCGGGGTTTTCTGCTGCTCATTCATCGGTCGCTTTCTGCCTTTCTTCCATTTCATTGCTATTTATCCAGCTTCTTATTTTTCTGCGGCGCCTGACTTCCGAACATCTCGGACAGCTGCTGACCCATCGTGTTCATGACGGACAGCACCCGGCTGTACCGCATTCGCGTCGGGCCAATCACGCCGATTGTCCCCTGCCGGCCGGAGCCGGTAGAGTACGTCGCGGTGACGATGGAGCAATCCGCCATTTCCGGCACGCCCGTTTCCGGGCCAATGCGGACGGTGAACGCCATTTCGCCCTTCTGACTGATGATGTCCGCCAGACGGTCGCGCGTTTCCATCAGGCTGAGGAACGACCGCGCCTTTTCCATGTCGCTGTATTCGGGGTACGCGAGCATGTTGCTCGTGCCGCCGACTGCTACATGCGGGTGCGTCATTTCGTCCTGCTGTCCCAGCGCCTTGCCCAAGCCCTGCAGGAGACGCTCGTTCTCGTGCATTCCCTGCATCAGCTGCGGCATCTGCGCCACCGCCTCATGGAGCGTCAGCCCCTGAAGGCGTTCGGTCAGCGTCTTGCTGATGGCGTAGAGCGCGTCGCTGTCGAGATCGCTTGCCACCTGCACCACCTGATCGCGGACAATGCCCATATCCGTCACGATGACGACCAGCGCGGATGTATCCGACACCGGTACGAGCTGAATCGTGCGAATCTTCGGCATTTTCCCCGTCGGCGGCAGTACCACGGCGGTGTAGCTTGTCAGGGAGGAAAGCACCTGTGCGGCGTGGTCTATCACATCCTCCATTTGATGCATCCGCCCCAGAAAATGTCCCTTAACCGCCGCGTCGCTATCCGACGGAATGCGCCCCGTGTTCAGCAGCTGATCGACATAGAGCCGATACGCTTTTGCGGACGGGATGCGTCCTGCGGAGACATGCGGCTGATCGAGGTAGCCCAGTTCCTCCAGATCGCTCATCTCATTGCGGATGGTCGCGGAGGACAAGCCCATGTCGTATTTCTTCGAGATGGTTCTTGACCCCACCGGCACAGCGGTGAGGATGTAGTCGTCAATGATGGCTTGCAGGATTCTGAATTTCCGTTCATCCATCATCATGACCAATCCCTCCTCTCCGTGAACCATGCTGGTCTGTGTTGTTAGCACTCACCGTGGTCGAGTGCTAATCACATGACATAATATACCCCTGTCAAGTCACTTTGTCAAGGGGTTCGCGGGAATTTTTTTCATCTTTTCTGTAAACTCGGTTTGACAAATCTGTGAACGCGTGTTTTTTTCGCCGGGATCAGCGGTTTGGCGCACCCAAAAGCGGCTGCCCGGAATCGCTCCCAAGGCAGCCGCCCATGTTATCAATGTTCTTGCAAATCACGGAACTTCCGCGTTTCATCTTCCGAAAGCGTCTCATACGGCATGAAGAACCGCACATAGATGTAATGCGGGAGAAACAGCAGCAGCACAAACAGCAACCAGGCAGCAAACCACCCGATGGCATCATTCATGCTGTTCCTCATTTCCGCCATTTTTCACGGCTCCATCGCCGCCGAATCCGGTTCGGGCGTCGGGGTCACAAAGACCTCCAAATGGCTGTCCTGAAAGCCGTCGAAGGGGAAATAGCCGCTGATTTCGTCGCCGTCGGGGTCAGGGGTTGCAGTCGGGCCGGCATCGTTGTTCAGCAGCAGACCGCCGTCCACGCTTCCCGGCTGGGGGAAGATAATCGTCAGCTGCATCCAGTTCGCATTGTCGTGGTACTGGTTCGGGTAGTATGCCCCATACAGGCGCGTCTGCGTTCCCTGCGACAAAATCGGCTGTTCCTCGAAGGACTCCACCACGCCATTGCCGTTGCTCTCCTGCACCTTGCGCACATACGCCTGCACCGCCGACACCGCCTCGTCCAGCGTGATGCTGTTCGGGCTGGTCTGTTGCACCAGCGCGCCGCCGATGAGGGCGAAGTTCGTCAGGTTATCCATGCGCAGGACAAGGCTGGTGATGCCTGTCGCGTTCATGTTCACGGTGATTTCGGCGTGCTGGGCGAATTCCGCGCCGTTCAAGCCAAGGCTGGCGAACGTCGGGTACAGCTCATAGCACGGATAAATTTTCCCCGCGCCGGAAGAAACAAGCGTCTCATTGACGCGCCGGATATAGTCTTTCAGCATCTCAACCGCCGCATTTCCGGACAAATTCTGCCCGGCGGCAGGCGTATCCCAGTCAATATCGCCAGATGCCCACGCGACCGCGCACACGAGCATCGTCATCAGCACCAGCAGCGCCGCGCGGCGCAGGGTTTTGCTCATGCTCACTTCTTCGCTTCCAGCATTGCCTGCCGCAGTTCGACGAAGCGGGCGATGAGCTCCGCTGTGCCCTCCACGCCGAGCTTGCCCGTGTCCACGCACAGGTCGTAGTTGTTCACGTCGCCCCACGTTGCGGTAGCGTAATAATTATAGTAGGAAGCGCGCTGCTTATCCGCCTTGCGGATGCGATCCTCCGCCTTCTGCGGGTCAACGCCGTAGTATTTCACGGCGCGTTCCACCTTGCTCTGCATTTCCGCCTTCAGAAACACGCTGATGGTGTTCGGGCGGTCTTTGAGCACATAGTCAGCGCAGCGGCCGACGATGACGCACGGGCCCTTATCGGCAATCGAGCGGATGGCATCGAACTGCGCGAGGAAAATCTTATGGTTCAGCGGCATGTCCATATAGTACGAACCGGCGTCGCCATGCACCTGCATCCCGGTGACGAGATTGAAGAGCAGGGAGCGGGTCGGCTTTTCGTCGTGATCCTCGAAGATTTCTTCGCAGATGCCGCTCTGCTTGGCAGCTTCGGACAAAAGTTCCTTATCGTAGAACGGGATACCGAGCTTTTCCGCGAGCATCCGTCCGACATAGCGTCCGCCCGAGCCAAACTGTCTGCCGATGGTGATGACACAATTCGTCTTCATATGAAATACCTCACTTTCCTGAGGGTAAAGCGGCATAGCCTACCCACTTTATCCCCTTTCAGTATAGCACAAAATGCCCGTTTGGGCAATGGTGTTTTTGTTTTTCATGTGGTTTATGGTTAATTCCGCGTCAAAATGGTATTTGCGTCTGCAAACGCGGTTTTTCTGCCGCAAAAAAATCCAACAAACTTAGATGCGAGCCGAAGGGGTCAAGAGGGCGGTCGCCTCCCATGTTCCTTGAACTGTATTGGAAGGCTTTTTAGTTTGCTGGACGGAATAAATAATTATTCCTCAAACGGCATCGACGTCCTATCCGCCTTTTCCAGCTCCGCCTCCAAATCCACCGGCTTGCCATACTTCTCCTCATACGCCGCGTCCCGCTGCGTCATCTGCAGCCGCTTCGTATGCACATACGCCAAATTCGACGGAGACGCCTTCGCCGCCGTCATCGTCAGCCGCTTCTGCCCGTCCGATTCCAAGCGCAGGCGGACGCGAATCAGCATATTCCCATGCTGCGGGCACTTTGCTATGCTGATATACTTATCCGCCGCCTGCCGGACGTATGCGCCGTCCTCTAACTTCATCTTCTTCCCGCACACGGGGCAGCGCGGCACGCGGGCGAAATCGCTCGCGAACGCCTCGTTCACCGTGCCGAACGTCTCGCCGCCAGCGCGCTCACGCTTGTCAGTGTGGATGAGCGGACGCGGCTTCTGCGGGTACTTCAGCACATCCTCCGGCTGCGGCAGACGCGCGAACACCAGCGCCGTGTAGTACGCATCGTGCAGGGCATTGTGGAAGTAGCGGGCGGCGTCCGGCTCAATGCCGAGCATCTCCATGGCGACCTTCAAGCCCTTGCGGTCACGACAGCCATTAACATCTGAGAACAGGCGCTGAATGTCGCAAATCGGCGGCATCGGCTCGGTACAGCCGAAAAAGTCCATGTTCTGCTTCCAGACGCTGATGTCGTCGCAGCCCCACGTCAACAGCGTGTATTCCTCGCCGCACCACGCCGTGAACTGCGCCATCGCGTCCAGGAACGTCGGCGCATCCGCCAGTTCCTCCGCGCCCAGCTGCGTCATCTTGCGAATGCGCGGATGAATCTTCACATAATACTGCGGACGAATCGGGATGGAAATGCTGTCCACCACCTGATATTTGTCGTCCACCTTCACCGCGCCGATTTGAATCATCTCGAACACGAGCCGATCCCCGACCTGCCGGAATACCGAACTGTCAAACGACATCGGCTGATTCCACTCAAGGTCTACCACGATATAATGCAATGGTCTCAATCTCCCCAGTATTTTTATATTGCTTCTATTTCTTCTTCGCCTGCGCTCTGACCCGCCAGCGCGCCTGTTGCCCATGCGATTTGCAGGTTGTAGCCGCCCGTGTGCGCGTCCACGTCAATCACTTCCCCGGCGAAATACAGCCCGCTGACTTTCCTGCTTTCCATCGTCGCCGGGTCGATTTCACGCACATTCACGCCGCCGCGGGTGACGATGGCTTCCTCGATGGGCGCTAATTTTTTCAGTGGAATCGGCAGCGCTTTGAGGGCGGACACCAGCTTCTCGCGCTCTTCTTTCGTCACCTGCGCGCAGACCTTGCTCCCGTCCACGCCACAAAGCTCCGGAAAAATCTCCGCAAAACTTGCCGGCAGCAGGTGCGGCAGTACGTTCCGCAGCTGACGGCGGCTGTCCTCCGCCAATTCGCGCTGAAGCCGCGTGTCCAGCTGCTGCACCGTCAAGCCCGGCTTCAAATCCAGCGTCACGTTTGCCTCCGCCAAATTTTCCGGCAAGTGGCAGGACATCGTGAGCGTCAGCGGCCCGGAAATGCCGAAATGCGTGAACAGCATCTCGCCCAAATCCGAGTACAGCACCTTCTTGCCTTTTTTCAGCGTCAGCGCGACGTTTTTCAGCGCCAGCCCCTGCAAACGTCCGCACCAGTCGCAATCCGTTTCGATTGCGGAGAGGACGCCCATGCGCGGGGTCGTCGTGTGCCCGACGCTCTCCGCCAGCCGATAGCCGTCGCCCGTCGAACCCGTCAGCGGGCACGATAACCCGCCCGTCGCCAGAATCACCCGCTCCGCCGGAAGCGCCGTGCCGTCCATCAGGCGAACACCGGTTACATGCAGCGCGCCGTCCTCCGCCGTCTCCGTCATCAGCGCCTGCACCCGACTGCCATAGCGCACTTCAACGCCGCTTTGCTGCATCAGCCGCGCCAGCGTCCGGGTTACGTCGCTCGCCTTCTCCGTCGCCGGAAAAACGCGCCGACCGCGCTGCACCACCACCGGGCATCCCGCGTCTTCCAGCAGCTGCATCATGTCCTGCGGCGAAAAGAACGACAGCGCACTGTACAGGAACCGCGGATTCCGCGCCACTTCATGCAGGAACTCATCCAGCGTGCAGTCATTGGTGACGTTGCAGCGCCCTTTCCCGGTGATGTACACCTTCTTGCCCAGCTTTTCGCCGCGTTCCAGCAGCGTCACGCGTGCGCCCGCTTTGCCCGCGAAGATGGATGCCATCATCCCCGCCGCGCCGCCGCCAACCACAACCACCCGGCGTTCAGGAACGGACATCCCCATGGCCTTCTTCCTCCAAATACACTTCGTACGTCTCCCAAATGGATTCCAGCTGCTTGAAATGCTGGCTCAGCGCCTGCTTGCGGTGCAGCCCCAGCGTCACCAGCAGGGCGTTAATCAGGCTCAGCGGTGCGGCGAGCGAATCCACAAACGACGCCATATCCGTCCGCGCCGTCAGCGACAAATCCGCAATTTCCGCCAGCGGCGACATCGGGCCATCCGTAATCGCCACCACCTGCGCCCCGCACCGCTTCGCGAACCGCATCGCCTCCAGCGTCCGCGTGGAGTAGCGCGGGAAGGAAATGCCAATCAGAACATCATTCTCCCGCAGCTTGATGATTTCCTCGAACACATCCGTCGCGCCAGAAGATACCAGATGCACATTATCAAAAATATAATTGAGATAATACCCCATGAACTGCGCCAGCGGCGCCGCCGACCGCAAGCCCATGACATACACGGCATTGGCGTTCAGCAGCCGCTGCACTACCTCGTCGAACACCTGCTGCTCAACCTGTTCCAAGGTGTTGCGCAGGTTCTGCATGTCGCTCTTCAGCACCGTCGTCAGCGCCGCCGATGGGTCAAGCTCCGTCGCCATCTCGAAGCGCTGATTCGCTGTCAAGCGATGGCTGACAAGCTCCTGCAGCGAGCGCTGGAGCTGCGGATAGCCCTCATACCCCATTGCCGCCGCAAAGCGCACGACGGTGGATTCGCTCACGCCCACGCTCTCCCCCAGGCGGCTGGCGGTCATGAACACCGCCTTATCATAATGCTCGACGATATACTGTGCGATCTTCCGATGACCCTTGCTCAGGCGTTTGCCCGACTGATTCAGGCGGTCGATCATATCCTGCATGTCCTGCATGACGATTCCCTTCTTCTCTGTTCATGCGGCGCGCCCGACCACGCCGATATAGTCCTGCTTCATTATACGGGAAAGGAGGGGAATTTGCAAGTGGAATCCGATAAAAATGCAAAAAAAACCGAATTTTGCCGACTTTAATTCTGGAAATGGGGCAAATATTGCAGGGGTGGAGGAAATGCGCAATGAGCAATGAGAAGCCGCACACGGATGAAGCAAGGAAAAGCGTTCAACGCAATTGTGTGTCCGCAGACGCATCCGCTTTCGACTTGTTCAGCATTGTCGCGCCCAATGGGCGCGACCAGACACACCGGCTGCTCACTTCCATCTCGCGTGCCGGCATGTAACCTCTTTCCGCACTTAGTGGCTCGTCATGTAACCATTGCATTTCAATTGTATTCAGATTGTACTTTTTGTGTTTTTCTGCAAAAAAATCCGTGTTTTTTTACATTCAGCACTTTTCTTTTTCTCGTATCCGTGATAGAATAGAAGCGTGAATACTTCTAATTGTGCAGTCGGACGTCAGGCAGTAGCAATTTGAAAGTTCCGTCTTTCCTTGTGTTTGTTTTGTCAAAGTTTTACTTCCATTTTTTTCTGCCGACTTTGAAGGAGGTCCTTTCCCGTGGATGAT
>OLVO01002861.1_pt1 | contig 15110 bp, 8 predicted proteins | sample 1672571 | NCBI WGS metagenome assembly OLVO01 (sample SAMEA3136700, study PRJEB25190) | human gut metagenome | biome: human gut; feature: human-associated habitat; material: faeces | place: Austria | collected 2013 | reverse complement strand
TACGAGATGAAAGATAGAAAGTGTATCTTTCAGCTTTCTTTCATTGCGGAAAGCGGTAAAAAGTTCTCAGCCGAATGATTTTTCAATCTCAGGCGAACGATTTTCCGTTCTGCGCCAAACGAAATGAAGCGTGGCTGAAAGATGCCTAAAATATCTTTCAGCTTATAACCACAAGGTAATGAAAGGATTGCCATACGGCCTGAAGGATGAAGGGCCTTTTTGCAAAACTCCGGGGTAGGTATGCGGAAAGTTCCAAACGATCCGGCAGGAGAAAACTTCTACCATAAAACCATAAAAGATTTGTTTGCAATTATAAGTAATGTTATGTACATTTGCTGACGAATATGGTCTTTAACCTTTTATCCCTTTTCGCCATGAACAAGAAACATCTGCTATTATTCGTTTTTTCCTATATATCATTCGCATGCAACACCCATGCCGAAAGCTATGCTCACGATACGCTCGTCAACGTGTTGCGCAACGAAGTACAATTCTATTTTGACAAACTAAAGAACAAGGAGACTCCGGCATATTTCATATCGCTCAGGGTCGTCGACAATAAACGGCTTTTCCTAAGCAGTGATTTCGGGCTGTCTTCAATGGACGAGAACCATACGCGCATCCTCACGCCACAAGTAAGGGTAGGAAGCCCGGTCTTGGACAACTTTGCCTATCTGGCCCAAAACAGGCCCAGTAGCACGTTTACATACGAACGTCCGTCAACAAGCTTACCTTTGGACTGCGATGCCATACCGGTCATCAAAGAAGTGGTTTGGAACGGGATATTGGAACGTTACGAAACAGCCGTGAAAACCTACCAACAAATGAAGGCAAGCCAAAAGACAAACGTCACGGAACTGGATTCCGTGCCGACATTTGCCCCGGCGGCTGTGGAAACTTACTACGAAAGACCATACTCTGAGGCGGAAACCGACATAGACAAGGAAAGGTTTCAAAAATATATCAATGATGCCAGCCGGTTATTCAAAGACTACGAATTGACTTCGGGCAAAGTCTTTTTAGACTATTCCCTCCAACGTACCACCATCGTAAATACGGAAGGAACCGTGATAGCACAGAACCGTAAAGCCTATCGGCTGATGTTGGAAGCGGTTGCAGAAGCGGACGACGGGACACCCTGTCCGCTGTATGAAAACATCTTTACCTATTCAGAAAAAGACTTGCCGACTCCGACCGAATTGGAAGACAAGGTACGGGGCCTGGCCATACGTGCCGAAGCCCTGGGCAAGGCTCCCATGGCAGAAGCCTATACCGGCCCGGCCATTCTTTCCGGCAAAGCCAGTGCCGTATTCTTCCACGAAGTGCTCGGACATCGTCTGGAAGGCAAACGGCGGGAATCGGTCAACAACGAAATCAGCGGAATGCTGAACCAACGCATCTTGCCTGCTTCTTTCCAACTGTATCTGGATCCCACGTTGACCACATACCAAGGAAAAGCATTGAGCGGCCATTACCTTTACGACGACGAGGGAGTAAAAGGTCAGCGTGTGAACTGCGTGAAAGACGGTTATCTCCGGCAATACCTGATGAGCCGGACCCCCGTAAAAGAATTCGCAGGAAGCAACGGTCACGGTCGTGCGTCCAACGACCGTGACCCGAATCCCCGCCAATCCAATTTCATCGTAGAAACGACCGAACCTTATTCCGAAACACAACTGAGAAACCTACTGATAGAGGAGTTAAAACGTCAAGGCAAAGAATACGGCTATTACTTCCGTACGGTAAAAGGAGGATTTACGACCCGAGGAAAGGCCAATGCCATCAATGCGTTCAATGTCAGTCCGATTGAAGTCTACCGGGTGTTTGCCGACGGACGGGACGACCAACTGGTACGGGGCGTCTCGCTGATAGGCACCCCCTTGTCCATGTTCTCGCAGATCAAGGCGGCAGGAGGAGAAAGCGAGCTGTTCACCGGGTTCTGCGGTTCCGAATCCGGCTCCATCCCCGTCTCGGGCACATCGCCCATGGTCTATGTGTCCCAAATCGAGACCCAAGGACAGAAAGCCATCATAAAAAGCAAACAAGACCTTATAAGCCCGCCGAAGACGACAGAGGCTGAAAACACGGGAGCCATGGCTGACAGTTCCCTCATCTTCAAGGCCATGGAGGACGAGATGGCACATGTATGCCATGAACTGGCAACCCGACACAACACCGTCCCCCTGTTTGTCAACTATGTTTTGGAACGAAAACACACATCCGGAACGGAATCGTCCGGAGGCGTATGCGTCAACAAAAGAAAAGGAAATGTCAAGAACAGTATCTCCGTACATATTTTTTTGGGCGATTCGCTTGTGACAAACGACACTGGCGTAGAGCATCACCCGCAAAACATTCCCGACGAAATCGGATATGACAGAATCCGCGATGCCTTTCGGTCAAAAAGCGAAATAGCTTATCAGGGTGCCGTCCAAAGGCTTGACAACAAGAGGACGCACCTGAAACAAAACCCTAAACCGGCAGACAATGCGGCTGTGCCGGAGTTCAAGAGAATGCCTCCTGCCGTGTGGATAGGCCCTTCCGCACTCACGAATCCCTGTCCCGTGACGGATATGGAACAACTGTCCAACAGGTTGTCGAAGGTGTTTTCAGACTATCCGGAACTGTTCAACCATTGTGTCAAAGTTTACCAGAAGCGTGTGGACTATTACCGTCTCACGTCGGAGGGGCAAAAAATACTGCAACCCGACACCGCATTCCACATTACCGCGCGTGCCAGCATAAAAACAGACGGCAATGAGGTAAAGACCGAGTATTACAGGTTGCACGTAGGTGGCATCAACGACCTTCCGTCCGAAGACGCGCTCATAGGCGAGCTGCACCAGTTTGCCCAATACATGAGACAGAAAAGCCGGGCCAAGGCTGTGGAAGATTTATACATAGGCCCGGTCTTATACGAAGACGATGCCGCCATGGAACTGTTGGCGAGGAAGATTGCCGATCACTCCCATTCATACTGGATTTCTATCCGGAACCAATCAGACCGGAAACACCGCTATCTGGGTAAACAGGTCTTTCCCCCGGCCTTATCAGTATGCCAGTTGGGCAGCGATTCCGTTTATAACGGCGTGAAGCTGTTGGGCTACCGTCAAGTGGACGCGGACGGGACGAAACCGATGACTTTGCCCATCATAGAAAAAGGAATACTGAAGCACATGCTGACGGGCAGAACACCTTCCTTGGGCTGTCCGGCTTCAACCGGCAACGAACATTTCGACGGATTAAGCCGTAGCTTGGAAACACGTTACATAGCCGGTGTTTTCCATGTCACGTCCAACCGCCCCGTCCCCTATAGCAAACTTTACAAACGTTTTCTTAAAGCGGCCAAAAAAGCGGGCTTGGAACACACCTATATCATAAGGAAGAACAGAACCTCGCCCTACGCGTTGATTCGAGTAGACTTGAGCACCGGCAAGGAAGAACTTGTAGAAGGAAACTACAACGCTCCTTCACGCGAACAATTCAAGCGCATGCATGCCATTTCAAAAGAAGAGAACGTCTATAACCTTGATCCCGCAGGAGGAAAAGGTCTTGGTATCATTTCGCCTAAAGCTATCCTTTTGGAGGATATGGAGTTAGACATCACTCCCAGCCGCGCCCGTCACATAGACGAAGCTTTTTATGAATTGCGCCATTAAACGGAAATATACAAGATGACATCTACTCAGGAAAGGAGAATTTTGTTTCGTCTCCTTTCCTTTTTATATAAATAGTTTTAGTAACTTTGCCTCGGAATACATCCTGCAAACATGAAACCATCCCCCGAAATAGCCATAATAGACGCCAATACACTGACCTGCATGGGACTGCGGGGACTTATCGAACGGATGATGCCCATGGCTACCGTCCGTACGTTCAACAGCTTCGAGCAGTTGGTCCGCGACACACCGGACATGTATTTCCACTATTTTATCTCGGCCCAAACCCTTTTGGAGCATAGTGCATTCTTTATTGAGCGAAAAGAAAAGACCATCGTGCTGACCAACGGGACGGCCGGTACCCCTCAAACCTCGCATTTCCATACGTTGAATATCTATCAAAGCGAAGACAGCATGGTACGTGCTTTGCTACAACTGCAACAGCACGCGCACGCACATGGCCGACACCTCCCGCAAAATATGCCCCGCCCTTATATGACAAATACTTCTCCGGGCGACCCCAACGGCCTTTCCACCCGTGAAATCGAAGTACTTACGCTCATCGTGCGCGGATTGACCAACAAGGAAATTGCCGACCGCTTGTGCATCAGCACCACAACTGTCATTTCCCACCGCAAGAACATTATGGAGAAACTCAATGTCCGTTCCGTATCGGGTCTCACCATCTATGCGGTCATGAACGGGTACATCGAGGCGGACCGTATCTGAAAAGAGTGAAGCAAGAAGCTTATTTCAAAGGGATGTTATATCCCTTGTGGAAATCCTCGCTCTGATAAGCCTTATGCTCATCCCAATATACCAAAGAGCCTCCGCAAGAACCATACAGACGACCGCTCGCCGAGTCATAACCGACAGTATGGGAACCATTCACTTCGATGGCCTGCCCTGCTTTCTGCATATCTTCTTTTATGATCTGCACGCTGTTTTTAGCTTTGTCGTACACACACCACACAATCACTTTCACTTGGGCTTCGGGATAGTCCTTTGAATGGAACACGATTCCTTCAATCTTCCTGAAAGACAGATTTTCATCTATTTTCACGTAACTGCACGTATTCCACACGATCGTGGAATCTATTGGTGCAGGTAGCGCAAAAGTGAGCATTTCATCCACCCCTTCCTGCTTCCCGCAAACTTCCATCTTTTCACAGGCTTCCTCCAAACTTTCGTAAAGCCTGCGTTTCTGGTCTTTGGACAAGTCTTTTTGCAATACGGAATAATCCACTTGGTAATATCGGGATGCCTTTTTCCACAATTCGTATTCTTTTTGGGTTGTTTTCTCTTTTACCCAATCCGGTATCGAATCAAGGGGACAGAAAGAAGAACCCGTTTCTTTGTCCAATGCTGCACCCGATTTAGGAACGACTACACCTTGAGCCAAACAGATCTGCCCCAAAAGTGTCAGCAATAAGAAAAATATCTTTCTCATAATCATTATTCTTTGTTTAAGTTCTTTTACTTGTTTTGCATTCCGTACCGTCATAATATTACTTCAATACAATTTTACGCACCACTTTGCCAAAAGCTTCGGATTCCACCACCACGGCCAAAGGCCTTCCACCCCACTCCCTCGGGATTTCCATTGTCCACACAGGAGTTTCCAAACTGTGGGAAACATACAGCCTCTTACCGTCCGTGGCATAAACAGATATCACGGCAGTCCCATCCATTCCGTCCACACACAGCATATTACCCTTCATCGACACATGAATCCTGTCCTGTTGATGAGAAGCCACGCCGGAGCCACCCCTCACACAGTATTCAAGGCTTTTGTCCAAGCCATCTGGCAAGACGGCATACGCCGCCCCGTCGTCCGTTTGAAGATAAGCCATGGCCACATAATACCCGTCGGCAGCCTGAGGATGGCACACAAACGGTATTTCTACCTCGATGTTCGAGTAGACCGGCAAGTTTACCGCAACCGGCTCAGCCTGCAATGGTTCTTGTCTGCCCGAACTGCCGGAAACTGGCTTGGAGCACACCACCAGACGACCGTTCCGGTAGCTTGGCTCGTTGGAACAAACCCTCAGTTTGAGCGTCCCTTCTTTCCCGGCATCCAAATAACCCATATTGGAAAATTCCGCCGGGGCGGCAAGTTTCAGCCTGCGGTCCTCGCCGTTTTCCGCATAATAACCATATCCGTCACGCATCGCGGGGTGCAAGGCCAACTGGCCGACCTCGGAATATTCTTCATCGAAAACCGTCACGGAAATCTCCCGCTGTACTGATGTTTCCCTCCAAACCTCACCTTTCACGACCAAGTTCGTCGTCTCTCCGGCACGTAAATCCACGCGCACCATTCCGGAGGTCAGGAACTCCACCCATTTGTTACCATTGAAATAAGTGTCCTCCACCTTGATATACCCCTTGAAATCACCCGTGGCAGAAAGGGGCAGCTCAATATCCACCGTACTGTACCGGCGGCACACCTTGCCCCCGTTGACACTTGGCCGTTCTGCCAAATAAGGGAATACCGTCTCCGCCGGAAGCAGGTGCACCCTTGCTTCATCATATCCTTCGCACATGCCTTCCGCTTTCCGCATCTCCGTCCCGTCGAAATATTTCAGGTACAAACGGTAATATCCTTCGGGAAGCACGGACAACAGGGGCGTTTGGGTATCAATGTTTACCGTTCCGGCATTAAAATCGGCCTTTCCGCCAAACAGGCGCATCTCCTGCGACGGGTCATCGCCCTCGCGCAAGGCGTATACATACAGCTCCGTGTCCGAGTTCCATTCCTTCCCGTCGGCCGACGGGATGCGCCTGCATTCGGCATTCAGTCCCACATGGACATCGGAAGCCTGCACAATCTCTTGCCCGGTCCACAAATCAAGGGGAGATGTCAACTGGAACAGGGGTTCGTCCGGACGGGGCAGGACTTCGACGTAACAAGGAGACGCTTCGGGCAGATAGTCCTCCGCCTCCTTGAAGCGCACCCGGTAACGCCCCGGCTGCTCCGGCACCTGCACGCTCATGCGGAACGTGCGGTTGGAACCGGCATAATATATGGGAGAAGCCCCACCGGTCACCACGACACGGGAAACCGCCCCGGCATGCTTTTCCGAGCCATCGGCATCCGCACCCTCCGGAATGAGGCACAAGTCCACATCGCCCTCGTAGGCTGCGTTCCCCGCATTATGTATGCAAGCCTCCACTTCCACAACATCCCAACCGGCATAACAGGTCATCGTCGGGCGGCAAGAAATCATTTCCAACCGATGGTATCCCTTCTCTGCCTGTCCCACCTCCAACGCCCCGTCGGCCGACACCTTCAACGTTCCGCCGTCCGGCAGCTCCCCGGTCTCGAACCGTTCGAAAGTCTTCCCGTCACTAAAGGGGTCGTTCTCCACCCTGAAATGGTAAGTCCCGGGCTCCAATCCCGAAAACGAAGCCCGACAGTCTGCCTCGGCCAATATTTCTCCCGACATCAAATTCTTCACGCCACCGGTAGATTGGCTGACCGGACATTTCTCCCGGCAAACGAAGGAACCGTCTGCATGATACAACACGATGGAGGGATTTACGCGCCGCATTTGATCCGTCGTGTTGATGATGCCCCGCAAGGCAAGGAAAAAGCCACCGTTCCGGATGCTGGCCGTAAAATCCTCGAGCACCATCCCCTCGTCAAGCGTGGCCGGATCGCCTTCGGCCATTGGCCGTATGCCCGTCACCATGGCGGCGCGGTAGACGTATCCGTCCGCGTCATGGCCTGTACCTTCGCCCTCAGGCTGCAAGATATCGATGTCGAAGTAGCCGTTGAAAGTTCCATCCCATCCCCAGTTGATGTGCAACAGCCCGTTCCCGTCCATGCCGTCGCAAACGAAAGAGTGCCCGTCTTCATCTCCGAACCCGCACCTTCCAGAATAAGCGATAGGGCGACCTGCCGACAATTCTTCACGAATCAACCGCATCCAAGTATCTTTGGTATACAACTTACGGTAACGAAACTTGGCCGTAGGGGCATAGCCGAAGTGACGGAAAAGCGCACCCAAGATGTGATGATGATAAGCCTCGCTCGCCGACAACCCATAACGCGTGCCCAACGCGCGACCGGCATCGGACATCAGGACTGCCACAGCCTTGCCTTCGCTTTCCGTAAAGTCGGCAGGGATGCGGGTTCCCGACCCGTCGGTAGTATAGGCATAACTGTCCTTTATATGTGCCCAATCATACACATGCGTGGACAGGTCCGTACCGTCCACCACCCCGCTCCCGCGTTCGGGCCAACGGTGGTAATTCATGATTTGCGCCATGGCCACCGCCACGCAGCCCGCCGCCGCGCGGTCGTTGCCGTAATCCGGACAAAGCCCGTTGTAAGGGTAACCCTGCCCCCATTTCGTCGTGAGCAAAGGGCTTACGGCCTCGTACGCAGCAGCCGTCCCTCGTGCCTCGGGCACGGATACCCCGCCTTGGCGCGTGACATCCACATAAGCGGAATAAGCCGAAAGAAATCCTTCAAGCTGGGGTGGAAGCTCCTTTCCGGCCACTGGGGCATCCAAAGAATAGCCTACCACCGGAGGCAAGGCATCGTCACCCGAAACCACCACAAATCCCGAACCGGACCGAGGTGCGCAAATGTAATAAGGCGAACCGCCCGGCCGGGAACTTCGCAAGGCCACCGGCGAACGGCGTACATCCATGGATGTCCCGTCTTCCGCCCCGAGATTACGGAAGAAACGTTCCGCCACCTGCCTTGCCTCTTCCGGAGACACAGGGTTTGCCACCGACTTCAATCCCATGAAGCCCAAGAACAATATCGCTAAAGTTTTCTTTTTCATCGTGTACCGTATTTAGATGGACAAATATAACGAAAAAAAGGGGAAATGAAGATTTATTTATTTTTTTCTTCATGTCCTGCAAGCCGTTTTCATCCGAGATTCGCGTATTTCCGCCCCAAACCCGGCACGGCGGAACCGGAGCTATTCTCACGCGCCGGACGCAAAACACATTGTATCCCTTTCGCTTCCGCACACCTGCAATCTGTACGGTCCGGGCAGATTTCGTCCGCAAGGCGTGTTGCCATGTGTCAGCCTGCGGCACGTTCTGCTGACAAAATGACACACTACTTTTGTCACCTGAAACCCATCAATTAGAAGAAAAATCGGGGTTTTCAGCACATTTTTATCCCGTTTGGCTCCCAAACGTCCCGCTTCATGCGGAGAAAAATCAGGATTTCTGCGGAGAAAAAAAATGTTTTCTCAGCCGAATGAAAAATTTTCTTCTTCATAAAAATCGGAGAAAGGAAGGAAAATGCACACAAAGCGGAGTTTGTTTTAAAGTTGGAAACAAAAATATAATCTTATTAACAGCTATTTGAGACTAAAAAAACAAGGAAAAAACAAGAATAAACAGGGGAATCTTGGCTCATAGTGTAAAGAAAAGAACATACAAACATGGCTTTATTCTCTCCCACGGAGAGACCATGCCCTGGCGGAAAATCCTAATAAATAAGGATTGCCCCACCCGACGATTCATCGTAACTTTGCATCCCGAAACAAAAACCACGGATGGACAGATTGAGTATCATATCAGCAGTATTATTCCTCTCGGGCGCACCTTCATACGCGCTCCCCATCGAGGAAACGGCGGAAGACAGCGCACGGGTAAAAGACATCGAAGAGGTGGTCATCGTATATTCTCCCAAAGAAACCGGCAAGTTACGGCAGGCTCCCATCGCCGTTTCCCTTTTCGACCGGACGGCATTAGACGACCAACATACTGCTTCGCTGAAGGAACTTTCGGCTTTCGTACCGAACTTCTACATGCCGGACTACGGCAGCAGCCTGACCTCGGCGGCTTACATCCGCGGCATCGGTTCGCGCATCAACACCCCGGCCGTGGGATTGTACGTAGACAACGTGGGATATGCCGACAAAAGTGCCTACGACATTGAATTGCTGGACGTGGAACGCGTGGACGTGTTGCGCGGCCCGCAGGCCACACTGTACGGACGGAATGCCATGGGCGGCCTGCTCCGCGTGTTTACCCGCAACCCGTTCCATTATCAGGGCACGGACATCCGCTTGGGGACTTCGGTAAAAGATAAGGGTTACCAGTTGTCGGCATCGCATTACCAAAAGACAAGCCACAGGATGGCATACGCCTTGAGCGGGTTTTATAAGCATTCGGAAGGATTCTTCGAAAACGCCACCCGACATGAAACGGTAGGAGGAAACGAAACGGGAGGCGGACGCATACGTGTCATTTACCTTCCGGCAGAGGCTTGGAAACTGGACTTCTCTACCGATTATTCGTATCGTGAAGATCGCGGCTATCCCTACCGCTATTTGGGTGTCACCGAAGGAGAAGAGTCTCGTCCCGACCGTATAGGACGTATCCTCTACAACCGTCCTTCATTCTACCGCCGAAGCCTGCTGAACAGCAGCCTCAACGCACAATATACCGCTAACAAGTTTATCCTGTCGTCCGTCACGGCCTACCAAAACCTGAACGACAACATGACGCTCGATCAGGATTTCACGGACGCGGACTATTTCAGCCTGACCCAAAAGCAACGCATCAACTCCTGGAGCGAAGAACTGACTTTCAAAAGCCGCGACAACCGCCGTTGGGAATGGACCGGCGGAATCTACGCCATGTACCAGGCTTTACGTACGAAAAGTCCGGTATCCCTGACCCGTGAGTTCATGAACACCGTGTTCGACAAGGCCAATGCAGCCATCAGCCCGATGGGAATGGGACTTACATTGGACATGCCCGTCTCTCCCTATGTGGCCGACGGGGCTTTCGACACCCCGACCACCGACCTTGCCGCTTTCCACCAAAGCACATTCAACGACTTGTTCGGGGCAGAGGGGCTGAGCCTTGTAGCCGGCCTGCGTGTGGAATATGAAAAGATGAGATTAGACTACGATTACGGCGGCCGCATGGACTACGGTGTAGAGCTTACTTCTCCCATGATGCCGCTCGTCCTCGAAGGCCTGTCGGACGACAGCCGTTTCCGGGGCAGTTTAAAACACGATTACGTGCAGTGGTTATCCAAAGTGGCTTTGCAATACCACTTTTCGGCGCAAAACAACGTGTACGTAAGCTGGAGCAAGGGTTATCGCAGCGGAGGGTACAACGTACAGATGTTCAGCGACCTGGTACAAGGCGATTTGAAAAGCCGGATGATGCGCTCCGTCAAGAACAAGACGGCGGAAACGTTGGACGGGCCGATGTACGACCACATGCCGGAAGCCGTGAAACAGATGATTGTCCACCAAATTCCACAGGAGGAGTTTTCCGGAACGCCGGCACAAACTCGCTTCAAACCGGAATACAGTTATAATTATGAGGCGGGCGGACACTTCTCGTTCTCGGACGGCAAGATACAACTGGATGCCGCCGTGTTCTACATGGACGTGTACGACCAACAGATTTCCAAATTCGTAAGCAGCGGATTGGGGCGTGTCATGGTAAACGCCGGACGGGGACGGAGTTGCGGTACGGAAATCGGACTGCGCGGCGGATGGTTGGACAACCGCCTGACGTGGCATGCGTCATACGGCTACACGCACTCCGTATTCAAACGCTATGAAGCGCAGGAAGCCCGGACGGAAACAGCGCAAGAGGCGGTGAATTATGACGGAAACCATGTGCCTTTTGTCCCCATGCACACGCTCGCGGCAGGTGTGGAATACGAACAACCTTTGGAACACCATAAGGTAAAAAGCTATTTCTTCGGCGTGAATACCACGGGAGCCGGAAAAATCTATTGGAGCGAGGACAACGCTTTCCACCAGCCGTTTTACGCGCTGTTGAACGCCCATGCCGGTTTGGATTTCGGAACCGTACGCATCGACATCTGGGGCAAAAACCTGACGGATACGGACTACGACGCTTTCTTTTTTACTTCGGCCGCTACGACCCGCAACCTGAAATTCGGACAACAAGGCAACCCGTTACAGTTCGGAGTGGATGTCAGCCTGCATTTCTAACCCCCTCCGGATAAGGCATACCGGTCATTCATTCCATGCACCGCAACGCGGGCAACGCCCCTTGCTGTGAAGCTTGGCCCCGCAACGTCCGCAAACGTAAGGACAACGGGCATAACGGAAATAACGCTGTAACGCCCAACCGACGTAAAACAAGAAAAAAGGATAGCCGAGATAATACAACGTAGTGAGCGAAAAGAAGAGATAACACCCGGCACATACTCCTAATAAAGCAAACAAGTACAGCATGGCTTCCTGGAAGGGAAGTTGCCGGCAAACGTCTTCCACCGACGCTATGGCCAGAATGACAATCAGCCACACGGAAGCCACGAACAAGCCCAAAATAAACGGCAATCCGAAAGGATTGAGCGTCGGGTGGAAATAAAACTCCGTCCACGTATCAGGCACAAAATTCTGCATACTTGCATAAAGCGTAGCAGCGCCGGACAAGGTCAGGCAAAGCAAGGTAGGATAACAACTTCCGATATCGTCGAAATGCACGATATGGAAACGCTTGCGACGCATGCGGCGTACTAACCATAACACTGACAGCACGCCTAAAACGGACAGGAAATATATCAGGTGCGTATTGCTGAAGGCATGGATAAACCGCGAAATGGAATCATCCGGAACGACCCGTGCCAGTAAATCCTGCTCATGCACCCAACCCATGGTAGACTGGTCGCGGGCTACTTTCACCCAAACCGAATCCACCGAGTCCTCCGGTACAATCATGACTTCAGCCACGACGAGGCGGTCGTCCGCAAATACAGCCACGGTGTCTTCCGGCACACCGGCATGCACAGGATTATGGACGGGATGGACGGTTTGCAGGCACAACGAATCTCCCACCACCACGAAATTATAATTCCGGTTATAATGATGGGAAGCCTCAAAATCAAGCGAATCCTTCCGTTTCTCCGTCAAATCCCATTCGTCGGAATAATCGGGCTTCTGGTAATAACAACCGGCCGACAACAAACTGCCTAACAACAGGCAAATCAGAAAAAAGCTACTCTTCCGCATCGGCACAGACTTTCATTTGGCAGGCTTTACAGTCGAAAGACAAACGGAAACGACGTCCGTCGGACGAGACCAAATAATACGGTTCCCGGAAGGGGGACTTCCCTCCTCCATAGCGCGGGCACCACCCCATGCTGTAACGCAGGCAATGGCGGCAAAACATCAGTACGGCACCGGCAGGTTCCCGTTCCTCAAAAGCCGGAGCGATGCGCACAGCTCCTTGCCGGTGGTAGAAATCCTCCGCCTTACGGTTCATCACATTGGCCAGATACGTCACCTCTTCCGGAACCCACCGCACCAGAGCCTTCCCTTGCTTTTCATCCCGGCTACGTGTAAAGGCCGTCGGAAGGAGGCGCACCTCTCGCGGCTCATTCATCTTACGTGCCGACAACAACCGCCCAACCAACGTCCTGCGCCAATCGGCCAATACGGAAGAAGGGATAAACCAGTCTGAACGAAGACGAATCTCTACTCCGCCCGCCTCGAACGGCGTATTTCCCAACTTGGACAACTGTACCTTGATGTTTTCAACCTGCGAACTGCGTGCCTTCTCTTTGGGATAGGGAAAAGCCACGGCGACCGACACCTCGTCCTCGTCACGCACCTCCAACGTGAACCCCTCGGCATACTCGCCCAACGTCCATTCCACCCGGATTTTGCGGACAGCGGACGGACGGGACAGCACGTCCTCGAACGCCTTGTCGAAATTGCGGTACAGACGGGCGTGAGGACGGACACGCGGCATTTCCGCCGGATAAATCTTATTGGCTTCCACACGGTTCACGCGAAATCCCTGCAAGTTGCCCTGCTCGTCCAAAAAGCACAGTCCGTCACCGTTGGCAAACGGCTTGACTCCGGACACGACGATACATTTCCCACGGACTTCTTTCACCGTCCCCACTTCTTCACCCAACGATTTGGGCGTATGGAACGAAAAAATATCAGGTGTACGGCCATCCAGAAAATAACGGGTGAATCCTCGGTTAAAACTTTTCTCCAAACAGGGTGTGAACGCCAAAGAGACCTGCCCCGATGAAGCCCGGCGGTACTCCGGACGGCGTTTGAAGATTTCGTCCAAACGGCTGCGGTACCACGCAGTCACGTTTTTCACGTATGCCACGTCCTTCAGACGTCCTTCGATTTTCAGCGAAGTCACGCCCGCATCCAACAAGCGTTCCAAATCTTCACCCCGGTTCATGTCTTTCAAAGAAAGCAAGTGGCGGCCTTGTTCTATCATACGCCCGTCGCTGTCCACCATATCGAACTTCAACCGGCAGAACTGGGCGCACTCTCCCCGATTGGCACTCCGCCCGAAGCAATGCTGCGACACGTAGCACTGTCCGCTGTAACTGACACAGAGCGCCCCGTGTACAAAGACCTCCAACGGCACGTCGCAAGCCTCATGCACGGCCTGAATCTCGGCCAAAGACAGTTCACGCGCCAACACCACTTGGCTGAACCCTAAACTATGGAGGAACTTCACCTTCTCCGGCGTACGGTTGTCCATCTGCGTGCTGGCATGCACGCACAGGTGCGGAAACTCGCGCGCAATCAGGCTGAGCACGCCCAGATCCTGCACCAGCACCGCGTCGGCGCGCAAATCAGACAGCATGCGCAGGGTATCGCGCACGCCGTCCAATTCGCGCTGCTTCACCAGCGTGTTGACCGTTACATACACGCGGCGGCCATAAAAATGATATAAATCGATGACCTGCTTGAGCTCCTGCTGCGAAAACCCGGCGGATGCGCGCGCGCCAAAGGCCGCCGCGCCCAGATAGATGGCGTCGGCGCCGTTGCACAGCGCGGCCATCGCCGCCTCATAGCTGCCGGCAGGAGCCAGCAATTCGGGAATATGCTCAGCCATGCGTGCTTTCGTCCAGCTTTCTGCGCAGACGCGTGTTATCGTCCTGCGATTTTATCAGCTCGTCCGCCAGTGTCAGGGCGGCCATCACGGCGGCAGCCTCGCGGTTAATGATGCCTGCGGCCATCAGCTCGCGCATTTTGCGGTCTACCAGGCTGGCCACGCGCTGGGTATGCTCGGGCGAATCCGCGCTGGTCAGGGTGTAATCGCGCCCGGCGATCTGCACGCTCAGGGTGGTGTGTTCCATGGAATGCTCCTCTATGCTGCGATTGGGGGGTCATTTTCGCAGAGAAGCCCGCCCAAGCGAGCCCTCTGCGGCTGTTTTACAGCTTTTCAAACGGATAATCGCGTCCCTGCGCATCCACGCGGATAGAGGCGATCACCTGCGGCTCCAGCGGCTTATCCGCGCGGTCGCGGCGCACGTTCTGGATGCGGTCGGCATGCTCCAGGCCCTTGGTTACGCGGCCAAAGGCGGCGTAGCTGCCATCCAGATGCGGGGATACGCTGGTCATGATAAAGAACTGCGAGCCGGCGGAATTGGGCCGCATGCTGCGCGCCATGGACAGCACGCCCGGCGTATGCTTGATGGGATTTGCCACGCCGTTGCGC
>OLVO01002852.1_pt1 | contig 15133 bp, 9 predicted proteins | sample 1672571 | NCBI WGS metagenome assembly OLVO01 (sample SAMEA3136700, study PRJEB25190) | human gut metagenome | biome: human gut; feature: human-associated habitat; material: faeces | place: Austria | collected 2013 | reverse complement strand
TTTTCCGGATCTCAGACAAGAAGTACATACATACATCTTCTGTGCACCGCCAGCAGCGGTTTTAACTCTAACGGATTTTACGTTAGATTTCCACATTTTATTAGATCTTCTATGTGAATGACTTACATTATTTCCGAAATGAGCAGCTTTCTCACAGATTGCACATTTAGCCATGATAGCACCTCCTTGACGCTTTATTGTTACTGTCGTGCTGTGTGCATAGCGTCTGAACAGTAACCTTGTGTTCAACAGATTACATTGTAACAGATGAATTGTGCTTTTGCAAGCAAAAAAAGGAAAAAACTCAAAAATTATATTTCTTTTTCTGTGAAAAGAGGTTATAATACACTTACATACAATAATGAGCATTGGAGGTAACCATATGAATGGACGTATAGATTCCGGATTAGGTCAGATCATAATTGACACAGATGTAATCGCAACCTACGCAGGAAGCGTTGCTGTAGAATGTTTTGGTATCGTAGGCATGGCTGCAGTCAGTATGAAGGACGGACTGGTAAAGCTTCTTGGAAAGAACAGCCTGAAACATGGCATCAGCGTCAGAATTACAGAGGACAATAAAATCCGCCTGAATTTCCACGTTATTGTGGCATATGGCGTGAATATAAGTACAATTGCAGACAACCTTGTCAGCAATGTCAAATATAAAGTCGAGGCCTTTACAGGAATGGAGATTGATAAGATCGATATTTATGTAGAAGGTGTACGCGCAATTGATTAGGATAGAGGAGGAACTTGTGGTGAATAACAAAACCATAGATGCCAGAATACTTTCCAGGATGTTTCTTGCAGGAGCCAAGAATCTGGAAGCTAAAAAAGAATGGATCAACGAACTGAACGTATTTCCGGTACCGGATGGAGATACAGGAACCAATATGACAATGACGATCATGGCAGCAGCAGCAGAAGTAGGTTCTCTGGGAGAGCCTGACATGGAGTCACTGGCCAAGGCGATTTCTTCCGGTTCTCTGCGCGGTGCAAGAGGTAACTCAGGTGTTATTCTTTCTCAGCTTCTGCGTGGTTTTACCAGAAGTGTTAAGAACAGTAAGGAACTGGATGCCATTGATATCGCGGCAGCCATGGAAAAAGGTGTGGAGACTGCATATAAGGCAGTCATGAAACCGAAGGAAGGAACAATCCTTACTGTTGCAAGAGAGGCTGCTGCCAAGGCTGTAGAGCTTGCGGAGACAGCAGAGGATCTGGATACATTTTTCCAGAGCGTGATCGCTCATGCGGAGGAAACTCTGGCAAAGACACCGGAGATGCTGCCGGTTCTGAAAGAAGCAGGAGTAGTGGATTCCGGTGGACAGGGACTTCTGGAAGTATACCATGGTGCATATGATGGTTTCCTTGGCAAAGAGATTGATTATACACAGTTTGACAAGGCAAAAGGTCCTGCTGTGACTAAGATCGATGCACAGACAGAGGCTGATATTAAATTTGGTTATTGTACAGAGTTTATTATTCTTCTGAACCAGCCGATGTCCGAGGAGACAGAGCATGAATTTAAGAAATTCCTGATGTCCCTTGGTGATTCTATTGTGCTTGTTGCAGATGACGAGATCGTGAAAGTTCATGTTCATACCAATCATCCTGGACAGGCTATTGAGAAAGCCCTTACCTTTGGTGCACTTTCACGTATGAAGATCGACAATATGCGTGAGGAGCATCAGGAGAAGCTTATAAAGGATGCCGAGAAAATGGCGAAAGAGCAGGCAGAACAGGAAGAAAAAGAAGAAGCAGCACAGCCGCCGAAGGAAGTAGGCTTTATTTCCGTATCTGTGGGAAAGGGAATGACAGAGATCTTTAAGGAACTGGGTGTGGATTACCTGATCGAGGGCGGTCAGACAATGAACCCGAGTACAGAGGATATGCTCAATGCCATTGCAAAAGTAAATGCAAAGACTATTTATATTTTCCCGAACAATAAGAATATTGTTCTTGCTGCAAACCAGGCAAGGGATCTTACTGAGGATAAAGAGATCGTGGTTGTGCCGACTAAGACCATTCCGCAGGGAATTACTGCCATGATCAGTTATGTGCCCGAGAAGAACAGTGCGGAGAATACTGAGGCTATGCTTCAGGCAATCGAACATGTGAAGACCGGACAGATCACGTATGCTGTGCGTGATACAAGGATTGATGATAAGGAGATCCATGAGGGGGATATGATGGGTATCGGTGATCATGGAATCCTGGCTGTTGGCAAGGACCGCATGGAAGTTGCCAAGGAGACAGTTGCCCAGATGGTGGATGATGAGTCTGAGGTGATCAGTATTTATTATGGTGCTGATACTGAGGAGGCTGAAGCTGAGGAGTTGGCAACGGCTCTGGAGGAGGCTTGTCCGGATTGTGATGTGGAACTGAATGCGGGTGGACAGCCGATTTATTATTATGTTATTTCTGTAGAGTAGGATAATAGAGTTTTTGAGAGAGATAAACGAATAGTTCATGTGATGAAAACGGGTATAGGCCATTGTTGAGGGTGGGTATATCCGTTTTCGTATTATAAAAGGGGACGGCAGGAAAATATTTGTGTCAGGATGCGGTTTCGGCATCTAAGAGATACCTGCAAATGCATCCTGACACAAATATTTTCCTGCCTGAGATTTGGATAGTGGAAGTTTATTGTCGGCAGATTATTGTGATTGAAGAATGAGGGTTGCTTGATTTGGTTATTTTTTGCAGGGATAAGATAGATAATTTTTACTGGCTGTAAGGGATATTCATAATTATATTGTAGTAGAAAGGAATCGGTGGTATATGTCAACATCTTTGCGTACTTTGAAGGGCGTGGGGGAGAAAACGGAAAAGTTATTTGCGAAAATAGGAGTTACGGATAGGGAATCTCTTCTGAGTTATTATCCACGTAATTATGATGCGTATGAGGAGCCTGTTGAGATCCGGTCTCTGGAAGAGGGAGCTGTTGTGGCGATTTCTGTGGCGGTTATAACGGGTGTGTATGTGAATCAGGTGCGGAATCTTCAGGTGATCACGACCACTGTGGCAGATCTTACGGGGAAAATTTCTGTTACGTGGTTTAATGCACCGTATCTGCGCTCTGCAGTCAGGAAAGGCAGCAGGTTTGTTCTGCGGGGGCGTGTCGTCAGGAAGCAGGGGAAGTTGCAGATGGAGCATCCTGAGATTTTTACTCCTGCGGCTTATGAGGAGATTCTGCACAGTCTTCAGCCGATTTATGGACTGACTGCGGGGCTTTCTAATAAGACGATCGTGAAGCTGATCCATCAGGTGCTTGATGAGCAGAAGCTTCAGGCAGAGTATCTGGCAGATGAGTATAAGGAAAGGTACCACCTGGCAGACAGGAATTTTGCGATTCCTGCGATTCATTTTCCCAAAAATATGCAGGAGCTGTTAGCTGCAAGGAGAAGGTTGGTGTTTGACGAGTTTCTTCTTTTTGTTCTTGCTGTGCAGTCTTTGAAGGAGAAGACGGAGGAAGCACCGAATGCGTTTCCCATGCATCCGGTGTGGACGACAGAGCAGATTATTGAAAGTCTGCCCTATGATCTGACAAAGGCGCAGTTGAATGTGTGGCATGAGATTGAGAGGGATTTAAGCGGCCAGGCCCTGATGTCCAGACTGGTGCAGGGAGATGTGGGAAGCGGTAAGACAATCCTTGCGTTTCTCGCAATGATCATGACTGTGGAGAATGGATATCAGGCAGTGCTTATGGCACCTACGGAGGTTCTTGCAAGGCAGCATTTTCAGGCAATGGAGAAGCTGCTGCAGGAACAGAATATTGATTTTGGGCATCCGGTTTTGCTGACAGGATCAGATACTGCGAAGGAGAAAAGGAAAAAATATGCGCTGATCGCGTCAAAAGAGGCTAATCTGGTGATAGGAACGCATGCACTGATTCAGGAAAAAGTGCAGTACAATAATCTTGGACTGGTTATTACAGATGAGCAGCATCGTTTTGGTGTGAAACAGAGGGAAGCACTGACTACTATGGGAAACCCGCCTAATGTGCTGGTGATGAGTGCTACACCGATTCCAAGGACGCTGGCGATCATTATATACGGGGATCTGGATATTTCAGTAATTGATGAACTTCCTGCGCAGAGACTTCCCATTAAAAATTGTGTGGTGGATACTTCTTACAGGCCGAAGGCTTATTCCTTTATGGAGAAGCAGATCCGTCAGGGACGGCAGGTTTATGTGATCTGTCCAATGGTGGAGGAGAGCGAAGGGATGGATGGGGAAAATGTGCTGGATTATACCCTGAAGCTTCGCAATGTTTTTTCGCCAGATATAAAGATTGCTTCTCTTCATGGAAAGATGAAAGCGAAAGAGAAGAATGTGATCATGGAGGCTTTTGCCACAGGGGAAATTCAGATCCTGGTATCTACTACTGTAGTTGAGGTAGGAGTGAATGTGCCTAATGCTACAGTGATGATGGTGGAGAATGCCGAGCGTTTCGGGCTGGCACAGCTTCATCAGCTTCGCGGGCGTGTCGGTAGAGGGGAATATCAGTCATATTGCATTTTTATGCAGGGAAATGGTGCAAAGGAAATTTCTAAACGTCTGCAGATCCTGAATAAATCCAACGATGGATTTTATATTGCAGGAGAGGATCTGAAGCTTCGCGGTCCTGGTGATCTTTTTGGAATCCGCCAGAGTGGTCTGCTGGAATTTAAACTGGGGGACATCTATCAGGATGCGGATATCCTGAAAGCTGCCAGTGAAACGGCTTCGGAGATTCTGTCTCTTGACGGGGATTTAAGCCTTCCGCAGAATGAGGAACTTCAGAGGAGACTTTCGGCATATATGAAGGAGGATCTGCAGAATCTTGGACTATAGAAAATGACGGATACAGAGTAAAAAATAATACTGTTCATAAGATGCCTAAATTATAAAAACAGAAAAACATTGCAAAAGCAGAAGATTCGTAGTATTCTATTTTCATAAAAGAATGTTACTGTTTATCATATTTTCGGTAACATAAGAATACCTGTAACTGTACAAAACTGAGCAGTTACGAATACTTATACCTTGTAAGGAGGCTAATCATATGGCAACAAAAGCAACTACAGCAGATCTCAACACATCCACTGCGAAGACAACCGAAGTTAAAGAGGCTCCTGCAAAGACAACTGCTGAAGAAGTAGCTGTAAATAAAGAAGCAAACAAGAAAGAAACTGCTGAAACAGAGACTGTAAAGAAAGAAACAACAGCAAAGAAACCGGCAGCAAGAAGAACAAGAAAGACTGCAGAAAAGAAATCAGCAGAATACCGCTACCTCCTCTACCTTAAAGTGCTGTTTAAATACCTCTACACTGTAGAAAAGAAACCGGCAGAAACAGAGAAAGAAGCCGAGAAAAAAGAGACAGCTAAAACAACAAAGACTGCTGCAAAACCAACAAAAACAACGAAAAGAACTACAAAGAAGGCTCCTGCTAAGACAGCTGAGAAACCGGCTGAAGAGACAGCTGCCGAGAAGAAGACAACAAGAAGAACCACTAAGAAAGAAGCAACAGCAGAAGTATATATTCAGTTCATGGGCAGAGAAGTATATACAAAAAATATTTTAAGTAATGTCAGAAGAATCTGGACAGACGAACTGGGTAAAAAGGAGAAAGATCTCAAAGATATTAAGATTTATATCAAACCTGAAGAGAACAAAGCATATTATGTAATTAACGGTGATATTACAGGTTCTGTGTGGATCTGACATATAAAAAATAAGAACAATTTCCAAATCTTATGGCAATCACATAAATCAGTTACTTGAGAATGATCAGAATAATAAGTAATGAAGTAATCACAGACAGGTTTAATGACCTGTCAGGTTAAGACATTGAGAAACTCAGATGATAACATAAATTCATCTGAGTTTTTTGTGCTTTCGGTTATAAAAAAATTGAGACATACCTGCTACTTGACAAAAATTATCAGTTAGTATAAGCTATCTGCATAAGGTTATTGAGAAAAATCGGTTATAGCAATGATAACCAAATACAAATACAAAAGGTGAGCGACTGAAAATGACATTAAAAGATTTGGAAATCGGAAAAAGTGCTGTGATCACGTCGGTTGGCGGCAAAGGTGCCTTGCGTCAGCATTTCCTGGATATGGGTATGATTCCGGGAGCTGAGGTCACAGTCGTGAAGTTTGCACCCATGGGAGATCCCATGGAATTACAGGTACATGGATATGAACTGACATTAAGACTTGCGGAAGCAGAGCAGATAGAAATCGAACAGATCCCGAAGCGAAGCAGAAGTCACGCCGGAATAGAGGCTGTAAGCGACCTGGCACATCCGGGACTTGGAGAGGATGGAAAGTATCATTCCAGAGAAGATGAACATCCACTGCCTGAGGGAACTACACTGACGTACGCATTGGTGGGAAATCAGAACTGTGGAAAAACTACACTGTTTAACCAACTGACAGGTTCCAGTCAACATGTGGGAAACTTTCCAGGAGTAACGGTGGATCGTAAGACCGGTTCGATTAAAGGCCATCCGGATACAGAAATCACAGACCTTCCGGGAATTTATTCCATGTCCCCTTACAGCAGTGAGGAGATTGTCTCCAGAAATTTTGTCCTGGATGAGAAACCAAGTGCGATCATCAACATTGTGGATGCTACCAATATTGAGAGAAACCTGTATCTGACCATGCAGCTTCTGGAGATGGATATTCCTATGGTAGTTGCAATGAACATGATGGATGAAGTGCTGGGAAATCAGGGTTCTATAGATGTAAATAAGATGGAATCGCTGCTTGGAGTACCTGTAATCCCTATTTCCGCAGCAAAGAATGAAGGGGTTGATGAGCTGGTTGACCATGCGTTACATATAGCGAAATATCAGGAACATCCGCTGCGTCAGGATTTCTGTGATAAGAGTGACCATGACGGTGCAGTACACCGCTGTATTCATGCGGTCATGCACCTGATTGAGGATCATGCGGCGCAGGCTGATATTCCTACCCGTTTTGCAGCAACCAAGGCAATCGAGGGAGATCCGCTGATTCTTGAGAAGCTGAAGTTGGACACAAATGAGACGGAGATGCTGGAGCATATCGTACAGCAGATGGAAACAGAGCGTCAGGTTGACAGAAGTGCTGCGATCGCAGATATGCGTTTTGACTTTATTGAGCGTTTGTGTGAACAGACAGTTGTAAAGCCTAAAGAAAGCAAAGAAAGAATCCGAAGTGAGAAAATTGATAAGATTCTTACAGGAAAATATACAGCGATTCCCTGTTTCATCGGAATCATGGTATTGGTATTTTATCTTACCTTTAATGTGATCGGAGCGTGGCTTCAGGGGCTTCTGGAGATTGGAATTGATAAGGTTTCTGCGCTGGTAGAAGCAGCACTGACAGCAGCAAATGTAAACAGTGCCATGCATAGCCTGGTCATTGACGGTATTTTTACAGGTGTGGGAAGTGTACTCAGTTTTCTGCCGATTATCGTAACCCTGTTTTTCTTTCTGTCTCTTATGGAAGACAGCGGATACGTTGCACGTGTTGCTTTTGTGATGGACAAACTTCTGCGTAAGATCGGCCTTTCCGGAAGAAGCATTGTACCAATGCTGATTGGATTCGGATGTACGGTTCCGGCTGTTATGGCCACACGTACACTTACAAGTGAGCGTGACAGAAAGATGACGATTTTGCTGACTCCATTTATGAGCTGTACTGCGAAGCTGCCGATTTATTCTTTCTTTGTAAGTGCTTTTTTCCCGAAGAAGGGCGGATTTATTATGGCAGGTCTTTACCTGCTTGGAATTTTGGTGGGAATCCTGGCGGCATTTTTGTATAACAGAACTCTTTTCAAGGGAGATCCCGTACCGTTTGTCATGGAACTTCCCAATTACCGGCTGCCGGGAGCAAGGAATGTAGGTCAGCTTTTGTGGGAAAAAGCAAAAGATTTCCTGCAGAGAGCGTTTTCTATTATCCTGCTTGCATCAATGATAATCTGGTTCCTGCAGAGCTTTGATCTGCATTTAAATCTTGTAAAAGATTCTGCAGACAGTATTCTGGCAATGGTGGCGGGAGTCCTGGCACCTATATTTAAACCAATCGGACTGGGAGACTGGAGAATCTGTACAGCTCTTATCAGCGGATTTATGGCAAAAGAGAGCGTGGTATCTACTCTGGAAGTACTTTTCAGTGGAAATATTGCCTCTGTACTGACTCCGCTGGCAGCAGCATCCCTGCTGGTATTCAGTTTGCTCTATACACCATGTGTGGCGGCTATCGCTTCGATCAAACGTGAAATGGGCAGCAAATGGGCTGTCGGTGTTGTGGTATGGCAGTGTGTGATTGCCTGGGTGGCTGCACTGATCGTACATCTGATAGGGATGATCTGATTTTATTAATTCGCTTTTATAGAAAAACCGATGGATTTGACTGTTTTCAGTCATCACCATCGGTTTTTTTCAGTTCCTCAACTGAGAGGCTTTTATCTGATTAGTACTGTCCGCCCTGGGAACCACTGGACATCTGTCTTTCCTGGGCTTCGATCATCTTTTTCATAATAATATCAGAACAACTTTCCCTGAATTTCCAGTTTGATGGGAGATGATCTGATTTTCTAGCAGAAAATTATATTACTATTTTTGATATGACAATCTCTTTATGGGTTTCATTATAGTACAGAAACCCTGAAAAAACTATAGAAATCTTATAAAATTGCTATAGTTTTTTTAAAAGAGACAGAAAAGAGACAAGTGGTCTCTTTTGTCTCTTTTGGTTCTATAGCAATTCCGCAAAATAATGCAATCTGTAATGAATTTTGGTTACTGTTCACACACAATGTCATTAACTTAAGCAATTTGCTAATACTGCATTGATGAAAATATCAGCAGAAGGATTTGATTATGATAAAAAAGGGGATATTGAGGGATTAAGATACAATGTTTTACTGAAATTTGGGTATAACAAAAAGACAAAATCAATATTTAACATTGAAATTTGTCTAAAGATGAAATATAGTAATATATGAGTTAATGCTAATGTCTATAACAAAAACTCATCGGGAGTTTAAACCTATGCTGGCGGGCAAAGGTTCTTCCAGGTCTGATCGGCTCAATATTTTGAGCGATCAGACCTTCTACATTTATCTTTGTTATCCCATCGTGAATCCTTAAAAAATCCCTGCATGTTTTAAGCGCGGATGAATAATTCGCCTGATATTCATAAGCACGATCTTCCCGATCAATAGTTACATTTATGATTATGCTGGAACTGAAATTATATAGAATAACTCTTGCCCATACTTCCTGCACAATATAATCATATTTTTTTGAGTGAAACGCTTTCAGACACAGGGAATATTTTAAATCTCGGAAAGAGTTTTCCTCCTGCCATCTCAGATGATAAAGAGCTTTGAAATCTTCAGCTTTAAACTCTTCTTCTGGAAGATTCGTAGCAATGTTTTCATAAGAGCCATCATCAAGCTGTACGCGTAACAAACGTAAAGCAAGGTCATATTCCGTTCTTTGATCATTGAGATAATCCATCGGAGCATTCTGATAAATGTATCGGTATGAAGAGAATAGTTCAGGTCTGGAATATTTGCTTACAGCTTTAGACCTCGTCAGTATAAGAGAGATATCTTCATCAAAAGCTGGCAGGGTATCAACCGGATATCCCATCATTCCGGAAGCTCTTTTATCGTTACATCGGATAAGGAAGTACTGCCCCTTTTCAATCACATGGGCAAAGTTGTTGTAAGAAGTATAACCTCTGTCCCCAAAGAAAATGACTTTGGAGTGTTCATGGATATCTGCAGAATCAACCATGGAACAAAAAGCAGAATACTCATTTCGCTTTCGGGCAGGCTGGACTAAAATATCAGTAAAACGCTTATCAAGTAAAGAAAACATAGCATTGATATGGATCTGGTTAAATCCTCTGGTAGATTTACCATTTGGTTCAAAATAGGTATCCTTATCTTCAGGGTTAAGGAAAATATCACAGGAAGAACCATCGCAGGCCCAGAATTCATATTTACCGTTATATAGTTTTTTAGGAAGTTTCCTGTTAAAAGCAAGAAGAAGATTCCGAAAAGCATCTTCCCTGATCTTTTTACGCTGTCTGTAAAAAGCCGCTTTGGAAGGTGCATCGATAGTACGTCCGAAAAAACGGTACAGTTCTTCCCTGATACAGTCAGCTTCCATAGTCAGAAACATCAGCATATAATCTTTAAAACCAAGTTTTCTGTTTCTGATAAAATCAACTCCGGGTTTGACAGCATATTTTTCCGGTGTTTTGGAAAGATCATTGATAGCAGCAAGTAAAATAGCTTTGATAGAATCTGAATAGTTCATAAATAAATACTCCTTTGATTAAGTAATTAAAAATAACAGTGCCTAATCAAAGGGCGTTATTACTGATTGATCAGTAATAACGCCGCATATTGAGGAGTATTTGTCAAGTAATATTTTAGGAAATATCAAGCAGGTATCAGAGAGAGCATTGCCCGTTTAACAAGCAACAATCTCTTAAGTTAATGACATTGGGAGTGAACAGTAACGTATAAGAAGGAGTCCTGCCCATAGAACTTTATTCTGTTACAGAAACATTACGGAGTAATTTCCTGCAACAGAAATAAAAAGAGCCACAACAGATTTCATATCCATCTGTTGCGACTCTCTCATTTACAGTCCTACATTCCCGCTGTTCATCCCTTCTTTACTGTCCTTATCAAGTGGCAGCCAGTCCAGTACTTTCTTAATATAACGGTTCCAGAAATCCCACTCATGTGCTCCCGGACCTTCCTCGTAAGTTACATCCACACCCAGTTTCTGCATGGTATCTCTGAACTTACGGTTCGGAGGAAGAAGCGGATCATCCAGTCCACAGGCAAGGTACATATGCGGAAATGGGATTCCATCTTTTTTCATATTTTCGGCAATCCATTCCGGATTGATCTCACAGTCTTTGATCCGGGACAGATCTCCAAATACACTCTCCAGAAAACTTTTTTTCTCAAAGAACATAGGAGAACTGTCATCTGCTATCCCCATTTTTTCAAGTATCATGGCTGAAGAAAGGCCTGCGATATATCCGAATGTATCATGGTATTTCAGACCATTTCGGATTGCACCGTATCCTCCCATAGATAACCCGGCAATAAATGTATCTTCTTTTTTGTATGATAACGGAAACATTCTTCGTGTGATCTTTACAAGTTCTTTTCCGATAAATTCACTGTAGTTTTCATTTGCATTCGGATGATCCATATAGAACATATTTGCTCCGGAAGGCATAACTACTGCCAGATTCTTTTCTTCTGCCCATCGCTTAATACATGTTCCTGTTACCCAGTCTGTGTAATTTCCCATTACTCCGTGAAGCAGATACAAAGTCTTAAACGGTTTGTTCTCTTCTTCTGTTTCTTCTCCAAAAAACACTTTATCAACCGGCAGGATTACATTCATCGTTACCGGACGCATCAGTGCTTTTGAAAAGAAGTTCACTTCCATTAATGCCATCTTCTTGTTCTCCTTATGTATATACAAAATATCCTGAAATATCTGGATTTATTATACAGAAAATGTATCAAAAAAGCTACTGTCATATCCGACAGCAGCCATTTTTGTTAATGCTGATGTAAATATTTTTCTCTTGTAGCGAGCCCACCTCTGATATGCCGCTCCTGCTTGTTCACATCCAGAACCTGTCTCACTTCACATGCCAGTCCCGGATTGAGCTGACTGAGACGGTCAGTGCAGTCCTTATGTTTGGTTGTCACTAATTAGAACGGTTTCATCTAAGCCTAAATCACCGAAGATTCGTAAGTAAATATCTACGTTACCATCCTTGTCTACTTCAATTTTCTGGATAATCCGTTTAAGCTGTGCATTGGTCATCTGGTGAACATCGGAAATATCTTCAATCTCTTTAAACGTGCGATTCAAGATTGTTTCCAGTTGTTCACCTTTTGTCAGGTGATAAGCAACCATTTTCAACTCATTCTCCAGACGCTCGATTTCCTGTTTTGTGCCGCCGATTTTTTCATTCAGTTCCTCACGTGTAATGAGGTCATCGGTGTACATATCTATGTATTTCTGACGCATTTTTTGAAGCTTGTGAAGCTGTGCGTTCAATTCCTTTTCGTAATTCAGGTTCTCATCCTTGGCTTTGTAAACCCTCTGGAATTCGCCTGTTACGTGACGAATTACATTTTTCTTTGCTTTCAGCAGCTCGGAAAAGTATTCGGACAGAACTTCAATCAACTCTTCCTCGTCCACTGTCTGAGCATTCGGGCAGCTATCCGCCCCACGTCCATTATGACCGGAACATACCCAGCGAATATAAGTATTCTTATAAGTACGAACAGTTCGTCGAAATGACCAGCCACATTCCTTACATTTAATCAGAGTAGAAAACAAATACTTATTGCTCTGCCGTTCCTTTGTTAATTTAAAAGTCTTGCTTCTGCACTCCAAAATCTCCTGTGCCTTTTCATACATTTCCGGCTCAATAATCCGCAGTTCCGGACGTTCTGTTACCATCCACTCCGTCTCGTCTTTTTCCGTTCTCTGTCCAGTCAGGAAGTCAGCTACTTCCTGCTTGCCGTTGATAATTTTTCCGGTATAAAGTTCATTCGTTAAAATCCGGCACGTCGCATTCTGGCTCCACTGACAATTACGCTTTGTTCGGATACCTTTCGCATTCAGCATGTTTGCAATCTTGGCGGCACCATATCCTTCTTCGATATACCATTTATAAATCTGCCTGATAACAGCTGCTTCTCCCTCGTTGATTGCCAAATTAAAGTAATCTCCAATGGTTTTATCATATCCGTACACAATATTCGGAACTCGTCCTTTTTCAGCATTCATTTTCTTGCCGAATTTCACACGCTTTGAAGTATTGGCACTTTCTTCCTGCGCCAATGCACCGAAGATTGTCAGAACAAATTCACTGTTTCCCATGCTGGTCATGTTGGCCGTCAAAAACTGTGTCTCGATTCCTAATGCTTTCAGTTTGCGGACATTCTGCAGAAGGTCTACAGTATTTCTGGCAAAGCGAGAGATGTCCTTTACTACTACCATATCAAATAGTCCATGTTCAGCATCAGCCATCATGCGTAAAAATTCTTTTCGATTTTTTATTTTCGTGCCTGAAATACCCTCATCTGCATATAATCTAACTAAGTTGTCACCAGTACGCTGGGTGTACTCAGAAAAAAATTGCTTTTGAGCTTCCAGACTGTTGAGCTGGTCGGCTTTATCAGTGGAGACACGGCAGTAAGCTGCTATATTCATATTCAGTGCCTTTCTGTTATATTTAAGTCGTTCTGTTACAACTTTATTATAGCAAAACAAGTAAAAAAAGCAAGAGATAACTTTCACATTTTCCCTTGCCTTTAACCTTATACTTATAATGGACTCCAATTATAATCAATGTTTCCTATTTGAACAACCTTTACATTCGTACATTCAAATTTCTTTTCATTAAAAATAGCATAATTTGTTCCACCATCAACCAACGTACTTTTAAATTTTATTCCATCATATCCTAAGTGCTTGATATAATCACAAATATACTGCGTTGGCACATAATCCAATGCACGGTCAAATCGTCGCATCGGTTTTGCAACCTCATCTCCAATTTTTCGAATGATTTCAATGTTAATTGCAAACCATGTCATATCAAAATCAGGGATAGAAAAAGGACCTATTTTATCAAACAAACTCAAATCCACTATTCGCAAATCTTTTGTTTGAATAAACTCTCCGACAGATACATGATCATAATCCCTTGCTCTTACTTCATGAAAGGTGGTTTCCTCATCACCTGCCAGATACAAGCATTGAATACCTTCTGAATTTGTTCGTCCAGCCGTTGTTAATGCTACTGGTGGCACTCCCATTTTTCTCGTAGAATATCCAGAAGTATAACTATCCTCATCGCATATTCTTGAACGAAATAATTTTAAAGTACCTTTCGGAATATCAATGACCATGTTTTTTAACAAATTCTCTAATTGATCAAAATTAACTTGCTGAGAATGAAATCTATTTACATGCTTGATATTATAACAAAAATCATCCCAATTATAAGTTTTTAGGATACATTGTTGTTCCATTGTATCCGCCGAAAAGAATTCTCGTATTGTAACCTTCTCGTCAAATAACTCTGGTTCATCTTGATACCGTTCACTACAAATAGCTGTAATGATCTGCTGTATATCGTCCCCTGTAACAGAAAACACTTTCCATTTACTCAAAAAATTCTTTAAATAATCTGCCCTTACATCTGACTCGGTAACTTTAAGATGTTTAGCTACCGTAAAAGCATCCATAATTTCTTCCAGATACTCTTCTAAATAATGATCTTCTTCCGTATCATAAATAATACAATCCGTTTTATGTTGGATTTCGCAATCACCATGTCGATTTTCACTTGCAATCATTGAACTGAGCTGCTCATCCAAAAAGCATTCTAATCCAATCTGCATTATTATTTTCCTCCCAAGAAATTGCTGACCAACTCAATATGATGCATAATAGAATATTTCTTAACTGTTCCTAAACCTGGATATTTTCCAGAACTATAACAATCATAAAACCCTTGTAAACCTAATGTATTCTGTACATTATTTTCGTCACACCAGTAAACTAATTTTTCCAGTGCTTCACCAAATTTTCCACCCGGGTCTTCGATTCCCTCATTTGAATCAGAAACAAAATGATGTATCCGCAATTCCTTTTTTTTATCAAAATAAACAACATGAATCGCTACTGCAACCGGAGCAAATCCTGATTCATTAAATTCTTCTCCAACAACAGAATAATCTGCAAATCCAACATAATTTTCATTCTGATAATATAAATGACTATCTGAAAAGAATTCATCCTGATTGTCTATATAATCAATATTTCTGGATTGCTTATTAAAGTTATCTTCAAATAAAACTTTTGAATCTGGAATTACTCGTCTAAAAGCTCTATCATCCGGAATTAACGTAAATCGTGGTAATGTATCTTCGTATGCATCCAAAAAGTCATCCAAGCAATCCCTATTCAAATTTATAATAAGATATTTATTCTTAGATGCTTCACTTTTTATTTCAGATAAAATACCACGATCCATGATATAAGACTTAATCACTTTATCATTTTGGGTTAGT
>OLVO01002831.1_pt1 | contig 15226 bp, 12 predicted proteins | sample 1672571 | NCBI WGS metagenome assembly OLVO01 (sample SAMEA3136700, study PRJEB25190) | human gut metagenome | biome: human gut; feature: human-associated habitat; material: faeces | place: Austria | collected 2013 | reverse complement strand
AAGATCACAGATTATATGCTGGCAGACTTCAAGGCAAAAGAGGGTGTAGATCTTTCAACAGATAAGATGGCTCTTCAGAGATTAAGAGAAGCAGCAGAGAAAGCTAAAAAAGAACTTTCAAGTGCAACGACAACCAATATCAACCTTCCGTTCATCACAGCAACAGCTGAAGGACCGAAGCATTTCGATATGAACCTTACAAGAGCTAAATTTGATGAACTGACAAGAGATCTTGTAGAGAAGACACAGGAGCCGGTAAGACGTGCACTTTCTGATGCAGGTATCACAGCTTCCGAGCTTGGTCAGGTACTTCTTGTTGGTGGATCAACACGTATCCCGGCAGTTCAGGAAGAAGTGAAGAGACTGACAGGCAAAGAGCCAAGCAAATCTCTGAACCCGGATGAGTGTGTAGCACTTGGTGCTTCCGTACAGGGTGGTAAACTTGCAGGAGATGCAGGTGCAGGCGATATCCTTCTTCTTGATGTAACTCCCCTGTCACTGTCTATCGAGACAATGGGTGGTGTGGCTACAAGACTGATCGAGAGAAATACAACAATTCCGACAAAGAAGAGTCAGATCTTCTCTACGGCAGCAGATAACCAGACAGCTGTAGATATCAACGTAGTACAGGGTGAGAGACAGTTCGCCAAGGATAATAAATCACTCGGACAGTTCAGACTGGATGGAATCCCGCCGGCTCCACGTGGAGTACCGCAGATTGAAGTTACATTCGATATTGATGCAAACGGTATTGTAAATGTATCTGCGAAAGATCTTGGAACAGGTAAAGAGCAGCATATTACGATCACAGCAGGTTCTAATATGTCTGATGACGATATCGATAAAGCTGTGAAAGAAGCAGCAGAGTTCGAGGCTCAGGATAAGAAACGTAAAGAAGCAATTGATACAAGAAATGAAGCCGATGCTATGGTATTCCAGACAGAAAAAGCAATTCAGGATGTCGGAGATAAACTGGATGCAGCAGATAAGGCAGCCGTAGAAGCTGACGTACAGGCATTGAAAGATATCCTTGCAAAATCTGCACCGGAAGAGACATCTGAGGCTCAGGTTGCAGAGATCAAAGCTGCAAAAGAGAAACTGATGGAAAGTGCTCAGAAGTTATTTACAAAGATGTATGAGCAGAATGCAGCAGCAGGAGCACAGGCTGGCCCTACACCGGGAGCAGGTCCGGCACCGGAAAGTTCTGCAAATGATGATGTAGTAGACGGAGATTACAAAGAGGTTTAATCTGATCCATGTAATCTGAAAGATTTACATCAGAAAAGTATGAAGAATAAAGGATTCTACGAAGCTGTAGGAATATAGCTTCGTAGAATTTCTTGAGGTTATAGAAAGGTAAAGTAGTTGTATTATGGCAGAGGCAAAAAGAGATTATTATGAAGTACTCGGCGTAAGTAAGGATGCCGATGATGCTACAATAAAAAAAGCATATCGTCAGCTTGCAAAGAAGTACCATCCGGATATGAATCCGGGAGATAAAGAAGCTGAGAAAAAGTTCAAAGAGGCTTCTGAAGCCTATGCCGTTCTGAGTGACGCTGACAAACGTCGTCAGTATGATCAGTTCGGCCACGCGGCATTTGAGGGAGGTGCCGGAGGTGCAGGTGGATTTGGCGGCGGATTTAATGGAGCTGATTTTGGAGACATTTTCGGAGATATCTTTGGAGATCTGTTCGGAGGTTCCAGAAGAGGCGGAACCAGTAATGGTCCGATGAAAGGTGCCAATATCAGAAAAAGTGTCCGCATTACGTTTGAAGAGGCAGTACATGGATGTGAAAAAGAGCTGGAGCTGGTTCTGAAAGATCCATGTGAAGACTGTCATGGTACAGGTGCAAAGCCGGGAACTTCTCCTGAGACTTGTCCAAAGTGTGGTGGAAGGGGTCAGATTGTTTATACATCCCAGTCTTTCTTTGGTACTGTACAGAATGTGCAGACCTGTCCGACCTGTGGCGGTTCAGGAAAAGTTGTAAAAGAAAAGTGTCCAAAATGTGCAGGAACCGGATATACCGCAAGTAAGAAGAAGATCAAAGTTACTATTCCAGCAGGAATTGATAACGGACAGAGTATCCGTATTCGCGAAAAAGGCGAGCCGGGAGTTAATGGCGGTCCGAGAGGAGATCTGCTTGTTGAGGTAAATGTATCCAGACATCCGATATTCCAGCGTGTAGATATGAATATCCTCTCTACAGTTTCAATATCCTTTGCAATCGCAGCACTTGGTGGAGAGATCAAGATCCCGACAGTAGATGGAGATGTAGTCTGCACGATCAAGCCGGGAACAAAAACCGGAACAAAGGTACGTTTAACCGGAAAAGGTGTTCCGTCATTGAGAAATTCACAGGTCAGAGGAGATCATCTGGTTACAGTAGTGATCCAGACACCGGATCATCTGAGTGCAGAAGCAAAAGAAGCCCTCAGAAGATTTGATGAGTTGACAGGAAATACACTGAAACGCAGTGAAAATACAGAAAACGCAGAGGACAAAAAGTCAAAGAAGAAGTCTTTCAAAGAAAAAGTGAAAGAAGTTTTTGAAGATAAAGAATAAAAAGTCCTGAATAGTGAGTTAAGGTTTCAGGCAGAAAGAATGGCAGAGGAAAAGCAATTTTCCCTGCCATTCTTTGAAATTATTTAAGTGGAATCCCGAACAGATACTATATTTAATTGATGTTGGGGTCAAAAGCCCCCAACAATGATGCCAACGGATTGTTTCGTGCTACGCACTCCCACAATCCTACCCGCTATTCGCATATCATGGTGCTTACGCCCCACTTTTATGCTCATATCGGGGCGGGTCTCAAGGTCATTCTACCACCAGTGTGCAAGCACACGTGGTTTCAGACCTTTTGACCCTGACATCTTTAATTTCTTTCCCCTACAAATACAATAACAGACCGTTCTCCAAGCAGAACGGAGGAACCGGCAGCAGGTATTTCAGAATCCGTGAATGTCTGCTGTTTTTTGTCTCCTGTATTGACGGCAATCTTCCAGGTATAGCCGTCCGGGAGCTGAGGCAGAGTCAGAGCAGCGGAACACCAGTGTGTATTCACGGCAAGGAAGACCAGATCTTCTTTGTGCAAAGTGTCATCATAACCTGAAAAGAGAACGCAGGCAGTGTGACTGCTTTCCGGCAGGTCAGGTTTCCATGGAGTGAGACCATGAAGACTCATGGACGGAAAACCGAGATAACTAGGCTCAAGGTCTTTGCGGATACAAGCATGAGCTTTTCTGAAGTGGATCATATAACGGAAAAACTCATACAATGCTCTGTTCTTCTCTAAAAGTGACCAGTCCAGCCAGGAAATCAGATTATCCTGACAGTAGGGATTATTATTTCCATAGCGTGTATCGGCAAATTCATCTCCGGCGAGAAACATAGGAGTGCCACGGCTGCACATCAGGACAGCACAGGCGTTCATCATCATTTTTCTGCGAAGAGCCAGGACGGAAGGATCCGTTGTATCTCCTTCCACACCACAGTTCCAACTGTTGTTGTCATCTGCACCGTCTGTATTTCCCCAGCCATTGGCTTCATTGTGCTTTTCATTATAGCTGTAGAGATCGTAAAGCGTAAATCCATCGTGGCAGGTCAGAAAATTAACAGAAGCATTCCTGCCCCGGAAAACCGGATCATAAAGATCGGGTGAACCGGTGATTCGGCGGGCAGCAGCCTGGGAAAGAAAATCATCTCCTTTCAGAAAACGACGCATATCATCCCGGTAACGTCCATTCCACTCAGCCCAGCGTTTCCAGGAGGGAAAAGATCCGACCTGGTAGAGTCCGCCGGCATCCCAGGCTTCTGCGATCAGTTTTACATTTCCAAGGATGGAATCAAAAGCCAGACTGCGGAGAAGCGGAGGCTGGTGCAGAGGAGTTCCGTCCTCGTTGCGTCCGAGAATGGAAGCAAGGTCGAACCGAAACCCGTCAACACGGTATTCGATCACCCAGTAACGAAGACAGTCCAGGATCATATTTTGCACTACGGGATGATTACAGTTGAGCGTATTTCCGCAGCCACTGAAATTATAATAATGTCCATCGGGAGTGAGCATGTAGTAAATCTGGTTGTCAAAGCCTTTGAAAGAAAAGGATGGGCCAAATTCATTTCCCTCGGCAGTATGGTTAAAAACCACATCCAGAATAACCTCCATGTTCTGGTCATGAAGTTCTTTGATCAGACTTTTCAGTTCCATTCCCTCGCGGTTGTACTCTTTAGAAGAGCTGTAGCTGGTATTTGGTGCAAAAAAGCTGACCGGGTTATATCCCCAGAAGTCAAGCAGCAGGTTTTCATCAATCAGTCGTGCATCCCGCATTTCGTCAAATTCAAAGACCGGCATCAGCTCAACGGCATTGACCCCAAGGCCTTTCAGGTAAGGAATCTTTTCTTTCAGACCGTCGAAAGTACCGGGATGTTTCACTCCTGAACTTGCATCCTTTGTGTAGCCGCGGACGTGCAGTTCATAAATGATGAGATCTTCCATCGGGATGGAAGTGTGACGCTGCTGCCCCCAGTCGAAGTTAGAATGAACGACACGTGCCCGGTAGCCATGTTGCGGATTATTTTTATGTCCCCAGTGGCTTTGCCCGGTTACGGCACGGGCATAAGGGTCAAGCAGGATTTTGGTACGGTCAAAGCGGAGTCCCTTCTTCTCGTCATAAGGTCCGTCCAGCCGGTAAGCATATTCAAATTCTTCAATGTCGAGACCAAATACGATCATGGAATAGCAGAATCCGATGCGGTAATTATCAGGAAATGGAAGAACGGCAAAGGGCTCTTCCGCTTCCCGGTGGAACAGTAAAAGTTCGCAGGAGGTTGCCTTATGCGACTGGATCGTGAAGTTGACTCCACCAGGGATCACGGTTGCACCGAAATCAAGAAAAAATCCGGGACGCACCTGAAATCCGCAGATAGTGTCTAAGGGTTTTAATTGTCCGGCAGGGACAAGAACAAGATCGGTCTGATTATTTTGCAAGATCATTTCACTCCTTCTATCTATAAGTTACAGTGTGTAACAATCCGTAGGTATCATAGTCGGGGCTTTTGCCCCCGACATCCTATTTATAGGATAATTATAGAACAGAATCTTTGAAATGCAAGATGAAAGTGGTATACTGTAACAACAGAGAAAAAAGAGTGAACTGTTCAATATCAGTGGAAGAACAGGGATCATGAAAGAAAGAGGTAAGATTATGACAGAAGAACAGAAGACGGAAGGATGTTCAGAATCGGCTTGCTCCAGTTGCTCACAGGCAGGTTCCTGCAGCAGTAAGAAAGTGGATCTGCACGAGCCGGCAAATGCACATTCATCCATTGGAAAAGTCATTGGAGTTGTCAGTGGAAAAGGAGGCGTCGGAAAATCTCTTGTCACCGGCTCACTTGCAAGGCAGATGGTAAAAATGGGATACAAGGTTGGGATTCTTGATGCAGATATTACCGGACCTTCCATTCCGAAAATGTACGGTATTCATGAAAAAGCTCAGGGAACGCAGGAAGGTATCCTTCCACGGATTGCAAAAGACGGGACAAAGATCATGTCAGTGAACTTGTTGCTTGAAGATGAGGAGGCTCCGGTGATCTGGCGTGGACCGGTGATCGCAGGGGTTGTGAAGCAGTTCTGGACAGAGGTTATGTGGGGAGATCTTGATTATCTGTTTGTGGATATGCCCCCGGGAACGGGAGATGTTCCGCTGACCGTATTCCAGTCACTTCCGGTCGATGGGATCGTGATCGTGACATCTCCGCAGGATCTGGTCAAAATGATCGTGAAAAAGGCGTATGGTATGGCAAAGCAGATGAATATTCCGGTGCTTGGCATTGTTGAAAATTATAGTTATATTCTCTGTCCAGACTGCGGAAAAAAGATCCACATTTTCGGAGAAAGCCATATTGATGAGATCGCTGCGGAACTGGAAGTGCCGGTTCTTGGCAGGATGCCGTTAGATGCAGCACTTGCAGAGGTCGTGGAAAAAGAAGCATTTTATGAAGCAGAGAATCCTTATCTGGAAGTTGAGGCCTTATAGAGATGAAAGGACAGAGAACAGAGATCTGGAAAAAAGAAGAATATTCTTATGAGGGAGCTCATGGATTTATTCCGGTGATGGTCAGTTATATGCATGAGGATGATAAGATCCATCCGGCTATGATCGTTGTTCCGGGAGGTGGATACCGGCAGGTTTCACGGACAGAAGCACATCTGGTTGCCATGGATTTTTACGAGGCAGATTATAATGTATTTGTGCTTGTCTATACAGTGAATCCGCTGGATGAAGTTCCACTGGAAATGCAGCCTCTTCAGGATATTTCAAGAGCAATCCGCATGATACGCGGGAAGGCAGAAGAGTACCGGATCACCCCGGAGCAGATCGCAGTATGCGGATTTTCTGCAGGAGGGCATTTATGTGCCAGTTTAAGTGTGCATTGGAAGGATATAAAAGATCCGGATCCGGTATATGACCGGGTGTCCAACCGTCCGGATGCAGCGATTCTTGCTTATCCGGTCATCACTGCAGGAAAGGCGGCACATCCGGGATCTTTTGTCGCCTTATTCGGGGAGAACCCGGATCAGAAGGATCTAGATTATATGTCACTTGAAAAGCATGTGACCGCAGATACGCCACCCTGCTTTTTGTGGCAGACAGCAACAGATGAGTCAGTTCCGGTAGAGAACAGTTATCTTTTTGCAAAGGCGTGTAAAGAGGCAGGTGTTCCGTATGCTCATCACGTATTTTCAGATGGTGTTCACGGAATGTCTGTAGCGACAGAAGACTGGCTGGAGGAAAGAGGCAGAGAACCTTATACGATGGAGCAGATCAGACTGCTTGGCGAAGCAATCCTGAGAGGTGAAACCAGGTTTGAGAAAAAGACCGGTGAGGAGCTGCTTGCGAAGTATGGAATTTCCAGATCTGCACCGGAAAAATGGAGTCGGGATGAGAAAGAACACTTGCGGAAGGTTTTAAAAGAAGTTGGTGCATGGAGGATGCTTGCAAAGTGCTGGCTTGCAGCAGTATGGGATGTGTAGGAAAGTAAGAAAAAGAGAGAACGACAAAGCTGATAACAGGAAGTGCAACAGAAAAAGCGGAAGGAGAACAGGATGAGAATTTTATTGATCCGGCACGGAGACCCGGATTATGAACATGATACATTGACAGAAAAAGGACGCAGGGAGGCAGAACTGCTGGCAAAGAGGGCATCATCGCTTGCGATGGGAAGTTGTTATCAGTCTCCCCTTGGCAGGGCGATGGATACGGCACAGCCCTGTCTGAAAGCGACGGGAAAAGATGCGGAAGTACTGGAGTGGCTGCGGGAATTTCCGGCACAGCTGGATCTGAATAAAGATCCGGAATTGAGCCGGGCATATCCGGGAGCAAAAATGGCAGACGGAAAGTATCTGATAAGGAATGTATGGGATATGGCACCGGGATACTGGACAGAGCATGAAGAATATATGGATCGCAGGGAATGGAGAAATTCCAAGGTGGCAGAATGCTCTGATATGGAAGTGGTTTATGACCGGGTGATCCGGGAGTTTGATGCATTTCTTGCAGAGCATGGATATGTGAGGGAGAGAAATCATTACCGGGTAGAAAAAGAAAGTACAGAGACGGTTACCTTTTTCTGTCATTTTGCGATCAGCTGTGTATTATTATCCCATTTGTGGAATGTTTCCCCGTTTGTATTATGGCATGGGCTGGTGCTTGCACCGACTTCTGTGACCGAGGTGGTAACGGAAGAGAGAGAGCAGGGAATTGCGTATTTCCGCGGTACAAAAGTAGGAGATATTTCCCATTTATATGCAGGAGGGGAAGAACCGGCTTTTGCTGCCCGTTTCTGTGAAGTATACAGCAATGAGGATCAGAGACATTAGAGGAGTGTGCTTATGGAACAGAAGAAAAAGCAGGATCATAAATTTTATGGAGGATTCCGGTATGCGATCGAGGGGATTCTGACCGGGATTCGTCAGGAGCAGAATATGAAGATGCACTGTATCATGACAGTGCTGGTGGTGCTGGCGGGATTTTTCTTTGAAATTTCGAAGATAGAATGGTGTATCTGTCTGCTTTTGTGCGGACTGATCATGGCACTGGAACTGGTGAATACATCTGTTGAGGCAGCTGTTGATCTGGTGACGGAGGAAAGAAAACCGCTGGCCAAGATCGCAAAGGATACGGCTGCCGGTGCAGTGCTGATTGCAGCACTTTTTTCTGCAGTGATCGGTTGTATTATTTTTGTTCCAAAAATAATGGAATGGTTTACATTTTTTTGAAAAAAGTGTATAACAAGAGTATAAAATCAGATAATGTAAAGAGGCTTAGAACCTTGAAAGGAGCAGAAGAGTATGGAAAGATTGACGGATGGTCTGAAAAAGATCTTATTGGCAGGAATCGGAACAGTAGCTGTGACAGCAGAGAAGTCAAAGGACGTGCTGGATGAGCTTGTAAAAAAGGGTGAGCTGACAGTAGAGCAGGGGAAAGTCCTCAACGAAGAGCTGAAGCATAATATCAAGAAGACGGTCAAGGATAATGTGAATGTATCAGTGAAAGCATCCTCACCGGAAGAACTGACAGAGCTTCTTGGAAAGATGACACCGGAGCAGTTAGAGCAGTTAAAAGAGCAGCTCGCAAAGATGGAAACGGCAGAAGCTGTGGACGGAGAGTCGGAAGACAGAGTGAATGCGGAGGCAGAAGCAGCAACAAAAGAAACTGCTGAAGCAGCTACGGAAAAGAAAGATGAAGAATGAAAAGTCGGGTTCCAGATTAAAAGAGATAACCGCAGTTTTAAGAAAGCATGAGCTGACCCGGGGGATCACACCGGAGAAGCTGCGGCTGATTCTTGAAGATCTGGGACCTACTTTTATTAAGATTGGTCAGATCATGTCACTGCATTCAGATGTACTTCCAAAGAAGTACTGTGATGAACTGATGAAGCTGCGGTCCGATGTGGCTCCAATGCCATTTTCGGAAGTGGAGGAAGTGATTGAAGATTCCTATGGGTATCCATGGCAGGAGGTCTTTTCACAAATTGAAAAGGAGACATTAGGTTCAGCTTCCATCGCACAGGTTCACAGGGCAATGCTGAAGACAGGAGAAGAAGTTGTCGTAAAGGTGCAGCGAAAAGGAATTTACGATACGATGGCAAGAGACATTGGTCTTCTGCATAAGGCGGTCAAGCTTGTACCACCGATCAGCATCAAAGAAACCATCGACTTCAGTATGGTGCTGGATGAATTGTGGGTCGTAACGCAGGAAGAGATGAATTTCCTGACGGAAGCAGCCAACATGGAAGAGTTTGCCCGACGGAATAAAGATATTGCGTATGTAAGGACACCGGTTTTATATAAGGAATTTACAACGCATCATGTTCTGGTGATGGAATATATCGAAGGATATCCTATCGATGAAAAAGAAGTGCTTGAAAAAGAGGGCTACGATCTGGAAGAGATCGGAACAAAGCTGGTTGACCATTATATCAAGCAGGTCATGGACGATGGCTTTTTCCATGCAGATCCCCATCCGGGAAATGTACATATTTCGGACGGGAAAATTGTATGGATTGATATGGGCATGATGGGACGGCTTTCAGACAGAGACAGAGAACTGATCTCCGATGCGATCCAGGGGATTGCGATCAACGATATTGGGATGATCCAGGATGCGGTTCTTGCGTTGGGAGAATTTCGGGGAAAACCGGATCAGAGTAAGCTGTATGAGGATATCAGCAGCCTGATGATCAAGTATGGCAAGCTGGATATGGGAAATATCGACGTGGCAGAGGCAATGCAGGATCTGATGGAAGTTATGAAGACGAACCGGATTTCTATGCCACATGGTCTGACGATGCTGGCACGCGGTCTGACGCAGATGGAAGGTGTTCTTGCTGAGATCTGTCCACAGATCAATATGGTAGAGATCGCTTCAGCAAGGATCAAAGGTGATTTCCTGCGGAATTTTAACTGGAAAAAAGAATTGAAGTCCGGTGGAAAGAACCTGTATCGAGCGATCCATAAGACGATCGAGATTCCGTCACTGGCAGCAGATGCACTGCAGGGATATATGAAAGGGCAGACGAGGGTCAACCTGGATCTTCATGTATCAAAGGATCTGGCAGAGCTGTTAAGAAGACTGGTGAGAAATATTGTGATGGGACTGTGGGTCATGGCACTTCTGATCAGTTCAAGCATCATCTGTACAACGAATATGAAGCCAAAGTTATGGGGAATCCCGGCAATTGGTGCGATCGGATATCTGATGGCATTCGTGATCGTGATGTATGTATTTATCAAGCATTTTTTGTCAAGAAAATAAGGAAAAAGTAATCACCGTATAAAAGGACAGAACCTTTTTATACGGTGATTTTTTTATAGCAGGAAAGTATACATTTCTGAAGCATTCTGAAATCGTTAAAGGAATCCGCAAAAGAAAAGACGATCGTACTGGTTTCCAACAGAGATTCCACCATGAATGTTGCAGATTTTGTATATGAAATGGAAAAAAGAAATAGTTCACTTGCAAAATGAAAGAAAATCTGTTAGAGTACTACAGGTAATTAATAAGACAGTTCGTGACCATCCTGTCTATAAAAAAAACTAGGGATAAAAGTTGTAATTTAAGATCTGTGAGATGCTGGTCCTATCTCTTTTCAGTCCGGTATCGTTACGATTTACAGGAGATGTCTCTCGGGGTCAGTACCGTCAGGCATCTCCTTTTTCTTGAAAATTCATTTTCATTTTCCCGGGGAACAGAGTTGGCACGCATCAAAAGAAAAAGAAAGAAGGGTGAAGATGGGACAGACAGAAAATCCAGTTCGCTATAGTATTATAACGGATAAAAACCCAAGGGAGATTGTTATGCTCCGGGGAAGCGGATGCCGTTATCTGCGGTGTCGTTTCTGTGATTATCATTTGGATTCTTCCAGAAATGAAGAAGAAAACTATAGGATCAACAAAGAGGCACTTTCTAAGGTAAATGGCATATATCACAGTCTTGAGGTAATCAATTCCGGAAGTTTTCTGGAACTTGATGAAAAGACAATGGAAGAAATCAGGCGGGTCTGTAAAGAAAAGCAGATCAGTCAGCTCCGGTTTGAGGTCCACTGGATGTATCATAAGCATGTACAGAAGTGGAAGGATTATTTTAAAAAGCAGGGAATCACGCTGAAGATTAAAATGGGTGTGGAGACATTTGATGATACGTTCAGAAGAGAAGTCTTTGACAAAGGAATGGAAGGCGTTATGCCGGAAGAGATCGCAGGAGTGGCAGATGAAGTCTGTCTGCTTTTTGGAATCAGTGGGCAGACAGCAGAATCCATGCAGAAAGATATAGAAACGGGATTAAAATATTTTGAACGGATCTGTATCAATATTATGGTGGAAAATACAACACCGATCCGTCCGGATCAGGAAGTGATCCGACTTTTTGTGGAACAGATTTATCCGAAATATAAAGAAAACCAAAGGGTGGATATTTTGCTTCAAAATACAGATTTTGGAGTCGGAGGAGAAGAAAAGGAGAAAGAAGAAAATGAATGAGATATTATTGGTTTTAAGTCTTTTGGTTATATATGGAAGTGTTCTGTTAGTTTACAGATTATTTGGGAAAAGCGGATTGTATTGTTTTACAGCGATCGCTACGATTACCGCCAATATTGAAGTGCTGATCATGGTGGACGCATTCGGAATGGAGCAGACTCTGGGGAATATCCTTTTTGCGTCGACATTTCTTGTTACGGATATCATCAGTGAGGTAGACGGGAAAAAGGCAGCACAGAAAGCAGTAAATATCGGAATTTTTACGTCGGTATTTTTTATCGTAGTTTCCCAGTCCTGGCTTTTATACAGACCGAGTGCGAGCGACTGGGCACAGCCGGCGATCAAAGAGATTTTTTCCAATACACCAAGACTGATGATCGTCAGTGTGCTGGTTTATGCAATCTGTCAGCGGTTTGATGTATGGGCTTATCATAAATGGTGGGCGATTACCAAAAAGCATTTCAATGGAGATTCAAGAAAAGCATTATGGCTGAGAAATAACGGGTCGACACTGATCTCACAGTTACTAAATACATTATTGTATACTTTTGGGGCATTCTGGGGAATGTATCAGTTCCCAACTCTGGTCAGTATCGCACTGGCGAGTTATGTGATCTTTATCATTACGAGTATTGCAGATACACCATTTGTTTATCTGGCGAGAAAAATGCATGAAAAAGGCAGTATCCCGGAGGGACAGCAGTAAGGATTTTATTAAATAATATCAGAAGTTCAGGGGAAATGCGAAAGACGAACTAACAGGAAAAAGTCAGTTAGCAATATCATAGAAGTCAGTCATTTGCGAAAAGATATTTTCCATTATCTGGCAATGTGAGTGACAGGAAGGACAAAAAAATCTGGGATGTAAAGCACCTGCAGCACACTGGTGCTTTATTGTATCAAGATATTCATAAGTATGCTTAAAAAATTCTTTATTTGTAGGTCTGTTGTCAGAACTGCTTCTGCCGAAGACTTTTTTGAGCATACGGTCGTTGGAAGAGACCCATATAGTGAGAATACTATTTCGTATATTCTTCTCGACACATTTCCATGTTGTGCCGTAGTGATTCGCAATATCAATGTATAAAAATTTCGTAATACAAGAGATACAGTGAGGGTCTTCTTCCATAAGAAGGAGGCCGTAGACAATATAATCGTAACCAAGGTTTGTCTTTGAAGTACCAAGCTTTTCAAGTGTATCAAACAATAATTCTTTATAATTCATGAACCTTCTCCTCTCAGATGAGAACATCGTTCCTTGATAATATGTTAAAATGAGATGAAAAAAGACGCAACAAAAATTTTTCGAAGATTTTCGAACTCGTGGGAAATGTTGTAGCCTGCAAATAAAAAGTCAAGGCTAAATTGAAAGAACATTGAAAATTTTATACAGGTTGAGTTTGCACCAGTTTTGATAATGGTCAAGCCATAAAGTTCCGTGAGTAATGGAAGAAGGCAATGCTTTGAGAAAAAGATGAGAGCAATATTCTGAAAACTACTTGAGATTTTTGGGAAAATCTGCTAAAATACTTTTGTATGTCTATGGGGTAAGGGAATTCATATCCTTTTGCCTTAGAAATTATGGAAGGAGGACTTGACTATGGCAAACGGAAATGCGACAATTATTGTCGGCTCGGCTCGGCTCGGCTCGGCTCGGCTCGGCTCGGCTCGGCAGGAGCATAGCGCCGTTTTTTCAGCGTGTCAAGTCTTATTTCATACAATTTATAACGAACCGGTTGCCGGAGACAGGGTGCATTATGCCTTGGCTTCGGCTTTTTGCGTTTGCCGGAAGGATGGTAGTTTGATATTGAAGTCCTAACCACGACCGGCAAATCAATATTTTCCGGTTAAACCTTCTGTCTTCTCCGGCGTGTCCGCTGTCGGAGGAAGAAAATAGCGGATAGAATTATTTTGGAGGAATGAAAATGAAGAAGAAACTTTTAAGCCTTCTGCTTGCGTTGTGCCTTGTGATGGCACTTGTTCCGATGACAGCGTTTGCTGAAGGAACTTCAGTAGATAATTGGGACGGCTCGGCAGACACGAGCTGGTATACGAGTGCGCCTGACGCTTCGGCATATCATATTTCAACGGCAGAACAGCTTGCAGGTTTGGCACAGCTTGTGAATGCAGACCCCGGAACCACAAATTTTGCAGGGAAAACTTTCTATTTGGATAATGACCTTGATTTATCCGGGCATGAATGGATCTCGATTGGTACGGGTAGAGGCGGAACCCGGTCTAAATACAGCTTTTGCGGTGTATTTGACGGACAGGGTCATGTGATCTCAAATCTCTACTCTCATGAATCATACATTGAGGGGCGGATGAGTCCCATAATTTACTTAGAAACGCTCTGTTCGGCAATGTTTACAACGGCGAAGTCAAAAACCTTGGTGTTGCAGACGCTGAAATCTGGATTGATCCTAAAGATAACAGTGCCGCAGGTAAAGGCATTTTAGTTGACTGGATGGGTAAGTCCAAAATCACCAATTGCTGGACATCCGGCAGTATTTACAGTGGCACCAAAATAGAAAAGAATATTGGCGGTATTGTTGGTGTTACTGTGCAGGGCTGCACCATTTCCGGTTGCTATTCAACAGCAACACTTACAGGTAATTTCACAAATTCCGAGGGATATTACACGGAACCGAACCCGGCTGATTGGCCGTGCGATACCATTGGCGGTATTGTTGGTGCAAGATTTGACAACAATTTAACGGTTACGGATTGTTGGTTTGATGGTAAGATAGTTGTCAACTCCATTCAGGCCGCTGTTGGCGGAATCGTTGGGTATACGGATGACCAATTGGGCTCGGGAACAGTCAATAACTGTATGGTTACGACGACTGACATGGGCGTAGATAAAGATGGAAATACTTGTTGGGTGGCTTATGCCCTCGGAGGCACGGTAGAAAATTGCTATTGGCCTAATGACACGAAAGCATATGACCCGTCTCCGCTTGCGTATGTAGGAGGACAAAGCAACGAAGAGCAAGGTACTGCCGTCACAGACTTTACCTCCGCAGATGTCCTTGCTGGCTTGCGAACCAATGCCGGTGCGGGCGTTGAGTGGGGTGCCGGAATCGGCTATCCAACTTTTGTGTGGGATGACAATAATATTCCCGCTGATTACACAGCTGTCGATGCGGCCATCACAAGTGCAGAGGCTCTTGATAGCAGCCTTTATACAAATTATTCTGCGGTAGAAGATTCCATTAATGCTGTTGACCGAGCAAAAAGTAAAGCTCAGCAAACAGAGGTTGATGCAATGGCAAAGGCTATCGAGGATGCAGTTTCCGCCCTGCAATACAAGGGTGCTGATTACACCAAAGTAGACGCAGCCATTGCCAAAGCAAATGCACTGAACAAGGATAACTACAAGGACTTCACTGCTGTGGAAGCCGCTGTGAATGCTGTGACCCGTGACAAGAACCTTACGGAACAGAGCGAAGTGGATGCAATGGCGAAGGCTATTGAAGATGCGATTGCTGCCCTGCAATACAAGGACGCTGACTACACTAAGGTTGATGCAGCCATTGCCAAGGCAAATGCTTTGAAGAAGGACGAGTACAAAGACTTCTCTGCCGTGGAAGCTGCCGTCAATGCTGTTGTCCGTGACAAGAATATCACTGAACAGAGCGAAGTGGATGCAATGGCGAAGGCTATTGAAGATGCGATTGCTGCCC
>OLVO01002829.1_pt1 | contig 15228 bp, 25 predicted proteins | sample 1672571 | NCBI WGS metagenome assembly OLVO01 (sample SAMEA3136700, study PRJEB25190) | human gut metagenome | biome: human gut; feature: human-associated habitat; material: faeces | place: Austria | collected 2013 | reverse complement strand
ATATAAAGGAACAAAAGCTTTAATGGAAGATACAATATTCTATGTAACAGATGCTTCACTTAAAACTTTAAATGTAACATCAGAAGAGGGAACATCAACTGGAAAAACAAAAATAACTGTTACACCAGCTTTAACTTCTGGAAATAGTTATAAATATAAAGCAGCAGCTAATCCAACAATGCCAGAATATGATGCTGTTTGCACATCTGGATATACAGCTTGGAATGGAACAGACGAAATAACAGCAACAACAGGGCAAAAAATAGTAATTGTTGAAGTTGATTCAGCGAATAAAGCTAAAAAAGCAGGAATAGCAACAATTGCTTCAATGGCTTAAAAATAGGAGGTAATAGAAATGGCAGAAACCAGTAATATAGATAAAATAATAGCCGATTTAGGATCTAATTATAAAGACGACGACGAAGTTTTGAGTGAAATATTAGAGGAAGTAAGCTCTATTGCCTCTGATATTTCTAATAGACAAAAAGAAGATATAAAACTATTTCCATACATAAAAAAAGCTACGAAGGCAATTTATTTGTCAAGAGGAGCAGAGGGCTTAACCAGTCGCAACGAAGGATCTATATCAAGTTCATATGAAGATATTATAGAAAAATTAAGAAATGACATTATAAAATCTGGATTAAGGAGGATTAAATAATGTTATTACGAGATTTAACAAAGGTATATATATCAGAATATGAAGAAATAGAAGATCACGGAGAACCAGATAAAAAATGGAAATATAAAAGCATAGCTTGGCTAAATATGCAACAAGATGCAAATGAGCTAGACAGAAAGTCCACAGGAGAAGTAGATTACAGTATTTATAAAGGTAGAAGTACAAGAGATTACGATATACAAAAAGGTGACGGAGTATCATTTGAAGATATCTCAAAATTAGAGGAGTTTATTCCTGAATATAGAGTATTAGATAAAAATAAGATAGGAAATACGTATGTATATAGAATGGAGAAAATGCAAAAATGATAAACTGTAATATAAAAGTAAAACATAATTTTAAAAATATAAATGCTATAATTCAAAAACTACCACAAACTGCAAAGATAATAACTGAAGATATATTAAAAAATATTCAAGGTTATGCAATAAAATTGGAAAAAGGTCATAAAGAAGATGGAATAATAGTTGAAATGATAGATATGTCTACGAAAGAAGTAAAAGGAAGGGTCTATGCTGATCCTTCTAAATTTATAACTGAAAGTGGACAATCTTATTTGTGGTTTGAATACTTTGGAACTCGGACAATTTGCTGAGAAAACACATATAGGAAAAACAAAACACTTTATTGAATCGGGTTATACGGAATGGTATATACCTATAGACAAAGTAGGAAGAACATTAAACTATCCTATTGTAACAATAAGTGGGAAAAAATTCTATGTGGCAGTTCGGAGCAAAAGCAAATCATTTTTTAGGTGATGCAGAGTTTAAAAGCAGAAATGAAAATACAGAAATAGCAAAGAAAAGATTAGATGAAATGTTAAAGGAGTGTACAAAATGAAGGATTTAAGTATAAAAGAGTTTAGTGATTTAGTATATGAAAAGCTAGAACCATTAAAGTATAAACAAATATTAACAAATCCAACAACTACAAGTAAATTTCCTTGCTTAGAATTACATACACCTTTAAAATCAGTAAATAAAACAGAGAATGCATTTCCTATTCAATCAACATTTCAAATATCAATAACTTGTTGGAATGAAAAACAAAGACAAGCAATGCAAATGACAGATGAAGTTGATACAAAACTTCAAGAATTAAATTTTATAAGGACAAATACCAGTCCTGCAGTATATGATCCTATACTGCAAAAATACGGTATAACAATAACATTTGAAGTTCGTTATAATTCTATAACGAGCTCTTTTAATTTTATAAGATAATAAGGAGGAATTAAAAATGGAAGGAGATACACCAAAAACAACAACACCACAAGTTGCAATGAAAGCAAAGGTCTCTTATTCAACAACTTTGACAGGAGACAGAACAGACATAGGTTATGTTCAAAAAGTTGGACAATTAAAAACTTTGAAAGAAGGACAAACATATAGTGCACTAGACTTAGACGAAGAGAGAATGGCAAAAGGAAAAAGAAAAGCAGAAACAGTTGACATTGAAATGATGTTTATTCAAGAAACCCATAAATCAATTAAAGCAATAGCAGATGCAGATACTACAATATTTTTATTCCTAGAATATCCAGAAACAACTGCATCAGTTGACAACAAACCACTAATTCAATCAGTAAAATGTACTGTTGATATAGCAGGACAAGAGATGAATGATGGAGACTTCATAAAAGACACTATGAGGGTTTATAAAGAATCAAATGTAGTAGAAACAGATGGATATCCAGTAGAAGGAGATTTAACAAAATATTAATATTAAGAGAAGGCTGAAAAGTCTTCTCTCTTTTGCAAAGGAGAGAAAATAAATGATAATAGAAACAAAAAATAAAACAATTAATTTAGTACTAAAAACAAGAAAAATAGTAGACATAGCTAATCTACTAAAAAACAAGAATTTTGAAGAAGTATTTAAAAAGGCATATTCTATATTAGATATGGAAGCATTATCAAAAATAATATTCAAATTAGCCGAGAATGAAGATGACAAAAGTGTATTTAAAACATCAGATGAAGTATATGACTTTATAGATGAATGTAGAGTAGAAGGAATAAGTGTAAGCGATTTATATGGAAAGATAGCTGAGGCATTGAATGAAGAGGGTTTTTTCAAGAAAAGGATGACAAAGAAAGAATTAAAAGAAATGATGTCAAATCCTTTATCAGAGACAGATATGAACGAATTAGTTCAGAAATCAGCAGAGAAAGTTATAAACAAAATAACAGAAGAACAAATTCTTTCAATGGTATAGATGAAATAATAAACGCAATAAAAAAATCAGAGAATATAATTGAATTAATATATGCTATAGAACCTTTAGCATATTATTTCGATATAAAGCCACAAGAATTTTGGAATGGTAGTTTTAAAGAAATAAATTTATACTGTCAAGTACACTTAACTAGACAAATAGACGAACTAAGACAGGAAATAAATTTGCAAGAAGCGGTTACCAATAAATTAATATCTGGTGATTGTATGAATCAAAATGCAAAAATAATACTTATTAGAGATAGCTATAAAGAACTATTTGAAATAGAGGAAGAAGAACAATCTCTAGAAGAACAAAGAAAAATATTTAAAGGATAATATTCTCGACACGTTTCGACAACATTTTTTGATAAAATAATATATAATTTCTTTATTATTTTAAATAAGGAGGGAAAAGTATGGGATTAAGTTCGTTAATATTAGGAATTATAGCTTTATTGATATCATTAAGTATATTTAAAGACATATCATTAATCCTAGCAGTTGTTGGGTTGGTTTTAGGAATTGTATCTCTTATTAAAAAGAAAAACAAAGTAATGAGTATTATAGGGATTGCATTAGCAATAATAAGTTTAGGATCTCTATTCTTAGGAGAAGGAACAACTACAACATCATCAAATGAAACAAAAAATTATAAAATAGGAGAGGTTGTAACTATAAAAAATAATTCGGATGAATATACATTAAAAGTAACTAATGTTAAAGAAACAAAAGATAGAAATGAATATGCAGATGAAGATCCAAAACAAGTATTTTTAATTGATTATACATATGAATGTACAAAAACAAAAGAAGGATTATATGTAAGCAATATGAATTTTAAAATAGTAGATGAAAAAGGAGAAGCTGGATATAGTTATCCTATAGATACTAAAAGTCCACAAAGCATAACAGCTGGAACAACTTGTAAAGCACAAATGGCGTTTGGAGTGAACAATAAAAGTAAAAGCGTAAAACTGCAATTTTACGATAATATGTTTAATGGAAACCCAACAGCTATATATGAAATAGAATTATAAAAGAATATTAGTAAAAAAACACTTACTTAGGTAGGTGTTTTTATTTTGCAAAAAATAGGACAGAGAGGAGGGAATGACGTATGACAGCAGAAGAAATTGAGATTATTGTCACAGCAAAAATTGAAGATGCAGTAAAAGAATTTAATAAGATTGTACCTGCGGTTAAAGAAAAAATGAAACAAGTCCAAGAGGCTTTTTCAAAAGTAAATACTAGAGCAATGACAAGTAAGCTGCAGCAAGCAGTCAATTCAGCCAAAAAGAAAATGCAAAATTTAAAGAAAAGTTCAGAAAATAATGAAATAGCAATAAAAGTAAATAATAAAGATACAGAAAAACAAATAACTCAATTAGAAAAAGAGATAGATAGTCTACAAAAGAAGATAACTGGTCGAAAAATGAAGTTAGACATAATAAATCCACAAATGGATAAGATAGTAAATGATACGAGAAATCAAGTAGTGCCAGATGGAATATCAAAAAATGATAAATCAATGGACACTGTTGTAAATAATGTATTGGCTTCAAATAAAGATTTTACCTCGTTAGATAGTCAAGCACGAAAATTATATACAGAAATAGAAATGTATAATAAAAAATTAACTGAAGCTAAAAGCAAAATGTCACAATTAAAACAAGAAGCAAATCAAACAGCAACTAGTCAAGGAAAATTGACTAGTTTTTTTAGTGGATTTAAACAAAAAATAGACCAAGTAAAGCCAAGCATATCAAATATGAAAAACAGTTTTAAAGGTTTACCTAAAATCACTCAAAATATAACTAATAATATAAAAGGAATGGGAACAGGTTTAAAAAACGGATTAGGACATGTTTTAAAATATGCAATGGCATTATTTTCATTAAGAGGAATTTATTCAACATTAAGTGGATGTGCAAATGCATGGTTATCTAGCCAAAATGCAGGAGCAAAGCAATTAAGTGCAAACATAAATTATATGAAATATGCTATGGGTAGTGCACTAGCACCAGTAATTCAATTTGTTACTAATCTAGTATATCAATTAATGAAAGCTATTCAAAGTGTTGCTTATGCATTAACAGGAGTAAATATATTTGCAAAAGCAAGTGCTAATTCGTATGCAAGTATGGCAGAAAGTGCAAAAAAAGCGAAACAGGAAACAAAAGCGTTAGCAGGTGTCCATAGTGAAATAAATAATATTTCAGACAACCAAAATAGTGGAAGCGGTTCAAGTGCACCAAATATAGATTTGTCAAAATTAGATAATACGTCTAATACTATTATAGATGCAATAAAAAACGGAAATTGGTACGAGATCGGAGCCACAATAGGCGAAAAATTAAACGATGCAATGGATAATATTCCTTGGAATAAAATACAGAATACAGCAAGAAAAATTGGAAAAGGAATAGCGCAAACTCTAAATGGATTTATAGAGAAAACAAACTGGAAACAGGTAGGCAATACATTTGCACAAGGGATAAATACAGCTATTTATACAGGATATGAATTTGTAACTACTTTTAATTGGAAAAAAATAGGATCAGCTATTTCTGATGCGGTAAATAGCTTTTTTGAAAATATAGATTGGAAAAAAGCAGGACAAACTTTATCAAAAGGATTACTTGGATTATTAGAGAGTGCTAAACAAATGATTTCAAAGCTAAACTGGTTTGAAGTTGGAGAAAAAATAGGACAGTTTATTGTTAATATAGATTGGGGAAAGATAATACTTGGATTAATTGATAATATGAGAAAATCAATCCTTGGTGGTATTAAAATGATAATAGGATTTGGCAAGGAAATTGTAGAAGGATTATTTAAAGGAATAGGTGATGCTTTAGCAAATATAGGACAATGGATCCATGATCATATATTCCAACCATTTATAGACGGATTCAAGAATGCATTTGGAATACATTCACCATCAACAGTTATGGAAGAACAAGGACACTTTATTGTGGAAGGTTTGAAAAATGGACTACTAGGAATATGGGATAAAGTAAAACAGCCATTTATTGATTTAAAAAATAATATAACTAATAAATTCACGGAAATAAAGAATAGTGTGTCAAATTGGGCAAACAATACTAAAGAAATTGTAAAGAATTGGGGAAACAATGTAAAAACAAAAGTTAGTGAGTGTTGGACAAATGCATCGAATACAGTAAGAGAAAAAGTAACTACTCTAAAAAATAATATTTCAACAGGACTTAATAGTGCTAAAGTTACAGTAGTAAATTGGGGAAGTAATGTAAAAAATACATTTACCAATTTGGGAAGAAGTGCATCTACATGGGGCAAGGATTTAGCTACAAATATGGCAACAGGAATAAAAAATAATATCCACAAAGTGACAAATGCAGTTACATCGGTTGCTGACAAAATAAAGAGTTTCTTACACTTCACAGAACCAGACGAAGGACCTTTGAGTAATTTCCATACATATATGCCAGACATGATTGATTTAATGGTTAGTGGAATAAAGTCAAATACTAATAAGATAAAGAATGAAATGGAGAATTTAGCAGGAACAATGTCATACACAATAAATACAGAAGCGGTAACTGGTATTCCTTCAACAAGCCCAACAATAAAACCGATAAATGTTGAGGCTAATAATATGTTGGATGCTTTAAGTAATGTTATGGCTTATAAAGAAAATGAAAATGATAAACCAATTTATTTAACAGTAAATGTAGGAAATGCAAAACTAGGACAAATATTATTAGACAATCTACGAGATATGAAAAGACAGTCAGGAAAAGATATAGAAGCATTAGTAGGAGGATAAAGTTATGTTATGGAGAGAACATGGAAAAACAGAAAATTTACCAACACCAAGTACATACTCAGCTGATATAGAAGATACAGACAAAGACAGTTATTCTAGTGTTGTTGATGGTTCATTAATAGATAATCCAATAGCTGTAGGAATGCTAAAACTTTCTATGAGTTGGGATTTTAATAGCGAAGAAGAAGCAGAAAATTTAATACAGAAAACATATAAAAATCCTTGGCCGTTAGATGTTAAGATCCCAGTAGTAAACGGTGGATTCTTAGAAAATGCAAAATTTAGGGTATCAAAAAGAAAAGTTGAAATGATAAGTACAGAACAAGAAAAGAGTACTTCCAAAACAAAATGGAAGTGCTCTTTTAATTTAATGCAAAAAGAATTAACGCAAGCACAAAAAACAGCAGTAGAGGAGGCAAATACTTAATGTACCAAACTAGTGATAACTATAATTCTAAAGTATACAATGTGTCTCATTTATTAAAAGTATATATAAATGACACAGAAATAGATTCTAAATACATATTGGATTGTAAGCCATCAAGAAAAGCCTTTTCAAGTGATGAGTTCGTTTTGGGTTGTGTAGAAGCACAAAGTATAGAACTAAAACTGTATAAAACAGCAATATCTGCAACTATAAATAAAATAGAGATTAAAAGTGGAATAACAGGAGAAATAATACCCGTTGGAATATTTAATGTAGATGATATAAGTAAAGATGACGCTTACACAGTAACATTAAAACTACGAGATAATATGATTAAATTTGAATTTAATTATAATGGAAAAACACTAATAGATAACAATAATGGAAAAGCAAAAATAATACAAGTACTACAAGACTTATGTACAAAAGCAGGAGTGGAACTTCGGTTCTACTTCTTTTTTGAATATGAATAAGGAAATAGCAGTATATGATAATACAGTATCTGCAAGGACTTATTTAAGCTATATTGCCGAACAAGCTGGAGGAATAGCAGTAATAGGAAGAGATGGGAAACTATATATAAAAACAATTGGAGAAAGTTCGGTTACATTGCCATTAAAGTTATTTAAATCTTTTAAATGGGGAGAAAAATACAAAATAACTTGTGTAAGATATAATGACGGGATACAGTTATTTGAAAAAGGCGATACAACAGGAAATACAGTTTATATTAGCCAAGACAATATGTATATAGTAGACCAAGAACAAATTGATAATATTTACAACGCATTAAAAGGACTAGAGTTTTATAGCTTTGAAGGAGAATGCATAATAGATCCAGCACTAGATACAGGAGATATCGTTATTATAGATGGCAAAAATGTAATATATCAGGGGTCAATGCAATTTTCAGGACGCTGGATTGCAAATATTCAGAACAAAATTCAATGCAAGGCAAAAGAAGAAACAACAACAAGAACACCATCACAAAAAACTATAAATAGAAGAGTAGAATCAAGCATCAATCAAATAGACGGGAAAATAACTCAACTAGCACAAAAATCAACAGAACACGAAACAAAGCTAACAAAGCAAGAACAAGACATAGAAAGCATTAAATCCAAAGTAGAAAATACTGTAGAATATAAAAGAGAAAAAAATGGGATTACAGAAATACATATTGAGGAAGCTGGCCAAGCAGATATATTAAAGTTTGAAGTACAAGGCAATAAAACATATGAAGCTAATCTATTTCCTAGAACTAATTTATATCCTAGAGCAGGACTACAACCAAATCAAAAGGGAGGGTAGTATATGAAATATAAAATAGTAGTAGATAAGCAGAGTAGAACTAATCCCTCAGAAGAAAAAAGAGAGTATGAAGTAGATATTGAGGAATTAAGATTTAAAGGCGACGTATATGACAGTTTAGTCATAACAAAAGACGAAGATTATGTTATGCGTAGATTAGAATTAACTGATTTTTATGTATTAAAGGAATTAGAAACGCCAATAAAAGAACCTCTAGAAAATATAAATATTGAACTTTTTGAAGGAGACAATTATATCTACTTAATAGATATGGTAGGAAACAAATTTTATGCAGAATATTTAATCAAGAATGATTTTTCGGAAAGCTATACTTTAAAATCTGAATTTAAGACTGCAATGAATCAAACTTCGCAAAAGTTTGAAATAATGGCAAGTACTAAACTTGATAAGAATGAATTTGCAACATATTTAGAAGTAAATTCGGAAGCAGTAAAAATTGCATGGAATAAAATAGCAGAATATATACAGATGATGATAATTAATGAAAATGCTAGTTTAGCTATATTAGATAAAAATAAAAAAGTTATGATGGCACTTGATAAAACAGGACAACATTTTTATAAAGACGATGGAACTACTGTTTTTGGAGAAATGGGTGTTAATAAAGAAGAAGATAATACATACATAAGTTTTTCAGTAAATGGAGACTATAATACAGATATTGAAAATGGAATGGCTTGGGGTATTAAAACTACCAGTGATAATAAATATTATCCAATATTATATATAAAAAATTTCCATATGGGTAAGAAAAATACAGACGATGTTTACGGTCAATTATCTTTAGCTTTTTGTGATCTGGTACTAGATGGAATGGAAAAGGGTATCATAAGTGGTAATGTTAAAATGTTTGGAAATGTATTTTCAGGTTTATCGTTTTATGATACAAATAGCGAAAGCGATTTACTCAACATCTTCCCAATTAACTCAGGTATAGGAGGCGTTGAAGGTGGTGGGCTTTCAATACTTAATAATATACAAATGTTTAAAAACTCATTAGGTTCAAATAGCTTTAAGATAGGAAATATATTAATGACAGATGCAGGGTATTTATCTATTGAAAGTGGTGACGTAATGATTGGAACATCTAGTAAAAAAACGGATTTTACAGTATATGTTCCTAGCCTAGCAAGCATACATGGAAATCTTGATGTTGATGGCAATGTATATGCAAATAATATATCATCTGATAGAAGAATAAAAGAAAATATTGTTGACTGTACAGAGTCAGCTATAGATATTATAAAAAAGATACAACATAAAGAATTTGATAAAAAAGATGATGGAAAACATTACAAGATAGGGTATATTGCTCAAGATATGGAACAAATAGACGAAAATTTTGTGATAAAAAAACCAGCAGATGAAAAAAGAAACATTGAAGAAAGATATTATATAAATGAGTTACCAATAATTGCTACATTAACTAAGGCAATTCAAGAACAACAGGAACAAATAGAACAATTGAAAAAGAATGATGAGCAAAAGGATAATTTAATAAAAACTCTAATAGAAAGAATAGAAAAATTGGAGGCGAAGAATGAAAAAGAAAGTATTTAAAAACGGTACATTAAAAAGTAAAGGATACTTTATGAATGGTGATGTTAAGCAAGAAGTAGAAGAAGCGGTATATGAAGGAGAAACACCTTTATCAGCGGAGAACTTAAACGATATGCAAGATAATATTGAAGAAGAAATAAATAGTCATATAGAACACAAACATCATCTAAATATATCAACAGCAGTCTTAAAGGGTGGAGTGATAACTCTACCTTTTAATTATAAAGTTGGAACTGGGTGTTTAGATGTGTATTATATGGGAGAACTATTAAGACTAAGTAGTGATGATGCAGGGACAGATGGGCATTATAGAGAAATAGGAGGAAGTGGAAGTATAAGTAATCAAATTAAAACTACAACAGACTGGGAGATACCAGTCGGCAGATATTTCGATTTTGTTGTAAGGGGGGAATATGAACAATGAAGCCTTTAAATGAAGAATTATTGAACAAAGAAAAAATTATTTGGAGTGGAAATTCTCAAGGTGGAGAAGTAATTGAAGTAGATGTTAATAAATATAAAAAACTGAAATGCAAAGTTCAATTATCTGGTTTTATTACTTTTGTCGAAATTGATTTAACAAAAATAACAAATAATATATTGAAAAATGGTATTTATTACAAATACGGAAATTCTGCAATAGCTGGCGCGTTAGATGGAGTTCAGTATATAAACAGGTGTTCAATTGCTGTTAGTGCAGACAAAACGAAGGTGATAGCATACGATTTTGGCTATGCTGATTTGTCTAGGAGTTGGAACTTTCAAAATAGAGATGGTTCGGGAAATACTTGGGCTATATTAGAAATATCAGGAATAAAATAAGGAGGAGTAAATATGAAAGAGATAACAGTTGTAAGCCTTGAGGCTGTACACACACACACACACACACACACACACACACACACACACACTTACATTTAATCCAAAAAAGAAAAGAGGTGTCAGAGTATGATACCTCTTTATGAACAACAACAAAATAAAATAAAAGATCTAGAATATCAAAACATAACAACAGGAACGGAATTTGAGACAGGTAGAATAATAGATGGCAAGAAAGAATATGGAATAATAGTGGATTGTGGGTCATTACCCAATAATACAAGTAAAAGCAAGTCTCTACCTATAACTTTAAGCCATGTAAATATAACCAAAATTGAAACTCTGTGTAAATCTGGTTCTGGGGTTATACAAAATTTTGAATTTTATTCTGGTTTTAATGGGTTGTACTTATCAACATCCCAAAATACAGTTATTTTTGCTACTAAAGTAGACGGAAGTGCATATAACCTACATGTTACGTTGTATTATACCAAAAGTTAGATAAAAGGGAGGTGTGAAGGTGGAGCAAGTACAGAGTATTATAGATATTTTCTTATCAAATGGTGGGACTGTCGTGATGGCAGTTCTTTTTATTATCTTTCTGTATCTCGATAGGAAGGACAGAAAAGAAAAAGATACACAAGATGAAATAAGACGAAAAGAAGAACAAGAGGAAAAGAAAGCAGAAAGAGAAGCTAGTAACAAGCTACTAAGTGAGCTATCAGCTAGTAACAGAAATATTGCAGAAAGTTTAAATTTGTTAAAAACCAGTATGGACAATACAAATACAGAATTTAAACAACATGATGAGAGGGCAATAGCAGGATTTCAAGCAATACATGAAGATTTAATAGTATTAAAAGAAAGGGGGAAATAAAATGGATTTATCAGTATTAACACAATATATATCAATTATAGTAGTAGGGATATGCCTTTGCGTAGGCTATGTTATAAAAAATAGCCTTGATTTCATACCTAACAAGTACATACCTCTAATTATGTTAGTTCTTGGAACAGTAATTAATGTATTAATGAATTTAACTGGAATTAATGCAGAAGTTATCTTAACTGGAATGTTTAGTGGACTAGCATCTACAGGATTATATGAAATGTTTAAAAATTTAATAAACAAGGAGGAATAATTATGGCAGTAAAAGGAATAGATGTATCAGAATTTCAAACAAATGTAAATTGGGACAAAGTAAAACAAGATGGTATAAAATTTGCAATAATAAGATGTGGATACGGAATGGATCATACATCACAAGACGATGAAGAATTTGAAAAAAATATAAAAGAATGTGAAAGATTAAATATACCATTTGGTATTTATCTAATGAGCTATGCAAATACAGTAGAAAAAGCAAGAAGTGAAGCACAACATATATTAAGATTAGCAAAAGGACATAATCCTTCATTAGGTTTATGGTATGATGTAGAAGATAATGCAACATCTGGATCAGTAGGTAAAGAAGCATTAACAAATATAATTAATACATTTTGCGGAACTGTTAAAAATGCTGGTTATAAAGTAGGAGTATATGCTTCACTTAATTGGTTAGATAATAAAATAGAAAAACAAATAAAAGAAAATTTTCCAATTTGGGTAGCACAATATAACAATAAATGTCAATATGATGGAAAATATGTATTATGGCAATATACTTCATCAGGAAAAGTAAATGGAATATCTGGTAGAGTAGATATGAATTATTTATATGATGAAAGTTTACTAGATGGTGGAGAGCAACCAGTAGAACCAGTAAAACCAGTAGAAAATGAAGAAGAAAAAAGAATTAAAGAATTAAAAACAGTATTAAATAAAGATTTTAATTGTGGACTAGCTGTTGACGGAATAATAGGACCTGCAACTACTAAAGCAGTTATGGATCATTATTTAAAATACTTTATTAAAGGAAACTTTGTAAAGTGGACACAAACACAACTAAAAAGAAAAAGTTACGATATAGGTGGCTATGGAATTGACAGTTGTTATGGTAGAGATACAGAAAAAGCAATTAAGAAACTACAAAAAGATAACAATTTAATAATAGACGGTTGTGTAGGAATTGCAACTGTAAAAATATTAATAAGATAATGAATAAAGTAGCAGAGTATTAATTTACTCTGCTACACATACAATATTAAAATTTCAGAATCAAAACCACATTTGCCGACAGTTTGCATTTGTTTTATTTCAGATGGTGCATTTTCCACCATTCCTTCGTAAATAATCTCATTATTTTTTATTACTCTAATATTTAATAATCTTGAATCTCCAACTAACATATAAAAGCACCTCAATAAGAATAATATACCAAAAAATACCTAAAATCAAGATATATAATTACTCTACCTCAAAAAATAAATGGCTTAAAATCGATTCTAGAGCTTCGATTTTTGGACGATTTGTGGTATAAAATGACTTAAATTCGTTGACTTTACTAAAGAAAGATGTTACGATTATGTTACAAATAAATAATTAATTTAAATCATTTTTGATGGGGTTTGTATTAGAGGCACAAACTTCACCCTTTTTAAAAACATACATAAATTGGAAGAAATGTCGAATTTTGTCGAAAACTTTTTGTTGACAATTAATATTTATATGATAACATATACTCAATAAAGTATTTACAACTTGATATTATGTAAATAATATGCTATAATTAAAAAAATGCAAATTATATTAAACAAAAAGTTGAAAATTTTAAAAAATATTTGACTTAAATAAATGTATTAATATAATTACACAGAAAATATAAAATGTAGTATATTTTCTGAAAAAAAGCATACAATATGAAAGGTTATTTAAGGTTAGAAAGTGGCAGCTAACACGCCAGAGATGGTCTGAAAAGAGATGTAGGGTACGCCGTCCTGCTAAATAACCAAGCAATATAGAAGAGATACTAGAAATAGTATCTCTTTTATATTGTTTTTATTTGATTTGATGCAATTCCATTATTTAATTTTGCATCACTAATTGGATATATACTTCTTAAAAATAAATCTCCACTTGATTTTAATCTTACAGCAACTAAAGTTAAATCGTCTAATCTTTTTATGTACTCAATTCCATTATTTTTTTCGTTATAGCCTACATATTCAGGATTGCTTATTATTTGTGGTATTAATTCCATACTTTTATAATATGAAAGTTCATCCTTAAAATCTGTTTTATGTTTTTCGCAATGAGGAATCCTATCAAAGGCGAATTTTATATTACGTGGTTTTTCTTGTAAATTTAATAAATCAATGATATCTTGACTTAATTCTCCTATTTTTAATATTTGTTTGTCTATTTCCATTCGTTTTATATCTAATCTATCCATTAATTTAATTCCTCTTTCTTAATAAAAAACAATATACCATATTTTACTTATATTGACAATATGTTTATATAAAAAGTATATATTTTTTCCAACTAATTCCAAATTTCGACAAACAAAAAAATCAGAAACAGAAAAACAGCTAAGAACTAGCTGTTTTTTATTACGCCATTAATATTAAGTAGTAAATCTATTAACTGACTGATCTCAAGAGCCTCTATGCTGTCTAGCCCGTATTTATTAATACATTTATGCATCTCTTTTCGTAATACTTCTATGTCTAAAGTAGTATAGAACAGATCTTTTATATTTACATCTAAATATTTTGAAATATCAAATAATACCTTTAAAGATACATTCATTCTTTTGTTGTTCTCTAATTCTGATAAATATGAACGTGAAATGTCAACTTCCTTTGCTAATTTATAAGCTGTAATATTCTTTTTTTCTCTTATTTGCTTAATCCTAAAAACAATCATAATAATGTACTCCTATAAAATAGTATCTCATAATTGTACAATTATTATTCAAAAAAAGCCATATGTCGCTGTCAGTGAACGGTTCGTGTCGAATTGTGGCACACGATTTTCCTTTACTTTTGTCGAATTTTGTAATATGATCATAAAAAAGAAAAGATAGTCCAGCGGGAACTGAAACTATCTTTAAAGAGTATATACTAAGCTCATATATACAATATAAGTATATACTCTCGCTAAAAAAATGTCAAATAACTTGGAGGGTATCTTTATGGAAAAAGAAAATATAATTATTAATGAACAAAGTTATCAACAATTTAAGAAAGATATGTGCAAAACTAATGATTATTTTACATTAGAAGAATGGAAAATATTAGTAGAAAAAATTAACACTTTTTTAACACTTTAGTTTGAAATTAAATAGAAACGATTAAAAATGAAAAAACTACAAAACATAGTAATAGCAATGCATATAGAATTTTATGGAAAAGGATAAAAACTATTTATGCGTTCAGTAGGTTCTGGTGTTGTTTCAGAAGTTATTGAATAATAAATATAGTAATAGCAAGGGT
>OLVO01002821.1_pt1 | contig 15265 bp, 9 predicted proteins | sample 1672571 | NCBI WGS metagenome assembly OLVO01 (sample SAMEA3136700, study PRJEB25190) | human gut metagenome | biome: human gut; feature: human-associated habitat; material: faeces | place: Austria | collected 2013 | reverse complement strand
TTTGTATCGCCTCAATATTAATTTGGTTAAAATAAACAATTTAAAATGTTTTTCAAACACACTCTAGAATGCGTCTGAAAAATCCTCTGTGATCATACATAAATATCGTCGAAAACAATTTCCAATGGATTGTGAAGAGAAAAAGCCCTCTCACTGCTGACCGAGAAAATATAACCGTCAAATTCCATTGTCTCAAAAAAGCATGGCCTTTCTGAGGATTTTCCGAGGACAAACCCCTCTTCTGTGGGAACCACTTCAAAAGAATCCAAAGGGAGGCTCATTCCTCTGCCTGTCATTTTCATATAACTTTCTTTTAATGTCCAGAGCGTAAAAAACGCCTTATCTTTATCCTCCGCAGCCTTGATGTAAGCAAGCTCTGAATGGTAGAAATAATGTTCTGCCACCTCAAGAGGCGCATTGGCATTTTTCTCAATATCGCACCCGACTTCGCAGTCTGACAGCACACCCACAACATAGTCCCCCGCATGAGATACATTAAAAAAAAGGCCATCCACAACCGGCTTTTCATTGTCAGAATATCTCAGGCAGCTTTCCGTAAGCCCGTTTTCATCGAGGATTTTTCTGATGATGATCCCTGCACCCAGACTTCTTTTGCGGTCATCAGGCATACGATACCTGATGACCTTTTCTCTTCTTCTGATCCCAACCAGATCCAGAAGCCTTTCATTCTTAAGCGGATCCTCAAAATGATTAATATTGATCCTGTATAATTTCTGCATCTGATCAACAGTTACTTCTTCTGAATATCGATCTTGCTGTCAAACCCTGTAAGGCTGAATACATCGTAAACCTCATCAGAAACATTGATGATCTTAAATCCATCCTTTTGAGCCATTTTTTTGTAGGCTACGATCACCTGACGTAAGCCTGCAGATGAAATATATTCCAGATTTGTAAAATCAAATACCAGACTTGTGATGCTGTCTTCAAGTCCGGACAGAGCCTCCCCTAACTGGGGAGCTGTCTGTGTATCAAGCCATCCGCTGATTTCCATAGTTGCTTTGTTACCTTCTGTTTTTGTGATAATTTCCATTGTAATTTTCCCTCCTGAATCAATCAAAAAATGTAAGTCTGTCAAGTGCTGCAATTGCATTTTCCAGATATCTGTCATCTGTAACCGGCCATTTATAATCCAGCCTGTACAGAACCTGTGCTGTAAAACGATTGCTGTAATCAATGGTATAGATTTCATTTTCATTATGTGAGGTATAGGCGATCAGTCCGGAAACCGCATCAGAATCCTGACCGGTCTTTGCAAATTCCTTCACTGCTGTCTCAAACTCCTCATCTCTTACAATATCAATCCTGAATCCATAACTGCGCATTGCGTAGATCAGGTCTGCCATATAAATATGATGGCTGTTGCATGCATGGAATACAGTAAATCTCCGGTCGGTCTGAGCCAGTCTCAGAACTGCCAGCGCAGTAGAATCAATCGGTGAGAATTCTGCCACCTCATGCATACCGCCCATAGGGAATTTACCTACAGCCGCATAACCTCTCAGGCTGCGAAGGAATCCATTGGTAATGAAATTAATCTGGAACTCGCCGTCAGAGTTTCGGCTCATCAGATTACCTACCCGGATCACCTTGCCGTCCAGTCCCTCGGAAACTGCTTCCAGAACCGCCCTCTCTGCCAGGAATTTGGTGCGGATATATTCGTTGGTAATATTCTGTCCGATGTACAGATCATTCTCACAGAAAACTCTGGACATTGGCGGAACACCGTCAGAACCTTCTCCCGCAACAGAAACCGTAGAAATCTGGATCAGTCTGCGGCCGTTATTCTTACAGAAATCGATCAGATTTTCCACACCCTGCACATTAATTCTTTCCAGTACATCATCAGCCGCAAAATGCTTTACGCAGGCAGCGCAGTTAATGATGGTGCTGAATTTGTATTCTGAAAATCCTGTTACCTGTTCCTTTGAGGTAATATCCCCATCCACACAGATAATACGGCTTTCAAACAGCTCTTTGTATGGATCATCAAAATAGTACATCAACATGTTCATCATTCGCTTTTCAGGCGATTCATATTTGCCCTTACGTACAAGACAGTAAACCTTACCGTCATAATTGTCAAGGAATGCTTTAAGGACATGGATCCCCAGGAAACCTGTGGCACCTGTGACCATAATATCTCCCAGCTTTTCCTTTGTGATCCGGTCTGCATTTTCTTCTGTATTTGCGCTGATCACATTCTGGATCCTATTATAGTTATAATCCGAAAATTCATTCTTGCTCTGTGCAGCCTCTGTAACTCCGTCATCATCAACCAGAGCTGCAAGTTCCCGTACAGTAGGATATTTGAAAATATCCGCATATACCAGTGAAATATTCTTTGACAGACACATAACAGCAACCTTGGATGCAGTAAGGGAAGATCCGCCCAGCTCAAAGAAGTTGTCCTCAATCCCTACTCTTTCAATTCCCAGTGCTTTCTCAAAAATCTCACAGAGTGCTCTCTGAGCTGCTGTAACCGGCTCTACATAGCTGGCAGTGTTCGTGGTTACCTCCGGCATTGGCAGTGCTTTTTTATCAATCTTACCGCCCGGTGTCACAGGCATTTCCTCAATGCTGACAAAGAAAGACGGCATCATATAATCCGGGATCAGCGGCTCCAGGAAGGTCTTCAGTTCATCCTCCGGGATGGCTTCTCCTGTATAATAAGCTGTGATATATTTATTTCCACCCTTTTCAATTACTGTAACGGCTGCATTTTTCACCAGCTCATGTTTCAGAAGGGCACCTTCGATCTCACCAAGCTCCACACGATATCCTCTGATCTTCACCTGTGAATCGATCCGGCCTATGTACTCAATATTTCCGTCACCTTTCATGCGGACCATATCACCGGTCCTGTAAAGACGGCTGTCCTCCTGGCATACGGAGAATGGATTCTCCACAAATACAGAGGCAGTCTTTTCCGGAAGATTATGATATCCTCTGGCAATCTGCCTTCCTGCGTGACAAAGTTCGCCGGACGCACCCACCGGAAGCCGGTTCAGATTCTCATCCACAATGTAGCTGCGCACATTCCGCTGTGATTTTCCGATCGGGATGTTGTCATACTGTCTGTCTACCAAAAACTCTGTGGAAGAAACCGTATTCTCTGTAGGACCGTAGCCATTGATCATCTGATAGGTACGGTTACGGTAATGCTTGAATTTCTCGCCGCCAAGTGTAACAAATTTAAGAGCAGGTGCATCCTCCAGAAGTTCTGTAACCAGTTCTCCCATCTGGGTAGGGAAGGTTGCGGTGGTGATCTCTTTTTCCTTTATATATCTGCTTATGGCAATGGCGTCCTTACGGATACTCTCCGGTAAAATATACAGGACTGCTCCTGCGGTAAGAGGTGCAAACAGATCGATCACTGACGCATCGAAACAGAAGCTCGCAAACTCTGCCACAATGTCATCCGGTGAAGTATTTCTGCTCAGTGTGATATATTCGATCAGGTTCAACAGATTTCTGTGCTCGATCATAACACCCTTTGGCTTTCCTGTGGAGCCTGAGGTATAGATCATGTAGGCAAGGTTCTCCGGTTTCGGAGAAATAAGCTCTGCAGAAAGTTCAAAATCCTCAGCCTCATCTGACACACTGTCCAGACTGATCACATTTCCGTCATAAAATTCCACAAGATTCTGATACTGATCGATCACAAGGAGATTTCTTGCTCCTGAATCCTTCAGCATATATTCAATTCTGCTCTGTGGATACTCCGGATCCAGAGGAACATAGGCTCCGCCGGCCTTCATAACACCCACATAGGCTACTGTATATTCCTTTGTCCTGCCGCACAGGATACCTGCTGCCTGTTCCGGGCCAAATCCGTTTTCCGTAAGCTTCTGAGCAATATAATCAGACATTCTGTCCAACTCTCTGTAAGTAAAATCTCCGGAGTCATCCCGCACTGCCGGTCTGTCCGGATATCTGGCAGCCATCTCCTTAAACAGATCTATGAAGGTCTTTCCTGCATGTTCCGGAATATCCTCCATCTGAGTTTCTTCCTCAAACATCAGCCGGATATCAGCCGGATCGCATTCCCTTAAGATTCCCTCTGCAGTGGTTTCCAGATTGTCAGCCAGATACCGAATAGTTTCCTCATGGTACATATCCCCTCTGTACTCAATCTCAAAGACAAATCTGTTCTTTTCAATGGAAATGCTGACAGAAACCGGTGCCTTTGCCATGTTCAGGCTGACAGGCTCCTCCTGTGCATATTCCCCGCCAATGGTGTCAAAAGCAAAATTGTCGCCCTGGTAAATAACCATGGCATCTGCCTTAATATCAAACTCATGGCTGATCTGTGAGAAAGGATAAATATCGTTGTTCATGGAATCGATCAGCTGTTTCTGTACACCGCTTAAGCAATCTTTAGCTGTTCCTGAGAAATCGCAGAAAACAGGGAGTGTTTTTACCAGCATACCCACTGTTTCCGAAAGTCTGGAATCGTTTCTTCCATGGTAAATAGTGGTAAATACAGCATCCTTTTTGAAATTATATTTTCCAAGTGTGATACCAAAAGCGGAAATGAAAAATACATTCTCCGTAATTCCATGCTTTTTACAGAATTCCTTCACATTCTGCACGGAAATGGATCTGGTCTCTCTGTGGTAAAGTTCTGCTGTTGGAGCCGCACCGTTTTTGTCCGGATAGAAGCTGATGCTTCCACCTGCATGTTCAAATACTGACTTATAATAATTCTTTGCATTTTTATAGATATCACCTGCCAGGGCATCTCTGTTATCCAGTGCCAGATCATAGGAAGTATAACCTTCCGGTTCCAGCTTCTCACCGCTGTAAGCTCTGTTAATATCATTAATTATAATAGCCAGAGATGTACCATCGGCAACAATGTGGTGAAGGTCCAGGAACAGATAATTGCCATCACAGGTTCTGTAGATTTCAAACCGGAAAAGCTGTTCATTAAACAACATATATGGACGTACCAGAGTGTCTCTGTTCATTCCGTTTAAAATCGGTGTTTTATAACTGAGCCCATCGTTTCGTTTCTGAAGTACATTTCCGTTGTCATCCATAAACAGACGGGTTTTCAGATAAGGATGCGCCTCAACAGTACTGTCAATGGCTTCTGCCAGTCTGTCCAGATCCACCTTGTTATCAAGCTTTAACAGATACGGGATATTGTAAATGGTAGAACCCATATTTGCAGTACACTCAATGAAAATCCCCTCCTGAGTGTTGGTAAGAGGATAACTTTCCTGTACTTCTCTTTTGCTTTCTTTTCCCGCAGTTTTTACAAATTCCTCCATCATTCGGATAGTGGGATGATTCTTAATATCTGAAGTTTTGATCACAATGTCAAAGGCTTTGGAGATCAGGATATTCAGCTTAATGGCAGTGATGGATGTCAGACCTGCCTCATAAATATCTGTGGTAATCCCAAAATCCGTATACCCCAGAACCTCTGCGATACAGTCAAATAATATCTGCTGAACCTCATTCTCAGGCTTAATGATCTCCGCTGCTTTTTTCTCAGGCAGAGGAAGAGCCTTTTTATTTACCTTCTGGTTCTGGTTCAGAGGAATTTTGTCAATCTGCATGGTAACTGCAGGTACCATATAGGCAGGCTTTGTCTCTTTAATAAAATCATTCAGGGCATTGATATCAACAGTGCTGTCCGATACCACATAGGCAGCAATATATTTTCCACCATTTGGATCATCAAAGGCAACTACAGTGGCATCCCTGATGCCCTCATATCTGCGGATCACTTCCTCAACCTCAGAAAGCTCAATCCTGAAACCTCTGATCTTAACCTGGGAATCCTTTCTGCCAATGATCTGGATATTTCCATCCGGAAGAAATCTTGCCACATCACCTGAATGATACATCACTTCGTATCCCGGTGTATCATCATAAAGATTCTTTGTATAGACCTCGGCAGTTTTTTCCGGCTTGTTAAGATATCCTCTGGAAACCTGCCAGCCGGTGATCATCAGCTCTCCGCATGCACCGGGAGGAAGCATATGCCCCAGCTTGTCTGTAATATAAAGCTTCACATTGTCAAGTGCTTTTCCGATCGGGACATTTGGATAATATTTGTCCACTTCAAATACAGTCGTAAAAATAGTCGCCTCTGTAGGTCCATAAGCATTAATAAACTTATAATCTTTTGGCGGCTCACATGGAACCAGCTTCTCTCCTCCTACAGAAAGATATCTCAGGCTCTTACAATCCATCTCCAACGCAAACTGCCTTCCCACCTGAGTAGTCATAAAGGAATGCGTGATGCCATTTTCCTCAAAATAGCGCTGCAGTCCAATGAAATCCAGACGGATCTCCTCCGGAATAATGTGAAGCTGTGCACCGTTTGTGATGGCACCGTAAATATCCATCATGCAGGCATCAAAACCAAAGGAAGCATATGCAGCTATCCTAGACTCCGAATCTATGCCATAATATCTCTTGAACCAGTGACAGAAAGCAGTAATATTTCCATATTCCAGCATACAGCCCTTTGGCACACCTGTGGAACCGGAAGTATACAAAAGGATAAACAGATCATGCAGCTGCGGCTTCTTAAGCACAACATCCCTATCCTCCAGCTGCCAGATCTGATCTGTAAACAGCACCGGTCCTTTATATCCGTCTACCAGAGGAAGAAGCTCTCTGTCAGCAATGAGAAGCTTTGCAGAGGAATCCTCCATCATGTACATCAGGCGGTCCCTGGGATAGGTTGGATCCAGAGGCTGGTAAGCTGCACCTGCCTTTATCACGCCCATCGGCGCGATCGCCATATATTCACAGCGGGGGATCAGAATGGAAACAACATCCTCACTGCCAATTCCCTGGGATGCGATATATTTTCCAAGTCTGTCGCTGATCTCATCCAGTTCTCTGTAAGTATATTTTTTATCCTTAAATACCACAGCCGTATGGTCAGGAATGGTCTGTACCAGCTCCTCAAACATATCAGCGATGGTCTTACTTCTGTCATATTCGCAGGCAGTATTATTAAATTCCGCAATTTTGTCCGCTCCATTTTGGGAAAGAACAGAAACTTCCGAAATATATTTTGCTTTCAGCAGGGAATCCATAGCTGCCTCATAGGATTCCAGCATTCCACGTACAAAGGCTTCACTGTACATGTCACTGCGGTATTCTGCAGTAAGCACATATTTATGATCGTATTCTCTTACCTGGATCAACAGAGGCATCTTTGACATATCCGGAGAAAGGTCATGGCCCCTGGCAACGGTATCACCGATCGGAAAATCATCCCCAAGCTCTGCCTGATATGCAAATACCAGATCAGAATTAATCCCGTACTTTGCACAGATATCAGAGAACGGAAAAATATCATTTGCCATGGAAGACAGAATCTGCTCAGAGAGCTCTGTCATATAGGCCTGTATGGTGACTTTCGGATCACAGGAACAGTAAACCGGCAGAGTCTTTACAAGCATGCAGACTGTATTCTCCAGTCTGGAATCATTTCTTCCATTATAAATAGTTGCAAAAAGACTCTCCTCGGAATTGGAATATCTGCTCATGAGAATGCCGAATACACCTGTAAACAGAATGTTTGGAGTAACCCCCAGCTTCTCGCAGGCAGAAAGTACCAGAGACTCTCCGGTGTCCACAGGCATCGACAGATATCCTCTCTCAGGAGTCTTTCCTGAGCAGTCAGGAAGAGGCAGGGATTCTGTCTCAATTCCCTCGAAAATACTGTCATAATATTTCTCGGCCTTCTTATATTTTCCCTCTTTCATCTGCTGTTCTTCATCAAGGGCAGCATCAAAGCCTGTGTAGGATTCTTTCTCCAATTTCTCACCCAGATAGGCTCGATCGATATCCTCAAAAATAATATCATAGGAATTACCATCTGCCAGAATATGGTGGAAATCTGTAAAAAGATATTTCCTGTCTTCTGTCACATAAATCCCCGCCCGGAACAGCCGTCCCTTTTCCAGCTTAAAGGGACGCACCAGCTCATCTTTTATCTTTTCAAACTGCTCATTTGTGATCTGGACCACCTCTGGTACAAAGGCTTCCTCACAAGGCTTCTGCACCATCTCTCCGCTGTCACTTAAATAAACCTTTGTCAGCAGATACGGATGTGCAGCGATCATCTGAGAAATGGCATCTGACAGCTTCTGAACGTCAACAGAGCTTTCCAGTTCAAACAGGAACGGAATATTGTATACCGTACTCTCAGGATTCTTCATGCACTCTGCAAAAATACCCTTCTGGGAGCCGGTAAGAGGGTAAACTTCTCTCTTTTCATAGGTTCTGATCTTCGGTGCAAGCATCACATATTTTTCCAGTTTCTCCACCGTATTGTTTTCGTGGATATCACTAGTTTTCACAGTCACTCCGAATTCCTCTGAGATCAGAATACAAAGCTTCATGGCACTGATAGAAGACAGCCCCGCCCTGTAAAAACTTGTGTCAGTTCCAAAAAAATCATTCTCCACAACGTCTGCAACGATTTCAAAAATCTTCTTCTGCATAGGAGTCTGGGGTTCTTTCAGATTCTTTGGCTGTGCAACCGGCTTTGGCAGTGCTTTCTTATCAATTTTGCCATTCTGTGTCACAGGCATCTTTTCCAGTTGGACAAAAACCTCAGGAACCATATAATGAGCCAGGGACTCTGATGCATAGGCAGAAAGCTCCTCTGTATTGATCTGGCGGTCAGCCATAAAATAGCAGCAGAGGAATTTGTTATCTACAGGCAGAGTAATGCTGGTAATGATTCCCTCATAGGAATTGATCACTTCCTCGATCTCACCAAGCTCAATCCTCAGACCGCGAAGCTTGATCTGATTGTCTATTCTTCCGAAAAATTCAATCTCACCCTCAGGGCTGATCCTTGCAAGGTCACCGGTCTTATAAGCTCTCTCTCCGTTAAGATCAATGAATACAGCCTCTGTTTTATCCGGCAGATTCATATAACCTCTGCCAACACCCAGTCCTGCGATCACAAGCTCTCCGGTCTCTCCGTCCGGAAGGATCTTATTCTCTTTATCTACAATATATACCTTCACATTACCGTTAGGCGTACCAATGGTAATGTTTCTGCTGTCCGTAATTACCTTCATGGTACAGCTGATGGTAGTTTCCGTAGGTCCATAACCATTCATAATATAAGCATCCGGGTTTACTCTGCGAATCTTGTCATACAGAGCCGGAGGAAAAGCCTCTGCACCTACATCAAACACCTTAATCTGAGAAACTGCTTTTTCAAGCTGGGGCAGATCGATCATATTGGACAGGTAAGTAGGAGTTGTGGTCATAATATCCACTTTATTTCTGACGATCAGCTCACCCAGCATAAGAGGATTCAGAATCTCCTCATCAGAGGCGATCACCGCAGTCATCCCGTTGGTAAGTGGCAGAAATTCCTCCAGAACAGACACATCAAAGGTCATGGCTGCCATGGAAAGAGATACACTTCCTCTGCTTACATAACCATAAGTTTCCGCATTTTTCGGATCCGGATTTACAAAATTAGCAAGGTTGATATGTTCGATCAGCACACCCTTGGGCTTGCCTGTGGAACCGGAAGTATAGATACAATAACAAAGATCATGCTCCCCGATCTTTACCTGAGGATTCTCTGTATTCTCATTCTCCAGAAGTTCCTCGATCAGAAGTACTGTGCAGGGAAGCTTCGCAAACAGCTCTCTGCGCTCCTCTGCGATTTCCTTTGTTGTGATAATAAAGGGAGCTCCTGAGTCCTCAAAAATATATCGGATCCTGTCATCAGGATAATCCGGTGTGGCAACTGCAAATGCGCCTCCTGCCTTCAGGATACCCTGCCGCACTGCATAGAAATCACAGCATCTCTCAAGAACCACACCTACGATAGTCTCCCGTCTGACACCTTTTTCCACAAGTGCATTGGCAATCCTGTTGGCCCGTTCGTTGAGCTGTGCATAGGTGAAGCTCTCTTTGCCGGAGACAACTGCACATTTCTCTGGATGAAGCTTCACCTGTTCCTCGAACAATTCTGTTACCGGCCGAAACTCAAAAACAAAATTGTTCCTTTCATTAATATTTTTCATTTTCATGTACCTCCTAAAAAGATATTATGGTATTATTCATATCAATCGCACGAATATAATCCATGGATTTTGATACCTTCTTGACAAGTTCAATCCCATGTATATCAAAGTCTTCACTGTCATACTGATATTCCAGAGGGTTGAAATTTACACCGTTATCTCTGATCCTCAGTCTGCAGAGATCATCCTCCAGACAGAGGTTAATGTCGATCCAGTTGGAGGTTTTTCCCCCGAATCGTATAATATTTACAGTCATTTCCTCCGCACACACTGCGGCAAGATTTGCCTTGCTTTTAGAAGCTCCCTGTTCCTGGCAGAACTCTATGATCCTCTTATGAACCGTTTGTGCTTCCTCCATGGTACTCTTAATGGAAAAATCCAGATTAATCCCCGGATTTTTGTCAGGAACAATATAAAAGCTTGTATTCTTATGCCTGATTTTTCTGAAAATACAGGCTGCAACTGCAGTTATGATCTCAGTGGCAACAAATCCTGCTGCAATTCCGTCGATACCGATCCCGTCAATCTGTTTCCATACAAGGATTCCCACCAGGGTTGCAGGCAGAACTACCACCGCATTCTCCAGAAATGTGGCAAAACTTGCAATGGCTGTCTCCTCAATGGACTCGTAATAGCTGATAATAAACTTATTCCACAGATAAGGTGCCACACACAAAGCAAAGATGCGCAGCGCCTGGACCATATGACTGCCCAGCTCGCCACCGCCGCTTCCGAACATGACAGTGATTTCCTCGGTAAACAGCATAATAAAGACAAAGATCACAGCCAGCAGGATGTAACTGTATTTCAGCATCTTTTTACAGAGAACCCGGATTCCCACGTAGTCCTTCTCTCCAAAAAGGATTCCTGCCACATTGGGGATCACACCGATGATTCCGCCTGTAAGCATCTCGACGATCAGCAGCACATTGTCACAGACAGTAAATACTGCCATACCTTCCTCGCCCAGCTGGTTCATGATAATGGTATTCAGTCCAAGCGCCTTTACAAAATTAGCTGCCATAAAGATCAGCATTGGCACGCCTGTGATGATTGCTTCCTTTGTGATTCCAAGTTCGCCCGGCTTTAGCAGGATCAGGTGGAGGTTTCGCTTATCAGAGCGGATATAAAGCACAAAAATTCCCATTGCAAACAGGAAACCAAGAACAGTTGATAAGGATGCACCTGTAATTCCCAGCGGAGTATATCTGAGGAATATATAGTCCAGCACAAGATTGATCACATTGGCTGCGATAAGGTAGGCTGACGCCAGCTCCGGATGATTCTCCACACCAAGGTAATTGACCATCATCAGTCCAATTCCGATCACCGGTGCCCCCAGCATACTTACACGTATGTAATCTCTGGTATAACCGGTCAGGACACCGTCACCTGATACCAGAAGTCTGGCAACAGGTTCTGCTGCAGGAAGGGCGCAGATTGAAAAAATGATTCCCACCACAAGTGTTACTATAAATGTGGCAGAAAACAATTTCGATGCCCCTTCTTTGTCTCGTTTGCCAAGCATGTTTCCCACTGCTATGGAACCGCCGATACCAAGGCAGTATCCTGTCAGCTGAACGATTGTCTCCACAGGCAGGCTCAGGGTAACTGCAGACATTGCCTCCACCCCGATCAGATTACTTACAAATATCGTATCTACGATATTTCCCAGCTGAAGCGCCAGAGACATCATAATCCCCGGAACAATATACTTGTTCAGCTTCGCATTCAGCAGTCTGTTATTTCTCTCTTCCATCGCTTCCTCTCCTCTGTTTTCAGTTTTTTCAAAATATTGTGTCGTAAAACTGTAAGATATTTAAATTTTACCATTTAGTGCGATAAATAGCAAGTTAATAAAGAATGGGAGAAAGCAAATAAATATTGCTATTTACTGCAGTCTGATTCCCCATATTTTACAGTCCCTGGTGCCTACAACCGCATAGTTATCGTAGACAGCCGGGGAAGCCTCTATCACGCCCTCGCTGACAGATAATACATCTTCCTGTTTACCTGTTTTACCATCAAGAAGGCGGATATCACCTGTACTGTTGCAATAAAGAACCTTTCCTGATCCGTCTTTGTTATAAACGCACACCGGAGAAGACCAAGCATATGAGGAAGAATCCTCCCATGCTTTAGATCCGTCAGATTTTCTCAGACAGGCAAGAACTCCGGATGCATTGTCAGAGGTCTTTGCCACTGTCACATATATATAATCGGCAAGACTGTTCTTTCCACAGGCAATCGTAGACTGAACTCCACCGGAAACACCGTCATCAGTAGTACATTCATAATCTGTATGCCACACGATCTCACCGGTTTCTGCATCAATCTTCCAGACAGGGACAGTGGCTGTGTCATAAATATATAGCCTTTATAGATTGCCGCACTGTCTTCCATTCCAAGCCAGAAAGACTCTGCACTGCTTCTTGTTCCATAGTAGCGCCATTTTACAGTTCTGCCCGGATCAATGGATAAAGTCCCACTGTTCAGATCATATTTTGTATTCAGCCTGATCAGATACAGAATTCCGTTCTCTCCCGGATAGATCAGGGTATCTGTCTCTGCATCCACAAGTGCTGATCCGTCAAAAAAGCTTAGACTTCCTCTGAGTGAAAACTCATCATTGTCTCCAAAAGTATACATAACACTACAATCCAGCAAGTTTACTACAAATACCTTTGCAGTTCCTTCGTTGCTGTTATATCCGGCGCCAACATACATAATCGGATATCCTCTCGGATCAAGGGCACCCGCACCCTTAAAAGTATATCCCAGATATAATGGGTCACGCGTCTTTTCTCCCGTTCTCAAATCCAGAAAATACACATAACCATCCATACAGGCATAAATCACCTCAACCAGTTCATCATCTGCCTTTGCTTTCTCTGTCATATTCATATGTGCTTTAACTTCTTTGGGCCATTTCATCATAAGCGGCTGTCCTGTCCAGCCACTTCCTGTCCAGACTGCGCTGCCCGAAGAAAGAGAACCTGTATCTGCAGACCACAGTTTGTCCAGCCTGAAATCAGTCATATCTGCATAACCATGGGAAGGAGCATCGCGAAAACTGTTTCCGCGGAATGTGACGATCCCATCCACCTCAATATTAGTATAGCTGATCAGATTTTCCGGTTTTGTAGAATCCACACAATGAGGCTGAAAATTAATCTCTTTAGTCTCTTTCCTCCTAAAAAATATATCCTGTGAACTTCATCTTCTGCCTGGCTGTATCCGGCACATCGATCAGCCCAAAGCGGTAGAACATTCCATAGATATAACTCACTCCGCGGATGTCGCCCAGAGCTTTGGGTCTGTCAACCACAGTTCCCACCTTCTTTATGTTTCTCAATGCCAGCAGCACTGAACTTAACGCCAGACTCTTACTGTTCTCCCTACGGTCGATCCACAACTCCCTTGTGTAGTCTCCATTCCGACCCTTTCTTACTTCATAAGTGAACGGAAGCCCTGTATAGGTTTTGAAACTCTCACCTGCATAGAGTAAAATAACCTCCCACAGATACTTCTCGTCCAGTGTTTCTCTCAGCTTCTCTACTGCCTGATATCCTTGTCTTTGCTGCATCTCTGATCTTTCCTGCATTCCTTCCTTTTGATCTCACTCCTACTCTTTCGATTTGCACTTACAACTTGTCAGCACGCCCCAATTTATCTTCCTGATTCGGACAGATATATTTATACTCATTTCTGTTTATACTCATTTCTGAGCAACGCAATTTCATGAGTCCATCCCTCATCATCATTTGGTGTCTCCAGAATAAACGGAATTCCCTCTGTAGCAGGATGATTGATCACGCGGACAAGTGCCTCCAGTCCTATTTCACCTTCTCCGATTCTGGCATGGCGGTCCTTATGGCTGCCAAGGGGATTCATGCTGTCATTTAAATGGATGGCTTTTAGTCTGTCCAGACCTATTATCCGGTCAAATTCTTCAAATACGCTGTCAAGATCGTTTACAATATCATATCCACCATCCCAGACATGACAGGTATCCAGACAAACACCTAATTTATCTTTTAACTCCACCCTGTCAATGATCTGACGAAGTTCTTCGAAATTTCTTCCTACTTCTGTGCCCTTTCCTGACATAGTTTCCAGAAGTACAATCGTACTCTGATCTTTTGTCAGCACTTCATTGAGAATTTCTGCAATTTTACTGATTCCTACTTCTGCACCCTGTCCTACGTGACTGCCCGGATGAAAATTGTAATAATTTCCCGGTGTCATTTCCAGACGTCTCAGATCATCTGCCATGATTTCTCTGGCAAAATCCCTGAGGTTTTCTTTGGCAGCGCAGCAGTTCATAGTGTAAGGCGCATGAGCCACCAGCTTTCCAAAATGATTCTCCTCTGCCAGCTGCCCAAATGCCTGCACATCCTGCGGATCAATGTCTTTGGCTTTCCCTCCTCTTGGATTTCTGGTAAAAAATGCAAATGTGTTGCCGCCATTTGCCAGCATCTGCTTCCCCATTGCAAGATATCCCCGGGATGAGCTTGTGTGATTTCCTATATATAACATCTTTTTACTCCTCTTCTGTCGTATTTTCACAGTACCAGTTTATAGTAATCCTTTTATCATACATTATGGATTTTCTCAAGATTATCTTTTTCATATCTACATTATAGCATTTTAACAGATTTTGTTAAACATTTTTACTGTTATAAACAATTTTACGTCAAAAAGACATTGCTGTGAACGGAGTCAATTGTTCCAAAATTTTTCAGGTTGCGCTTATGAACTATCTTCATGTCAGCGAAAACAATAAATAGGCGCACAAATGAAAGCCGCCCCTGCTGATAGCAGGGACGGTTTTCAAAATGCTTCACAAAAACTGTTAAGTTTTGAACGTGACCTTCCTGAAATCGCAATTCAAGATGACTTGTCAGTTTTTCATCTGGTCCTGCCCTTTACTTTCCATGCACCAACCTTAACATCCTATTCCCCAACAAACTCCCCAGCATACATCCCAAACTATTATGAATAATATCATCAAACTCAAACAACCCTCTGCAAAGCAGCAGCTGACTAATCTCGATAGCAGATGATACTGCAATTCCCACAAGCAATCCCATCCACCATTTCAGTTTTCTGCCTGTCACCCCCGGCAATAAAATCCCTGCCGGAAAAAGTAGCAGAATATTCAACAGATTCTCCTGCAATAAGCTACCCTCCGCAGTGCTTCCCAA
>OLVO01002803.1_pt1 | contig 15316 bp, 9 predicted proteins | sample 1672571 | NCBI WGS metagenome assembly OLVO01 (sample SAMEA3136700, study PRJEB25190) | human gut metagenome | biome: human gut; feature: human-associated habitat; material: faeces | place: Austria | collected 2013 | reverse complement strand
TTCAACAGCATACCTGCGAAAAAGAACAGTGTACCGATTGGTTCACTTCACCGTGGTTTATTATCGGTACACTGTTCTTTTTCGCAGGTATGCTGTTGAACTGGCAGTCGGATTATATCATCCGACATTTGCGCAAACCGGGAGACACCCGGCATTATTTGCCTCAAAAAGGAATGTACCGTTATGTCACTTCCGCCAACTATTTCGGCGAGATAGTAGAATGGGCAGGTTGGGCGATACTCACTTGTTCACTTTCCGGTCTGGTCTTCCTTTGGTGGACGATTGCTAACCTTGTTCCCCGTGCCAACGCTATTTGGTGCCGTTACCGCGAAGAATTCGGAGACGCAGTGGGAGAACGGAAACGAGTGTTCCCTTTTCTTTATTAGGGGTGCTTTTCATCACGACTTACGTATGACTTAAATAAAATATCAACTACTATGGAATCTAAACTTTTTAGCCCGGTCACCTTTGGCCCTTTGACGCTGCGGAATCGAACGATTCGTTCGGCAGCTTTTGAGAGCATGTGTCCGGAGAATACTCCCACGCAGATGTTGCTGGATTACCATCGGTCGGTAGCTGCGGGGGGAGTGGGTATGACAACAGTGGCTTATGCTGCCGTGACACAAAGCGGACTTTCTTTCGACCGTCAGTTGTGGTTGCGTCCGTCCATTATTCCCCGTTTACACGAACTGACAAAAGCCGTGCACGATGAAGGTGCCGCAGTAGGTATACAAATCGGGCATTGTGGAAATATGTCCCATAAAAATATATGTGGTGTCACTCCTATATCCGCATCTTCAGGCTTCAACCTCTATTCTCCTACGTTTGTGCGTGGAATGGAAAAAGAGGAGCTTCCGGAAATGGCGAAAGCGTATGGAAATGCAGTCAATCTGGCGAGGAAAGCCGGGTTTGACGCCGTTGAAGTACATGCGGGGCACGGCTATTTGATTAGTCAATTCCTGTCTCCCTACACCAATCATCGGAAAGATGAATATGGTGGTTCGCTCGAAAACCGGATGCGTTTTATGGATATGGTGATGGAAGAAGTGATGAAAGCGGCAGGCAGTGATATGGCAGTTTTCGTAAAAATGAATATGCGCGACGGCTTCAAAGGAGGAATGGAGATAGGCGAATCCATACAAGTGGGCAAACGTCTGTTGGAACTTGGCGCTCATGGATTGGTGTTGAGTGGTGGTTTTGTCAGTAAAGCGCCGATGTATGTAATGAGAGGTGCCATGCCGATTCGTTCGATGTCTTACTATATGAATTGTTGGTGGCTGAAATACGGAGTCCGTATGTTTGGCAAATGGATGATCCCCTCTGTACCCTTCAAAGAGGCTTATTTCCTTGAAGATGCACTGAAATTCCGTGCGGCTCTTCCGGATGCGCCGTTGATTTATGTCGGTGGTCTTGTTTCCCGTCAGAAAATAGATGAAGTGCTCGATTCCGGTTTTGATGCCGTGCAGATGGCGAGAGCTTTGCTCAACGAACCGGGGTTCGTGAACCGGATGAAACAGGAAGAACAAGCACGCTGCAACTGTGGACACAGTAATTATTGCATAGGACGTATGTATACGATAGAAATGGCTTGTCATCAACATTTGAAAGAACAATTACCTTCCTCTTTACAAAAGGAGATTGATAAACTGGAGAAAAAATGAGTGAAATGAAATGGGCAATCATCACCGGTGCGGACGGAGGAATGGGAACAGAAATAACACGTGCCGTAGCCAAAGCCGGTTATCGAATCATAATGGCTTGTTATCATCCGAAGAAAGCGGAGGTTGTTCGTGAACGTTTGAGCAAGGAAACCGGAAACCCGGATTTGGAAGTAATAGCTATCGATTTATCTTCTATGCAATCCGTAGTTGCTTTTGCCAGTCAGATCTTAGAAAGGAATCTTCCCATCTCTTTGTTGATGAATAATGCCGGAACGATGGAGACAGGTTTTCATACTACTTCCGAAGGATTCGAACGAACGGTAAGTGTGAACTACATGGGACCTTATCTGCTTACCCGGAAATTAATTCCGTTGATGGTGCGTGGAGCGCGTATCGTAAATATGGTTTCCTGTACATACGCAATCGGCAAGCTCGACTTCCCGGATTTCTTTCATAGAGGGAAAACGGGAACGTTTTGGAGGATTCCAGTTTACAGTAACACGAAGCTGGCTTTATTATTGTTTACTTTCGAACTTTCCGAGCAACTTCGAGAGAAGGGGATTACCGTCAATGCTGCCGATCCGGGAATTGTTTCTACTGATATCATCACTATGCACAAGTGGTTCGATCCGTTGACGGATATTTTTTTCCGTCCTTTTATCCGTAAACCCAAGAAAGGGGCTTCTACGGCAATCGGTTTACTGTTGGACGAAAAGGAAGCCGGTGTGACAGGACAACTGTATGTCAATAACCACCGGAAAAACTTGTCTGATAAATACACGAATCATGTGCAAAAAGAGCAGTTGTGGGAGGTAACGGAACGTGCGTTGGCGAGTTGGCTGAAGTAGGTTTTCTTTTCTTTTTTTATTTAAATTATCCAGTATTTACTTATATATAGGTATTGTACATATCTATATACCTCATTTTTGTTGTCTTATTTTTACCAATAGATAGGGATTGTTTGGCACTTCTTTTTCTGCTTACCTTTGCATTGCTTTTAGAGCAATGAAAAAGTTATAAAGTAAAAAGGTAAAAAGGAGATGAGCAATAAATGTTTTTTGGTTTTTCTGGCATTCTTGTTTTCCGTATCCGTATATTCACAACATGGGCGTCATCGTAGTAGTTTAATTTCGGGCAGAGTGATGTCCACGGAGAAAGAAGTGATGGATTTTGCGACAGTTTATCTGAAAGGAACCAACCAAGGATGCTATACAGATGAAAAAGGTATATATCATTTGAAAACTACAGCAGGTGAATATACACTCGTCGTTTCGGCTATCGGTTATCAAACGGTAGAAAAGAAAGTTAAATTAGCCAAGGGAGAAAGAATAAAAGTAAACGTCACTATCGCGCCGGCGGTAAAAGAACTGGGAGAGGTGCTGGTCACGACATCCGGAGTCGGTCGTGTGAATCAATCTGCTTTTAATGCGGTAGCCATTGATGCGAAGAAATTGCATAACAGTACGCAGACTTTGGCGGGTGCACTGACTAAAGTGCCCGGTGTAAAACTCCGCGAATCAGGTGGAGTGGGGTCGGATATGCAATTGTATATCGATGGCTTTAGCGGAAAACATGTGAAAATCTTCATTGACGGCGTACCACAGGAAGGAGCCGGTGCTGCATTCGATTTGAACAATGTTCCTATTAATTTTGCCGACCGTATAGAGGTCTATAAAGGAGTGGTTCCCGTAGGATTCGGAACCGATGCCATTGGGGGAGTGGTTAATATTGTCACCAACAAACAACCCGGAAAGTGGTTTATGGATGCTTCCTATTCTTACGGATCGTTTAATACTCATAAATCATACGTGCGCTTCGGACAAACGTTTAAGAATGGTTTTATGTATGAAGTCAATGCTTTTCAAAACTTTTCGGATAATGATTATTATGTAGACACTTACGTACGCGAATTTGAGATTAAAGAAGATGGAAGCGTACGTTTCCCGCCACTTGACAAAAATAAGATTTATCATCTGAAACGTTTTAATGACCAGTATCATAATGAAGCCGTGATTGGAAAAATCGGCCTGGTAGGAAAGAAATGGGCAGACCGTTTGGCGTTGAGTTTCAATTATTCCCATTTCTATAAAGAGATACAAACAGGCGTTTATCAAGATGTCGTGTTCGGTGAAAAATTCCGCAAAGGACATTCGTTGGTCCCTTCTTTAGAATATTACAAAAAGAACTTATTGGTGAAAAACCTGGATCTGCTGTTGACTGCCAATTACAATCATAATATCACCAACAATGTCGATACCGCTTCGCGGGCTTACAACTGGCGTGGAGATTTTTATGAAAAAGGCAGCCGGGGAGAACAGTCTTACCAGAACAGTGAATCTAAAAATAAAAACTGGAATGGGACGCTGAAGATGAATTACCATATCGGACAGGCGCATACGTTTACTTTCAGTCATGTAATCAGTGATTTTGAACGTACGAGCCGTTCTACCATCGGTGCTTCTTCCAAATTCACGGACTTTTCTATTCCTAAAATCACCCGTAAAAACGTCAGCGGGCTTTCTTACCGTCTGATGCCGTCGGACAGATGGAATGTGTCGGCATTTGCCAAATATTATCGGCAATACAACAAGGGACCGGTATCGCAGAATACGGATGGAATAGGCAATTATATCAATCTGTCCAATACGGCAAGCGCTCTTGGATATGGAATGGCAGGTACCTATTTTATATGGAAAGATCTTCAGGTGAAACTTTCGTACGAAAAGGCTTTCCGCCTGCCGACCACGGACGAACTCTTTGGAGATGAAGACCTTGAAGCTGGCAAAATGAATCTGAAACCGGAGAAAAGTGATAATGTCAATTTGAGTTTCAGCTATAATCATCAGTTTGGCAAGCATGGATTGTATGCCGAGGCCGGTTTGATATATCGGGATACGAAAGATTATATAAAAAGAGGACTGGACGTATTGGGAGGAACAAGCTACGGATATTATGAGAACCACGGTCACGTAAGGACCAAAGGGTATAATTTGTCATTGCTTTATAGCTTCTCGCGTTGGTTTGATATAGGAGGAACATTCAATAGCATCGATACTCGTGATTACGAAAAGTTTCTGGCGGGTTCCTCTTTGCAAGAAAGCATGCACTATAAAGTGCGTATGCCGAATCTGCCCTATCGTTATGCTAATATCAATGCAAATTTTTATTGGAATGACCTGTTTGTCAAAGGAAATGTGTTGAGCATCGGCTATGATAGCTACTGGCAGCACGATTTTCCTCTTTACTGGGAGAATCTCGGAGATAAAGATTCAAAGAATATGGTGCCGGAACAGTTTTCTCATAATCTGTCTTTGTCCTACACCATGAAGAATGGACGTTATAATGTATCATTTGAATGTCGGAATTTCACCGATGCCCAACTGTTTGACAATTTTAGTCTGCAAAAAGCGGGGCGCGCATTCTATGGAAAGTTCAGAGTGTTTTTCGGTAAATAATAAGAGTAAGTTTTTAGTATCAATCAATAATAAAGAATATATGAAGAAGTTTTTATTACAGGCTTTTGCCGTAACTTTTTGTTTGAGTAGCGGTGTGTTTGTGGCATCTTGCGACGATGATAATAATCCGGTGGATAACCCGCCGATTGATGGAGAAACGGCTTATGTGGTGGCTGCCACAACTGGTGAAGCAAGTTATTTGGTAGTAGCCAATTCTTTGGATGAAGGAACAGTGTCGACCCAAGGGAATGGAACTGAAGTGATTGGCGGTACCTATTGGGTATATAAAGGATTGGATTATGTGTTTGCTTTAGTTTATAATAAAGGTGGCGCAGGTACAGGCGCTTCCTATTATCTGGGTGCAGATGGTAAAATGAAAGAAAAGTACACATACACTTATAATCGTATCACGTCATACGGTACTTGGGGGGATAAAGTAGTGACTGTTTCCACCGGGGACTCGAAAATAACGGATGAGGATCAGAATGTGGCTCAAGCATTGTTGTTCAACTATTTGGATGCGACCGATGGCAGTCAGGAAGAGGGTACCTTGCTTGCCGAAAATTATTTGGGTAATGGTGAAAAAGTTTCATGGGCAGGTCTGGTTGAAGCTAACAATAAGATTTATACATCTGTCATCCCAATGGGAATGAGTAAGTACGGTATTAAAAAATGGCCGGAAGCTGTGACAGATCAGGAACTTGTGACTAAGACTGACGGTGGTAGCGGCAGCGGTGCATATACAGCCGGTGTTATTCCTTCTACACAATACCCGGATAATGCTTACGTGGCAATTTATAGTGGCACGAACTTCAATGAGACTCCGGTGATTGCCAAGACTGATAAAATAGGCTATGCATGCGGTCGTATGCGTTCACAATATTATCAGACCATTTGGGCCGCTGATAATGGTGACGTCTATGTGTTCTCTCCCGGATATGGACGTACGGCAGTTTCATCTTCAGATTTGAAGAAGGTAACAGGACAGAAACCTTCGGGCGCAATGCGTATCAAAGCAGGCGCAACAGATTTCGATCCGGATTACTATGTGAACTTTGAAGAGATAGGCACTAAACATCCTATTTTCCGTTGCTGGCACATCTCTGAAGATTACTTCCTGCTTCAATTGTATAAAAAGGGAGCGGAAGATATGATTAATGGCGGTACAAGTGCAGATGTTAGCGAATTAGCTGTTTTCAAGGCGGAAGATCAGACGATTATGCCTGTTACAGGTCTGCCGGCTGACGGAAAGTTTGGTGGCGAGCCTTATGGAGAAAAAGGGTATGTTTATATGGCGGTTACTGTGACCACGGGCGAGAATCCGGCCTTCTATAAAATAGACGCAAAAACAGGCAAGGCAGTTAAAGGTTTGACGGTAGAGGCTGACGCTATCACTACGGTAGGTAAGATGGAATATCTTTCAAAATAATACAGTCGGTTAAATAGAGAATCTTTCGTAGATAAAAGCCTGCCGAGCAGAAAGCTTTGCAGGCTTTTTCAGGAAATAGTAATGAAAACATGAAGAAAATATTCAGAAAGATACATTTATGGCTTTCCGTCCCTTTCGGACTGATAATAACTCTTGTCTGCTTCTCCGGTGCCATGCTGGTATTTGAGAATGAGGTAAATGAGTGGTCTCGCCCCGATCTTTACTACGTTGAAACGGTAAAAGAGTCACCTCTTTCTATGGATAAGCTGCTTGAAAAAGTGGCAATGGCATTGCCTGACAGTGTATCAGTGACCGGTGTCAGCATATCTTCTGATCCCGGACGTGCGTATCAGGTTAGTCTTTCCAAACCACGTCGTGCATCTTTGTATGTAGACCAGTATACGGGAGAAGTAAAAGGAAAAAGCGAGCGTAGCGGCTTTTTTATGTTTATGTTCCGAATGCATCGCTGGTTGCTGGATAGTATGAATCCGGGAAATGAAGGGATCTTTTGGGGTAAGATGATTGTAGGTGTCAGTACGCTTTTACTTGTTTTTGTACTGATTTCGGGAATTGTCATTTGGTGGCCGCGTACACGTAAAGCATTGAAGAATAGCCTGAAAATAACAGCAACAAAAGGTTGGAGAAGGTTTTGGTATGACTTGCATGTGGCAGGTGGAATGTATGCTCTGATCTTTCTACTGGCTATGGCACTGACGGGATTGACCTGGTCTTTTCCGTGGTATCGGACGGCTTTCTATAAGGTCTTCGGGGTGGAAGTACAGCAACGTGCCGCCCAAGGACATGAACAGAAAAGTGATGCTCAAAAGAGGGATACCAAACTGGCAGCCCATCGGGAAAAGAAAAGAGAAGGAAATGAGGTTCGAAAGGGTGAAAGAGGCGGACGTCCGGAAAACAATCACAGTGATATGTACTCGGTAACTTCACCATTCGTTTATTGGCAGGAGATTTATGATAAACTAGGACGTCAGAATCCGGAGTATAAGCAAATCAGTATTTCTTCTGGTACGGCAAGTGTGTCTTTCAACCGTTTCGGGAATCAGCGGGCATCTGACCGTTATTCTTTCAATACGGATAATGGTGAATTTACAGAAACAAGTCTTTATCAACATCAAGACAAGTCAGGAAAAATTCGCGGCTGGATTTATTCGGTACATGTCGGTAGCTGGGGAGGGATGCTTACCCGCATACTTGCTTTTATTGCTGCTTTGATTGGGGCTGCATTGCCACTGACAGGCTATTATTTATGGATGAGGAAATTCATCAGGCAATTAATAGGTACAAAGAAATAAGGGCTACCTGATGGTAGGCTATTGTCTGTAATAGGCTCCTACTTTATTTCTATTCCGATTAGAGTAAAATCATACGATTTTGTTTAGAATATATTGTGATTTTTGTAAGAGCTTCATTGCCTTTCTGAAAACCTGCACGTTTAATAACGAGAAAAGATATTGAGCAGCACGCCCTGTTCCTATGAGATAGTGAAAACGGTGTTTCTGTTCTCTTGTTTCACCGGATTACGGTACGGCGACATGTTTATTTTGGAATGGTACGGGATGCATAAGGAGGCTGATGTAAAGACGCTTTACATCGAACACGAGCATTGAAAGACAAATCATAGGGTAACAATCTACTTGTCAGATAAAGATATTGGTATTGTAGTTCATCAACTTCGCGTCACCTCTACCACAGTGGAAGTGGTGTTGGATGAATGGATGCAGGAGGCCGGAATATAGAAATATATCACCTATCATACTGCTCGCCATACCGCAGCCGCTCTATTGCTGACATTGGGGGTAAACCTCTAAACAAGAAGTAAGATAGTCAATCACAAAAGTATCAAAATGACAGAATTTTATGCCAAAATAGTGTATAAGAAGAAAATCGGGAGAATGCACCTCATGAACAATCTGTTTGAATAACCAATAAATAAGTAATTCTATGAAAGTGGAAATAAAAGAAAGTTGCAGTCGGAAACCACAGCTTGTATCTTGAATATTATGAGAAAGATTTTTAGTAAAAAAGAGAAATATGTACCTCATTTCCGATGGTGTCCAAAGCAAGGAAAATCAACGGACAGACCTGCAACAAGATAAGTGGAATACAGGCATAGCTTATCCTAAACCCACTTTCTTTTAAAAGTAAAAAGAAGAGGTGGGAAAGAAAACAAGAGGGTGAAACAATGATTTGGCTTCAGTGATGTGATGATTATATATACAGTGCGATAGACAACGAAAACTATAAGAAGATGATAGTACACAAAGGGGGACACAAACGTATTGCCGGCTATTTGAAACGGATAAGGAAGTCGAACATCCTGTAAAAAGACGCGGCAAAGACATGGTAAACGGACTGTTTAGGTAGATGCGTGATAATTACCGCACTCCCAGTCAAATCAAGACTGATGGTGGCAAACTGACCGATTTTACCCTTGTGCTGTTTGAGGAGACGCTAAAGGTTATTTCCAATAAGGATGTGCGTGACGGTTTGATACCGTTTTAACACCGTTCAGGGCCTTGTAAAAGAGGAACGTTTTCACGTGCTGGACAAATGGAGTATCTGACAACGAATGAACTGAAGCCTTTCCTTGCCGTTGAAGTACACCTACAGGGACAAATGGTGCAAAAGGCTTTCGGTTTTCCTTATGGTTGACTTACCTGCTTCGATGGATGCAGGGTAAATACGGGCTTACCAGGTTCAATACAAGTGACTAACGATCGACTTGGGGACCATCTCTCCTCATCAGCAGTATAGTGTCTGTGTAATCTTATATACTAAAGGGGTTATTCCAACAGCTTGCCTTTTGGCTAGGACTACTTCATATCCGTAAGCTATTCTTTATTACGATGGTGTAGCGGTTTACTTATACTTAGTTATACCGGTTTGCTTAACGGTCTATACAATTGCTAATAATCTGAAAATATCCAGATGAAATTACTCAACAATCTACAAACCAATTATTTACAAATTTATCTATTTAGATTAAAAAGCAAATCTGGTAGAGCCGTGACTGTGCTGGTAAAATGGGCATTAGACAGAATCAAATTGTGGCATATCACGTATTTTCCCGCGTGTTTAACAAACATTATTCTCCATTTGGACGTTATCTCTTTCGATAATCATCAAAAACAATAATTATGAATACTAAACTATCCACATTTCTGCTGGCAAGCATCGGCATCGTGTCACAAGTGCCAGCCGGTGCCTGCACGGGCATCACCCTCAAAAGCAAGGACGGAGCCATTGTCGCGGCACGTACCATCGAATGGGCAGAAAGTGCTATGAACAACATGTATGTAGTGGTTCCCCGGAACCAGGAACTCCAGTCGCTCACTCCTTCAGGGATGGACGGAATCAAGTTCAGGAGCAAACACGGGTATGTGGGACTGGCGGTAGAGCAGAAAGAATTTATGGTGGAAGGAATCAACGAGAAAGGTCTTTCTGCCGGACTCTTCTACTTTCCCGGATATGGTAAATACCAGCCCTACGACGCTTCCTTGAAATACAAGTGCTTGGCCGACTTTCAGGTGGTATCCTATGTCCTGGCGGAATGCGGCACCCTGGATGAGGTAAAAGAGGCATTGGAGAAGGTCCGTGTCATCCATATCGACCCCCGTTCGTCCACTGTACATTGGCGGTTCACTGAGTCCTCGGGTAAACAAATGGTGTTGGAAATTGTGGACGGGCAGGTACACTTTTACGATAATCCGCTGGGAGTATTAACTAACTCACCGGGTATCGAATGGCATTGGACCAATCTAAACAACTACATCAACCTCCAACCGGGCAACGCTCCCGTACATAAATTCGGACCCTTGGAGATGAAGAATTTCGGGCATGGAAGCGGCATGTTGGGATTGCCCGGTGACTTTACCCCTCCATCCCGTTTTGTCCGTGCAGCTTTCTTCCAGCTTACTGCACCAGAACAACCAGACGCACGGGGATGCGTCTTTCAGGCTTTTCATATACTGAACAACTTCGATATTTCGACGGGAACCGAACTTGCTTGGGGAAAGGCTCCTGCCGATATGCCCAGTGCCACTCAGTTCACCGTCGCATCAGACACCCGCAACCGAGTGATTTATTACCGGACCATGTATAACAGCAATATCCGGTGTATCGACCTGAAAGAAATCGATTTCGACGGGGTGAAATACCACGCGAAACCTTTGGATGTAACGAAAACACAGCCCGTCGAAAAGATAAGCATACGGTAAGACGGTTTAGGAGATGTTGCTTTCTTCGCCACATCGGATGAATTTGAAAAATCTAAAACATTTTGTCATTTAAAGCGTCAGCGAAGAATCTCGAATATATATCCCTTTGTGTAATCGAGATTCTTCTTCTCTTCGGTTGTCTGAATGACATAAGACGAGATTTTTGGCTAAAATAAAGATTGGACTTCCAACTATATTAAGGAAGAGTTAGAAGCAGGTGCGATAACCAAGAACAATAATCATATTTAGATTGTAGAGTTCCACTTCACGCCCTACGCTGTGCGTTCCTTCTAGTTGACGATGTTTGGTAACCGCCTCAGTCATTCAGTGCAATATCAATAGCGATGTGATTTTTCATCTTGAAATGATTACCCTATGAAGAGTACTAACATCCCTCCGAAAAACTGTCACACGTGACACTAATTCATTGAATATGATAATAGACAGACATCTCATTCTTTCGTTCCGGCAGAATGGTTTGCCCATTTGATGAGGAATGTGATTTATAATGGGATACGATACATAATAAGCAAATAACAGAATATTGTCATAATTCAATATGTAAAGGTATTTAAGTTAATTTGTTTAGCACCACAACAGAAAATCTTTTATACTTTTGCATAAGGTTTAAGTAATAGAGAGCATGAAGGGTTTAACCGTATCAAAACGATTCAACGAAGAGGGGGATAACGAACTTCTGCGACATGTTGTCGCAGTAATTGAGTCTTTACGATTACAGATAGAAAAACAACTGAATACTGTTGTGATGTCCTCTTATTGAGGGATTGGCAAGTTGTTGGAAAAATGTAAACTCGGTAGTAAACACGGTGGTGGCGTTGTAGAGATTGTCTGTCGATTTGGGATCAGAATATCCTGAAATGGGGATGTCCCCGAGAAATCTGTAGGATGTGAAAAAGTTCTATCTCTGTTATTACGAATGTGATACAAAGCTGCGACAGGCCATCGCAGTTTTATTGTGGAGTCATAATTTAATTCTTATGAGCTATGATTTGTCACCTGAATATATGGTGTTCTACGCAAATGAGGTCGAGTCTATAAATGTAATAAAACTACTGCTGGAGAAGGATGCAGCGTTATGGTAAGTAAAGGCGTTGGCAAAGAGGAGGGCATTTTTCTCCGCCTGTATCAGTTCTTTTTTCTTCCTCGCCACTTTTCGGCACTTCTTCATCGGTTGCAGTATTTCACTGGTCAACCGAAATGACATCAGCCTTTACTAAGTCACTGCTGTCGGCACTAAACACGAGGGTGTCAACCTGCTTGTAGCCCGGGTTCCTGCAGGTACTGATGGGGATATATAGGTTGGTATAGTAGCTCTTTACATTTGTATTGGTCATGTTCCCGTCACCCACGATCACGGCAACATACCTTCCGTGCTCTTGTAATTGACACGGCAGCTCACTTGAAGATGGGCACCGACAGTATTCTCTTTCCCGAGTGTTGTAAACTGGTTTTCATTGCTAGAGTTGACGCCGGGCGTGCTGAGGTCAAGCGGCTTGAGCTGCTACGGGGTGAGAAGCAGGGCGGCTTCCGTGTCCTCCACGCGTGCTTGTCGGCCCCCTTGCTTCAATCCTGTTGATGTCGGTCGCGTTTGTCATGTCAATGCCTTCGATAGTGTACCAGGCAGTTTGCTCGCTGGAAACACTTTTGCAGCTTTTGTCATATTCTTCCCAAAGTATGATAAAACCTTGGAGCTGTGAAGTGTATTCGTGTATGGGTATCATTTCACGGAAAAGTCCCTGCAAACTTTCGATGGTTTGCTGCAGGGGCTTTATGCATTAGGACAGGGAATCATCGCTTGTCAGCAATTCCATATTCCGGCCAATGGCTGGAATCTACACGGGGCTTGATTAAACCCTTCAAGTATACAGTCAAATTGCGAATCTCTGCCAGTTTGCGGTTGGTGTTAGGGATGATTTCCTAAATTGAATGTTTTGTTTGCCTCCCACTTTAAATCAGGATTAGGAACTTGATTAGAAGCATATCCTGCCTGTGCTCCGTTGCCACTAGCTGCCGTAACAGAACTCATTATTGCCAAGCTTTGGTAGTTGTTGATACGATTGTTTCCTGCCAAACCATAACCAATACGAAGTTTTAAATCGGAAAAGATTCCTATGTTTTTGATGAATGTTTCTTCACTCAAACGCCATGCAGCAGAAACAGCAGGGAAGTATCCCCACTTATTGTTTTTTCCAAACTTGGATGAGCCGTCTGCGCGTATAGAGGCTGTAAATAGATAACGATTCATATGGGCATAGTTCACGCGGGTAAAGAAAGAAAGTAGTTTGTCGTCATAATTTTCGTTGGAAGTAGGGGTGCTTGGTGTTCCTAATGAAAGGTCTGCCAGGCCAATTTCATCGTTTGGGAACTGTGTGGCACCGGCTGAAAACTGTCTTGTCCATTTCGTTACAAATTCATGTCCCGCCATTATGGCGACGTCGTGAGAGCTGTTTTTCCAACTATAACTCAGAACATTGGAGTTCTGTAAACTGCTACTTTCAATGTTTGTTATACTTCCGTATATACTTGAACGTTTGGCTGTCTGCGAATCAGCTCCATAGAAAATATCATTACGACGGGTTTGATAGCGCATGCCTACTGTACTGCGAAATGAAAATCCTTTCCATAGTTTGATTGTAGCGCCACCATTGGCTTGGAAAGTACGCCATTCTCTATTATTTATTTCTTCGGCCGCAGAAATCAAAGGATTTTGCATTACATTGCCGCTGTCATCAGCAAGTATAGGATCTTCCCCAAATAGCAGATCGGCATCTGCTCCTTGAATGCCTATTGTTGGACGATATTGTATGATATGTTGCATTTTGTTAAAACGGTCGGTATTCTCCGAAGTGCCCATTCCTTCTATACGCATTTGGTCGTAACTGATACGAGAGTTTATTGTTAACCAGTTGCTTACCGCATGATTTATGTTAAAGGAGATGTTGTGTTTTTTATTACTACTATATACCATAGCTCCTTCTTCATCGTAATAGGAATAAGCTAAACTGTAGTTCATTTTATCGGTCCTTCCAGAAACAGATATACGATAGTTCTGTGTCAAGGCGGTACGCCCCAATGTTTCTTCTTGCCAATCAATTCCTTTGCGACTGATATAATTGGATTCAAGATCACTATATTCGCCATATCTTTTCTTCCATGCTTCCATACCATCAGAGCTTGTATCCCCATTACCTATGCGCCATAATGTCCGTTCGTAATCTAATTTGACAAATTCATAAGGAGAAAGAACATCTAACTTTTTTGCTAATGTTTTAGCTCCCCAATATGCATCGAAATTAACTGTTGCCTTTCCACTGGATTTACTACCATTTTTAGTTGTGATTACAACAACTCCATTTGCTCCACGTGCACCGTAAATGGCAGTGGCAGAAGCATCTTTTAATACATCAATTGTTTCTATCTCAGCAGGATCAATGGTTGACATCCCATCTTCGCTAGGAAATCCATCAATAATATACAAAGGGTCGTTACTTTGAGTAATAGAAATTCCACCACGTACACGAATAGAAACAGATGACCCTGGGGCCCCTTCACTTTGCTGTACTAGCACACCGGCCATACGTCCAGATAGGGCTTGAGTTACATCACTAACCGGTATTTTAATTAACTCTTGACTGCTTATTGACGCCGACCCTGTTAGATCTTTACGCTTTACTGTGGCGTAACCAATAGCAACAACTTCATCTAACATCACAGTGTTAGCCTGTAGTGTCACATTAATAACTCTCTGTTTATTTACTTTTACTTCTTGTGTGATCATTCCTACATACGAAAAGACAAGTATGTCTTTAGATGCATCATTGATTTTTAAAGTAAAATTGCCATTAATGTCAGTAACAGTCCCAGTACCAGTAAGACCTTTTACTGTAACGCTACTGCCGATCACTTCATATCCTTCACTGTCAACCACCTTTCCTGTAACTATCAGGCTCTGTGCATATGCAGATACACATGTAAAGGCTGTAAGGAATAGTAATAATTTCTTAAAATTGTACATAAATAAATCTAAGGTTTTAATTAAAAATATTAACGTCTCTAAGTTCAATGAAAATTATGAGAAAAAATATAAGTATTATTTATTTTTCTTACTTATACACGTTGTTATCATATTAAATTTGTTTCCCAACTATCATTTTTGTCTAAAATATAATAATCATACATTAATGCTATAATCTTTTTATGTGGATATTTTTGTTCTCCTTTATTATGAATGAGTATTGTTCTGCCTAAGAAAAATATATAAAATAGATTCTGATTAATGTTTAAATGTGTTTCCGGGTTAATAGTGAAAATATTTTAATCTATTGTTAAATATATCATTTTAAGACATGTCTTTAGTAGTATGTATAAAGTTTTAGCTATTTGATTGCATCTATATTTGTCATTTCACGCTTTATTTATAATAAAGAAGAGGAATCTGCAATATTTTTGGAAGTGTACCATCTCTGTCTGGAGGCAGTATTAGCGTCAATGGGAGTAGTTTTATTTAATAATGTA
>OLVO01002794.1_pt1 | contig 15359 bp, 5 predicted proteins | sample 1672571 | NCBI WGS metagenome assembly OLVO01 (sample SAMEA3136700, study PRJEB25190) | human gut metagenome | biome: human gut; feature: human-associated habitat; material: faeces | place: Austria | collected 2013 | reverse complement strand
GAGAATTCAATGTTTGAATTGGATCCAGCATATTTTTTTGTGTAGTAGACAAGAACTTAGATAAATAATATCCCGAACGACTGGCATAAATGTGAAAACTCTCTGAATCTTTTCCACCTTCAGATACATCAATGTTTGAGTTATAAGCTCCAAACTTTTTTCCTTGATAATATAGATTCATATTGAATCGGTTATCTCTAGCTATCAGATACGGATCTTGCTCGTCATATAATGAACGTGAATCTGTTATTGGATAACCATTTTTGGCAGGAAAGGCGGCAGCTAAATTATGGGAAGGAATTGTTTGTGCATTTCCCAAATAAAAAGGAGGGTAGTGTCGGCTTTCCATACCATGTACAAGTCCCATGTAGGTGCGGAAAATAAAATCGGCCGGGGTATCACTGCCAGCGTCAGCCAAATCTTTAGCAGCCATCGCTGTAAAGGTATAGTTTATCCCTGCGTTTTTGAGCACTTCATTGGCAAAAAGAGCAGCACGTTCCCAACCAGCTTGATAAGTAGCTTCATTCAATACAGTAAAATTACCCATGCCATTTATTTGAATTACATCCTTGTCTTGATAAGCCGGACTTGCTGCATAGAGCAAAGTTCTTGCTTTAAGAGCATTTGCCGCTAATCCGCAAGCTCTACCAATTTTAGATTTTCCGACAACTACATCATCTCCTGTGTAAGTTACAGGCAAACGTCTGGCAGCTTCTTCACAGTCGGAAACAATCTGGCTGACGCAATCTTTATATGAGTCACGTTTAAACAGGCTCGGCTTCGCAGATTCCTTATCACCAATGAAATGGTTGGTGATCGTATATCCCAATGCTTCTCCTTCGTCTGTTCGTCCTCCATAAGTTTGTAACAATTTGAAGCTGCACCATGCTCTTAAAAAATAGGCTTCGCCAAGTAAACGAGTCTTTATTGCCTGATCAGTTTCTTTACTTACACGATTGTATATTACATCATCTGTAACTCCTTTTTCCATGAATAGATTGATGCTTTGTATCTTATCATACATAGTGTCCCAATTTCCAAGTGGATTTGTTGATCGGCTGAATGCTCCCATGCTAGCCCGGTATACACTCGAACCATAATTTCGGGTTAGTGCATTGTCTGTTGCAGCATCTAAGAAATTATCATCATAATGATCCGGAACAACCATTAAATCTGCATATACTTGCGTCAAAACGGCTTGTGCCATATCGGGATTAGTCCATACGGTCTCACTGGACCATTCATTTGTTAATTTAGGATCAAGCAGATCTTCACAAGAAACAATACTTCCCCAAACACAGGCTAACAGTATTAATTTGCTTATTTTCATATTTGCATATTTTTTAAGTTTAGAAAGAGACGGATAAACCGCCGGTTACAGTCATATAGGCCGGATAATTTGTGATTCCGGCATTTAATCTTTCCGGGTCCAGATCCTTTATTTTAGAGAAGGTAAGCAAATTTGTACCACGTACGAATAGTTTACATTTGTTTGCAAAGAATCTACCTGCCTTATTTTCAAATGTATAACTAAGTTCTACATTTTTCAAACGGAAAAATGAGCCATTCTCTGTCCAGAAACTGGAATCACGAAAGTTATTGCTTTCTGTCGTTGTTGTTAATCGGGGCATTGTACCTGAAGGATTATTAACCTCATGGTAGCGATTTAATGCTAATTCAGAGTATCCATTCAGACCATTATTCCAATAATAAGCGTTTGTACATAATTGAGTAATACCTGTATGAAGAGTTCCTAACATATAAAGTCCAAACCCTTTGTATTTGAGGTCTACATTGATTCCCCAAGTGGTTACAGGAAAACTTTGCCCTAGGCTCATACGGTCATTATCATCTACAATCCCATTGTTGTTTAAGTCAGCGTATGCAATATCGCCGTTTTGATATATACCGTATGATTGTAATGAGTGACCTTCTAATGGAATGTCTTTTCCAAATAATCCTAGTGCCTGTAAGCCAAAAATAGTACTAGTAGGCCGTCCAATGGCTTTACGATAGCTTTCCACTCCTTCTATTTCGTTCCATTTATCTAATTTATTTTTTGAATAAGTCATATTGGCTCCGACTGTGTATAAAAAGTCCCGTCCGATATTCCCTTTCCAGTTGATTGCAATATCTATACCTTGATTAGTCACCTGACCGATATTTTCATACATGGTATAATTCCCTGCTGTAGCAGCATATTGGGCGTTATTCACTCCGATGATGTCTTTTCTACATTCATGGAAATAATTGAGTTCTGTGCTTAGGCGATTATTAAAGAATAATCCTTCGATACCAATATTAAACTCTTGAGAGTATTCCCATGTTAAAGCAGGATTTCCCCAGCGAGCTAAACTAACTTTATGATCTGTTTGATCCTGGAAGAAGTTATAGTTACCATTATTATTCCAACCAGTTTGATACAAGAAGAATCCAGTATTACCTGTATAGCCTAATACACCGAAACTTGCTTTTAGCTTCAGGAAGTTAACAGCTTTTGCTTCTTTCATGAAACTTTCGTTAGAAATTATCCATGAAGCTCCTACAGCCGGAGAAAAGAAAAAACGATCGTTTTTATCAAATTTGTTGGACCCCATACCAGCCAGAGTTAGCTCGGCTAGATAGCGTTTGTCATAACTATAGTTTAAACGCAGAGAGATGTTGGCATCTTTAAAATCTTGTGTCATTCCTGTCATCTCATTCTTTGTATACCGGAATGCGCCAATTGCTGAAAAGTCATGCACTCCTAATGTGCGTTCATATCCTATATCTGCACGCATACCAAAATAGCGGTAGGTATTATTGGAGGCTATCTTTTGCGTTTTGGGCAAATCCAGCTTTTTCATCTGTGTATATCGGGTGATAGTTTCACCGTCTAAATCACTATAAGTGTCAATGGCATAAGTTGGATAAGTATTCCTTAATTCTTGACGTAAGTAACTATAATTGTCAAAAGTTACATAAGCATTAAATGTCAATCCCTTAACGTATTTATTGAAGTCAAAATTTGCTCCAAGGTTTGTCTGGCTATTTACATACCTTTCGGAGGTGTCACCTCCATAAACCATATCTGCATATAAATTGTCTACTATCCGTGTGCTGGCTCCGAAGAATGGCGTGCCATCTTCATTGGGGGTAAACTGTCCCGATAATGTTTCATTAGGAATAATGAAAGGGTACTCATTGGGACGATTAGAAGATAATGTACTGAATATGCCTGCACCATCTTTTGCTCCCCAGTTTTTCAGTTCCACACGAGCTGCAACATCTGCTGTTACTGTAAGAAAATCGGTGATTTTAATATCCAGATTACCACGTGCATTCATACGGTGTAAAGCCGAACGTTCTCCAACTTTTTCTAATCCGGAACCACCAGTATATCCACCAACTAATGCGTATTTCACACCTTCATTACCTCCATTAAACTCAATTGTACCTTTTCGGTAGATATTTTGGTTCAATAAGAACTCATTGTAATAATCAATATTTGGATACAATACATCATTGACTCCACTACTATTTCTGTATCCTTCTAATTGTGTGTCAGTATAATAAGGATTCATTCCATCGTTTATACGAGCTTCATTAAACAATTTTGAATAGTTGTAGGAATCCAGATATTTAGGTACACGTGTAGAGGGTTGTACACCGTATTCTACCCCGACACGAACAATTCGTTTATGGGCTTCTCCTCTTTTAGTACGTACCAAAACCACTCCGTTTGTGGCGGCTGCTCCATACAGGATTTTGGCTGTAGCATCTTTTAAAACTTCGATGGATTCTATTTCTTCCGGTAAAATATCATCTATCGGGCGTTCTATTCCGTCAATAATAACCAAGGCTGTATTTGTTCCATTATTGTGTTGTCCGCGTACATATAATGTTGATGTGTTATAGCCCAAGCCGCCATCACCGGAAATAGCAATTAGCCCGGCAGCCTGTCCTTGTAAGGCATTGGATAATTGTAAATCAGGGTATTTTAATACATTTTCCATAGATAACTTGGATACTGTACCTACCAGGTCCCGCTGATACGTTTTTCCACCGTCTGCACGTTCGTGTATGTCCCTTTCTGAAGCATATAGATCTTCATTTTGTAATTTGATGACAGTGGGCTGTTCTTTTGCGAGGTTTATTACAACATCTTTATAACCGAACGCTTCAATTAATAAGGTTCCATCAGCTTTTGTTTTGAGTGCAAATTTTCCATTTGCATCTGTATAGTTTATAATAGAACCTTCACCGCTCAATACTGTTACTCCGCTTAGCGGTTTACCTGTGTTGTCTGTCACCAGCCCTTTCACTTCAATAAGGGCTGTTTTTTTCTTTTTAGGTTTATCCTGTGCTTCTAGCGAAGTGGCTATGCCGGATAATATAGCAGTGACAAACAGAATAAATATGAATTTATTATATCTTTTCATTTGATTAAGCCATTTTAATTACCAATATGGGTTTTGTTGCAAATTATTCAATGCGTCTACGTCATGTTGAGGCAAAGGATACCAGTAATTCTTCTTTGTAAAAGAACGCACTTCCGGAGTTATATCAATTTGTTCATAATCATAAGTCAATGTAGACTTGTCCGTGATACTTCCATGGTTAGATTCTCGTGGTGTGAATAATGCTCCCTTAATAGGATAAGTATCCTTGAATGTTTCTTCCAAGATCATCCAACGGCGGATATCCCACCAACGATGATTTTCAAACATTAATTCTACGGCACGCTCACGGCGATAAGCTTCACGGAATTTATCAGGATCGGCTACAATATCTGATGGCAGATCTGTTAAGCCAATTCGTCTGCGAAGAATATTAATAGCTTCTGCAGCTGATATAGGACATCCCTCAATAGTTGCCGTAGCACTTCCGCAACCCTCGAATAGCGCTTCTGCATAATCTAAATAAATTTGCGAAGCACGGATATATATGGTGAGGAAGCGATAGTCCCACCAACAGTTTGGATTGTTCTTTTCAAGATACTGATTGCATTCCGGCCACATGAACTTTTTACACATAAATCCTGTGAACATTCGTTTGTTGCAGTCTTTTTGAGTTAACATGTGCTGATAGGCTGCTCCTCCTTTGTAGGTTGTAATGTAATAGGTACGTCCATCAGCGTAATGTCCCCAAGTTGTTCCAGGTAAAAGGATGTTGTTATAGAAACGGGGATCACGATCCTCAAATGGCTTATGGTCATAGTCAAGTGCATAGCCGCTTCGTGGGTCATCAATCGGGTAATAAATACCGTCTGCTCCCTTCTTGTCAAACATGTTGACGATATTCAAACTTGGGCAGCACATGGAATTTCCATCTGGTCCCGAACCGAATGCAAGATCCTCATATTGCCAGAATGTGCGGATAGTGCGTTTTTGGTTTTGATTAGCAGCGTTAGGAAATTGTCGCTTGACCCAAATGTACTCCGGTTGATGTACAGGTGGATATTTAAAATAGAAAACATTCGTATATTCTTCTTTACTAGCCAAACCATAGGGATAAGGGGCAGACTTGCTTCCATCCATATAACGTATTACTTCATAAGCGGATTTTGCTGCGGATTTTGCGCGTTCCGTGTCATAGCCTTTGTTTTCTGTAGAATTTAAATTATTCTGCATCAATGGACTTGCATCAAACAACTGTGTCCATTCTTTAAGTGCCATTGCTGCAATTTTTGTGGGTCTTCCATAGTTTGGATCATCCCAACTGTCAGGTAACATGTAGATTGCTTTTTGTATATCTTCCATCATCCAGTCGTGTGATTCATGGTAGGTCATACGGGGAATATCATCATCTCCACCTTCAAAGACCTTGTCAATAATAGGCATTCCCCCATATCTTTTAATTATCTGAAAGTAGAACCAAGAACGATAGAAATAAGCTTGTCCCAGAATCTCATTTTTTTGTTCAGGTGTCAAAGGAGCCTTATCGATATCATTAATAATGCGGTTATTGATACGCAACGCCTTATATGATCGAGATATAGCTGTACTTCCGGCATTACCGATTTCGAAAGTCTTATTTGACTTGGCATTACTTAACCAGTTTCCGGAATGTAAAGTAAAAACGGCAGATGAATTATCTGTGGTTGCCATCTCGTCTGCAAAGAGACCGACAAATGCGCGTCCATTTTCCCAATTATCCATTACCATAACATTTTCCAATTGGTTGAAAGATTGATCTAAGAAACCTCGTAAGGAATAGTAATCCCTAAAGATATCATCTTCTGTCAATCCTACATCTTCCCTTTTATCTAAGAAGTCTTCACAGCTTGTCATCCCGCCAAGAATGAAAACTGAACAGATATATAATAATACTTTTCTCATCTTTATTTCTTTTGAATATGATTAAAATGAAACTCTTAGTCCTAAAGTGTAAGTACGGACAATCGGATAGCTGCCTACACCTCCTGTTTCAGGGTCCACGCGTTTGTCCCCTTTCCAGAAGGTTAGTAAATTATTCCCGTTCATGTAAACCTGAAGATTAGAGATATGTGCTTCACTCAACCATTTTTTAGGGAATGTATATCCTATCTCCATGTTCTTTAATCGTATATACGAATAGTCGGAATAGCGATAAGTACTTTCCACTTTGTTGTATGTATTGTTCAAGTGTGTAGCAGGTCGCATAACACCCGATGAATTAGCTGTTTCCGGCGTCCATCGTTCCATGGATTTTGGTTGAACACGTATGTTTGAAGCTGGAAAATCCCACAGATATTGATCGAACTGTAACTTATATATATTGCGTGGCGAATAGAGCATTGCACTGAAGTTAAGTCCTTTCCAATTGAACCCGAAAGAAAATCCGATGGTAGTCAATGGGTAATTCAATTCGTCTACAACTACCTTGTCGTTTGAGTTGATTATTCCGTCTCCATTGAAGTCTATATAGATAAGGTCTCCAGGAATTACTTGCGATGCTGTAGTACCATTTATAGCTGTTTGTGCGTAATTGAACACATCGTCTATCGAACCATAATTACCGATCGCAATAAAACGGTTTTGATAATCAATCGGTTTACCTGCAGCTTTCAAGTGCTCATCCGCATTTCTAGGATCATCTTTATAGACAATCCGGTTTTCGCTGGCTGCAAAAGTTAAAGCTCCCCAGTAATTAAAATTACGTCCGATTTTGTCATTCCAGCGTAACTCTAATTCTAAACCATGATTTTTTGTTTCTCCTCGGTTGATAGCGTTAAAAGTAGCTCCTACAATAGAAGACGTAGTTTGTGGGGTCATTAGAATATCTTTACGATTCTCTTTAAATAAATCCAAAGTTAAATCTAACTTATTCCATAAGCCAATTTCTATTCCAAAGTTATGTTTAGTCGCTTTTTCCCATGTTGAAGTCAAGTTAGCAATATCTCCTTCTGTATAGAGCGGGCTATGTGTGACTCCTTGTGTATTTCCTAATTCAATACTTCCTAAAGAATTAAATAATTGGATGTAATTCCAACGTGCAGCAGCTGCATCACTACCGACTTTTCCGTATGAATATCTAAATTTTAGGTTAGTCAGCACATCTCCAACATGTTTTTTTATAAAAGGTTCTTCTGAAGCACGCCATCCCAAAGAATAGGAAGGGAACAGGCCGAAGCGTTGTCCTCGGGCAAATTTTTCCGAACCTGTATAAGAGATATTCATCTCTGCCAAATAACGTTCTTTCCAGTTATAAGTAACACGTCCCACCCATTCTTCACGATAACTTGGGAATTTGATAACTTTATCATCTTTTGAATCAGATACTTGACGGTTCATCAGCGCTAACGCTGTTACATTATGACTCCCGAATGAACGATTATATTCCACAGAGAATTCGTAATATAACTTACGATTATAACCATCCAAATTATCATAAGAAACGTTGGGAGGGAGTTCAATATCCTCATCATTTGGCCATCGTTTTTCCAAAATCATGGGGTAAGTGAGGGAACCATCTGCATTGACTGTCGGATTAGAATAATCATATTCGCGATGGTATTTAATAATACTGTTTCTGGATTCAAAATCATTGTTACCCCAAATTTCACCAGTCTTTATACTAGAACGAGTAGTGGAAGCAGAGGTGTATGAAACTTTAGCGGCAGCTTTTAGTCCTTTAGTTAGAAAGTCCAGTTTTTGTTCCAAACGAACATCATACCATCCCTGAAAGGTTTTATACAGTTGTGATCCATTCGTATTCATATTACAAACAGGATTATAGCCGGCAGTAGATCCATCTCCCCAATAGCCATCACTATACTTTATCGGGAAAGAATTGGTTGGTGCCGCAATGATTCGAGTGTACACATCATCAGCAAAGTTGTCATTGCGGTATCCCATTTTCCCTGCAATATTTACTGATAAGGAAGTCGTTTTAGTTAAATTAAAATCTAAATTTGAACGCCAGTTATAACGGCGATAGTAGTTTCTTGGATCAAAATTCTCCTGTTTCTGTAAATCATAAATATCACCGTCATTTTGATAACCGATGGAGGCGAAGTAACGCATGAAATTGGTTCCTCCGCTGATATTCACATTATATTGTTGGGAAAAACCTGGTTTAACCAACTCATCCCACCAGTCTACTTGTGGAAAGACATCATTGTAAGGGCCGTAGTTACCTGTATCAAAAGCATTTGACCAAGCATTGATAACAGATTGTTTAATTTGTTGATTCCAGTTGTTGTCATTAGCTACAGCTTCATTATACATTTTCATGGATGTAACATAATCTGCCCATTCCATATTTGCAGTAGTCTGTTTAATACCAAAGCTTGTAGAAAAATTGATGTTTGGTTTCTTATCTTGTCCGCGTTTGGTTGTTAACAATATTACACCATTTGCACCTCGAACCCCATATACGGCTGTAGCAGAGGCATCTTTTAGAATAGATATAGACTCGATTTCATTCATGTCAACATCGTTCATATCCCTTTCTATGCCATCCACTAATACTAAAGGGTCAGAGTTTTGCCAGGAAGCCTTACCACGAATGTACATTTTGGTATCACTTGCTCCAGGCTTGCCTGACGTATTGATAGCTACCAAACCATTTAGTTTGCCTTGTAAAGCCTCTGATACAGAAGTAATATTACCTCCTTTCAACAATTCTTCTCCTTTAGTTTGGGTAATGGCGCCTACACTTGATACCTTTTTCTGAATACCATAACCTACTACCACTACTTCTTCTAGTTGTTTGCTGTCTTCTTCCAGAGAAATGATAGGCTCTTTTTTCAGATCATCCACTTTGATTTTCTTTTCTTGATAGCCGATATAAGAGATTTTGAGTACAGCATTAGCAGCTACAGATAGCGTAAACCGATCATCTATGTCAGAAATGGTACCATTCGAAGTGCCTTCAACAGTAATATTTACTCCTATTAAAGGTTCATAACTTTTTGCATCTACAATTTGTCCTTTAATGCTATGATTCTGTCCCCAAAGTAGAGGAGGAGAGAGTAGCAGAGCTAGAAAGAGTAGACACATCCACTTAAATTCCAAGTTTTGATGTTTCATAGTAATAACGTTAAAAAGTTGTGTGTATAAAAAACATTCTTATTTCTTTTTTTCTGTTTTGGGTAAGGTGCTACTATACAGCGTTTAGCCCATATTTGGTAAGCCTTTGTCATTTCAACTACTTTTTGCCATAGCATTATTGATGAACAATAATGCTATTGGCAAAATGAGATAATTTGATTTTATAGTAATATTCTTTAAAGATCTCATATGTATAAATTTGAAGTAAACGTCGTGCTAACTTTATTGATTATTCTGAACTTTATCCATTAATACCTTCATCCAGTATCCTCCGATCACCGAACGGGCTCTGAAGCCTACCCATCTACCGCTGTCTGTATGGTGCCAGTCGCTGATAGGTACACGAGATACTGTTTCATTGATATATTTATAGACAGGATCAGAGAATTTCTGGAAAGTTTCCTTATCTGATGACATAGCCGCCGTCCACATGATCCAGTCGGATTTTGTGTATTCTTTACGAGAGTCCAGAGGAAGCCCGTAAGGATTCTGCTTGGTCAAGTAATAGTTTATTTCTTTTCCGATTACATTATTAGGAAATAAATTCAGATTCCACAACTTATCCCAAACCATATTGTATTTTTGGCTCCAAGTATCTTTACGGTCAAAAGCCAGGCGATAATGATTACCTTCATTTGCCATTTCTTCCCATTTCACCGCCATTTTCTTGGCTATATCCGCATATTTGTCTGCTACATCATTCAATCCGAGCATACGAGCCATCTCGCTGTATCCGGCCACTCCCATGATAGCTTTTACAGAAAGATTGGCATTGTGTGCCCAATGTCCGGCGAAGTCATCTGTGCAAAGTTGGTTTTCCGGGTCCTGTCCATACTCTACTAAATAATTAGTCCATGTCGTCAAAATATCCCAATATTTCTTAGCATAATCGGCATTACCTTCAATCTTAGAAATGGCTGCTGCTAGAATCACCATGTTACCACTTTCTTCAATCGGCATATCACCACCATAAACTTGTCCGTTAGCTATTGGATAAGTACCTAAATCATGTGCTGCGAAAGGTTTATCCCAGCGACCGCTAGCACTATATTCAAAGATACTAGTCATCATTGCCTTTTGTAAATCAGGATTATAGACCAAAAACAGGGGAGCAGACGGGTAGGTCAGGTCGACTGTATTGATACAACCATTACTGTTATTCTCTTTAGAGAACCACATTAGATTGCCTTCTTTGTCTGTAAATAGTTTGTGAGCAGAAATAACTTGACGATAGGCTGCAGAGCAGATTTCTGCATATTTTTTACCACCAGCTTTTTCTGCATCGCTATAAATAAGCTCATCAAGTGCACGACAACGCTCCATGATGGATTGATAGTTATCTCTTAGTTTTTCGAAAGCATCAAAAATCGTTACTTTACCACCATGTTTCCAATATCCCATACGTTTCTCATACATATATTCAATGGAATAAATGTCATCATAACCGATCATCAAGAAACCATCTTTACCATCTTTGGTAACAGTTCCAAAATTATGTACATAAGCCATTGCAGGAGTATTTTCTTCCCGACGAGTAATCCATTTGGTTTTACTTGAAGCTAAAGTTCCATTTTTAACAAAAGCTTCCTTCATTCCGCTATAGTCACCCAAACTTATAGATTTTCCTGCTCCATTTACACTACCAAGATATACATATCCCCAGTCAGCACAAATCAAATCACCTTTACGATCACATATCGGCTGGTTGATGGCGCCAGCTTCTACATAACTAATACCATTTTTCGATAATGTACGTGCAATAGTAGGTTGAGTAGTCTCATTCACTGCTAATACCGGAGTCGTTTCTATATAGAATTGTACATCATGCTCTTTTTTATCAAGAGGACGCACACGATAGGAGATGTAGTTAATCGGAGTTGACAACAAATCCAAGTCATCTATCAATTGAGGTGCTGTAAATACGACATCTAATTCGACTGGTCCGCAAGTGAATGTATAGTAACTGGAAGTGGCTAGTACATCTACCGATTTCTGTACAGCCTCATTTTCAAATGTTACTGCATTTTTCTTTTCACGATATAAACCAAAATCCACATAAGATCCTCCTGTCGTGTTATGACAATGTGCTGCAATCACATTTTTACCATTACGAAGCTTCTTCTTGGCTTCGTCTGAAAGTTTTAGATTTACATTATTCTTCCATACGAGATCTGTAGCAACCAGTTTTTCTCCATTTAAATATAATTCGAATACATCGTCATGAGAATAAATAAGAAAAATATTCTCTGTTAAATCCAAATCATTTATTTCAAATGTACGTCGGATATAAATATCTGTATTATCTCCTTTCCATTCTGTGCGAACACGTGGCATATCACGGCTACCGAAAGCTGCTTTACCTTTTTTCCAACTACTATCATCAAACTGGAATTCTTGCCATCCATTTGCTGGTTGACTATTAGTGTATGCAGCCTCCCAACGTTCCACATTTGTCATGGGAGCAATAGGTATTAGAGCTACTTGATCTTTACCCAGGAAACGATACACTTTACCATCTACGCGTAAAGCCCCTACTAATGGCTTCTTAGCTGTAGTCCAGTGTTCTGTACTTCCTTCCATTAATTTATCATAAGGAGACCAGATAGAGAAGTGAGGATCTGAAACAACGATAGGTACCGATGGAGTACGTAGCGCTACCTCTTTTACTGGTTTAAATAAGTTGCCGGTTTGAGCATTTGCGAATAAACCGACCGAAAAGGCCATTACTGTTAGTAGTTTCTTCATAAATATTTTCTAATTAATCTACAATTTTAAGGTTACCCATCTACAATCTTGTTTACCTATAAAGAAAAACAAACCCTACGTTTTCTTTTATTTCTCTTTTTACCTTCTTACTATTACCTTTTAAATGCAATCTTACCTTTCTTATCGCTATACCTAAATAATATATTAAAATCAGTACTGTCGAATATTTATAAATGCTAGAGGAAAAGTTTATATAGAATTGTGTGTTTCAGGTAGGACCCAGGATTCATACAAATCCATTTGTTTTTCCATAGCATTTTATTTGTAACGCTGCAAAATAATGGAATTAATGCTAAATATTAGGAAAATCTGTGTTCAAGAAAGGACAAAATCTATTCTTTTTTCATATTTTGAGTGTTTTTAAAGTGCAAAATAAGTCTCTTACAGTGTGCTTTGAGTAGTTTTTTTCCTTTTTGAGCAATATTTATCCACTTTTATTAAGATAGTACAATGTTTTTGGAGGTTCTAGCTTTTAACGATGAGATATTGCTCATATCGAATAGCTTTTGTAATTTTGCAATACGAAAGCAATACAGATTTACTATCGCAAAATATACTCCATATATTAAACCAAAGTACGTCACTCGAGAGGGGACTACTGTCCTCTATGTTCGATATAACTACAATCGAACTAAGCGTACGCTCATCTCTACTGGATACAGTATTAAACCGGAACACTGGGATTCTAAAAAGAGATGGATTAAGCGCGCTTGTCCAAACTATGATGAAATTGATGCCTGCCTGATTAGAATAACGTCCAAGCTTGGAGAAATTCTTACATATGCTAAGATAAACGGAATAAGTCCAACCGTAGATTTTGTTTTACTTGAATTAAAAAAAAATAGAGAATATGAATTACGTCCTAATCGGGTAGATATATTTGACGCATTAGAAAGATATATTACAGAAAAAGCTCTTGTTGTTTCTGCAGACCAAATAAAAGACTACCGAACACTTCGTAAACATCTGATCGCTTTCAAAGAACATTCATCGCAGCCAATTACTTTTCATAACCTGAATCTTATATTTTACAATGAATTCATGGACTATTTATTTTATAAGGTTATAAAGCCCGATGGGAGTGTTGGCTTGCTCACTAATTCTGCAGGAAAAATTATACGTTTGTTAAAGGGATTTGTTAATTATCAAATAGATAAAGGAGTTATTCCTCCAATTGACTTGAAGCATTTTAAGGTCGTAGAAGAAGAAACTGATGCTATTTATTTAAGTGAAAAGGAACTTTCAACAATACACGAGTTAGACTTGTCAGATGATAAGCAATTGGAAGAGATTAGAGATGTTTTTATTACTGGGTGTTTTACAGGACTACGATATAGTGATCTCTCAACATTAAGTCCCGAACATATTGACTTAGATAATGAGATTATAAATCTCAAACAGAGAAAAGTGCATAAAGCTGTCATAATCCCTATGATCGATTATGTACCGGAAATACTCAAGAAGTACAACTATGATTTACCTAAAATTCCTAGATATATATTCAACGAAAGGGTTAAAGAATTAGGGCGAAGAGCAAAACTAAAACAAAAAATCGAAGTTGTTCGCAAAAAAGGAAAGGAACGGGAAAAGAGAGTCTATGAAAAATGGGAGATGATCTCTTCTCATACTTGCCGACGATCGTTTTGCACAAATATGTATTTATCCGGCTTTCCTGCCGGAGAACTTATGCGCATATCCGGGCATAAAAGTCCATCTGCATTCATGAGATATATAAAGGTTGATAATCTACAGGCTGCAAAAAGACTAAAAGAACTTCGAGCTAAACTTGCCAGGTAAAGATTGAAATATTTCATCTTAGTTATTTCAAATTATGTTCTATTTTTCATATATGCAGAAGAATTAAGATTCTATTGAGTTGCTAAATAGAAAAAAGAAAGTCACATTTACATCATATATATTCTTTTTATTGAATATATATAGCATAATTCTTTATAAATATGTACTTTTTCCTACTATCGAAAAGATGTTTTGATATAATGAAACAAGTCGTTGGTTTAAAAGGAACATCTCTTACCTTTAAAAGAAACTGCTTATTGGTTTAAAATAAACCACACTATGGACTCCTGAATGGGGTTCTAACATCTACTTTCCTTATTACCTTAAGCTATCACACAATAACATTTCTCTGCAAAATAGCATAAAAAGATAGATAAATCATTCCAGAAAGCTTTATTTACGTCGAATTCATTCAACAAGAGTAATTATTCAATCTATTTGATTCTTAATATCTTAAAATGCTGCTAGTTTTTATGTCATAAAAGAAATTACATGGATAAATGAAAAGAGAGAGAGGAAAAATATTCATTTTTTCAGATTAGTCCATTTCTCATCTTAGACTACCACTACATTTATCCATTAACTTTTTATTTATTAAAAGCCTGCTCATAAATTAGAATTTTGTACTTCATTTAATAGCCACAACAACACAAAGACAATACATAGCAAAGATAATCATCTGTATTTCAAACAATTGATAAATGGCAGTTTAGTCTGGACAGGACCCAGAGAACCAACTTTGTACAGATGATTTTGCAGGCCATTGGGCTCATAATGCCAATCTTTCAATAAAAGCGATTATGGGTGTAGCCGGATATAGTGAAATAGCCCATATACTCGGATTAAACAGTGTAGCAGAAAGATACGCTGACATAGCTAAAAAAATGGCGATGAAATGGGAAGAAATGGCAAATGAAGGTGACCATTATCGCCTCGCTTTCGACCGCAATAATACCTGGAGTCAAAAGTATAATATTATCTGGGATAAGATGTGGAATTTGAATATATTCCCTAATAATGTAATCAGTAAAGAAATCAACTACTATCTGACAAAGCAGAATCTATATGGATTGCCATTAGATTCCCGCAGAGATTACACAAAATCCGACTGGATTATGTGGACAGCAGCCATGTCTCCAAACCGTGAAATTTTTGAGAAGTTTGTAGATCCTCTTTATAAATACATCAATGAAACTACTTCACGTGTGCCTATCAGTGACTGGCATGATACCAAAACTGGCAGAATGACCGGATTTAAGGCACGTTCCGTAATTGGAGGAT
>OLVO01002789.1_pt1 | contig 15367 bp, 10 predicted proteins | sample 1672571 | NCBI WGS metagenome assembly OLVO01 (sample SAMEA3136700, study PRJEB25190) | human gut metagenome | biome: human gut; feature: human-associated habitat; material: faeces | place: Austria | collected 2013 | reverse complement strand
TATCCAGATCATCATGAGCTGCACTGGCTGCATCTTTGATATATGGAGCTTCAATACTTGCGATCAATGCAAGATCACTTAAAATCTCTGATGCTGCTGTTCCTGCCTCTGATGTATAATCCATCAGATTGGATACCTCGTTCATCAGGTCTTTCTTCTCATCAGAAGTCAGGCTGTTCCAGTCCTTCACAGTACCATCATCATCTGTAATGATCTTTCGAATCTTATCTACTGACATGCTGATATCATTAGATTTACCATTCAAAGTTCCTGCATTGGCATTGATTCTGTCCAGAGCATCCTGTGTTGCATCATTCTGATTCTGCTTCTGGAATGTAATCTGTACAGATGCAGGTTCTGCATCACTCTTCAAATAGAATTCATAAGTCCATGTACCGGCAGATGCCTTACCCATGGAAATGGTATTTCCATTTTTGTCCTTCACGATAGGGGTTGAAGATACTGTATAACCGGAGTCCGGTGTTACTTTCAGTGTTACCTTCGTATCGTTACCACCTGTATATACTGCGTCTCCTCCTGCATTGGAAGTCACCATCGGCTGTATCGGTTCATATTCTGCTGTAACTTCTACATCCTCTGATGGCATGGTAAACGTATATCTCTTGGACTCTGTCTGATAAGATACCGTTGTACCGGATGCTGTCTTAACAGAAAGTGATTTCAGTCTGTAACCATTCCCTGTGGCACTGACCAGATATATCTCATCTCCCGGTTCTGCACTGGATGAGCCGGCTGTGATCACTCCACCAGTTCCTGATGTACAGGTAATGTCCTTTGTATTAGCAGACTTCGTGAAGCTGCCGTATACACGTAAAGCTACACTTGAACTCTTTGTTAAAAGATATCGGTAACTGTCTCCTTCCTGTGTCATATCAGCTTTTGAAACAGACGAAAGCCGGCTGTATCCACCTGAGATTACTTCACTGACTATTAAACAGTCACTATCAGGAACTTCATATCCTGAATTCGGTGTCATAACAACATTATACTGTTCTCCACTGGCTGCACTTCTGGTCACAGTCACTGTACCGCCTACTGTAGATTCTGCATACACAAGAGAAGTATCCGTAGTATCACCAGAATATTCAAATGTCACTTCTACTGATACGTCTGCATCAGGCATAGTAAATGTATATTCGCCGGCATTGGCTGAGGATGCTGTAGCTGTTGATCCATTATAAGTAACTGCTTTTACCTTATAATTATAGGCTGCTACCGTATGCACTGTAACGGTATCTCCTGCTGCCGCCTGCTGGCTTTCCACGGTCACTATACCGCCAGTTCCTGACACTGGTGTCACTTTATGGGTGTTGGACTTTTTATTGAATTGTCCTTCGACAATGACCGGCTTATTCCCGGATATGTAAGCAGAACGGCTCACCGTTGCTTTATTATTACTGTCCAGTGCAACAGAAGTACCACCTATACTTACACTGTTTCCAACCAATTCATAGCCATTATATGCTTCTGCCTGAATCTCTACCTGTCCGTTGTCCTTCTCCGTTACAGTAATGTTACCACCTGCATTGGACTTCGCCAGAAATGCTCCTGTATAAGTGTAAACAGCAGATACAAGCACATTTTCTTCCGGCATTGTAAAAGTATAGGTATCAGAAGCTGTCTGATTCGTAGTGATGCTCTTGCCATTTGCATCTGTTACAGACAGCCCATTTAATTCATATCCGTTATCCGGCTTTACCGTAAGTGTAACCAGTGTTCCCTCATTCGGATTCACATTATCTGAGCTTACGCTTCCACCTACACTGGAGGTTACTGACAATCTGCGGTAATCTGTCTCATTATAAGTTGAAGAAGACATTTTATCCGATATATTCAGATCTTCATTGAGCTTCTTGAGTGCATTATTCAGATCAGTCAGAGAATTGCCTGCTGCATCTGTATTATCCATAATGCCAGGCAGCATATCCAGAACACTTTCCATACGGTCTGTCAGACTGTTGACCTGATCAATATTATTGTCTGCAAAGCTGGACAGTCTGTCGGATAATGTATCGCTCTGGTCAATCACTGCATCTGAATAATTCTTCAATACATCTACATCATTCTGAATTACATTGGTTCCTTCTTTCATGTCATCCAGTGTCTGCTGTACCAGATCATGCAGCTTGTTCACAGCATCACGGATGGATTCTGCTGCATCAACCTCAATATATGGCTCCATCTGTCCAACGATACCGCCTATGTCTTTTCTTCCATATACAGTACCATGGTTGGTACATAACGCTACAACACCAGACTGTCTGCCTACGATACCACCTATATTGTAACCTGTATGTTCATAACCAACCTTACCTACATTGGTGCATCTCATGATCACACCCTTGGAAAAGCCGACAATACCACCAGTATCCACACCACTGGCAACCTTCACATCTGTCTCATTCTCACGGATATTCTGCAGGATATCGACACTGATCTCGTCATCCTCTTCTACCCACTGGGAATTATTATTGATATTCGCATAGTTAGAACAGTTATCTACTGTACCAAAATTCTTACCTACGATACCACCTGTATAATAATAGCCGGTTACTGTTCCTTTGGCTGTACAGCGCTGAACTGTACCCGTTCCTTCATTAATGCCTACGATTCCAGCTGTCTCATACTTGCCTTCTACCAGTCCCTGAAAAGTACAGTCACGGATCGTACCCCTGTTAATGCCACATATGGCACCGATGCATTGTTTCTCATCTTCTGAGGTCACATTACCAGACAGATACAAATTCTCAACAATACCGCCCTCTTCTACATAACGGAAGAAGCCTGTTACATAACCATTGCCATTATATCGGTAGTTGGTTATCTTATGTCCATTACCTTTGAATACACCTCTGAATACCGGTATATTTAAAAAATCTGAACCTGCAAGATCAATATCCTGTGTAAGTTCAATGATCTTATTTCTCGACCATTCATCTATATGGCAGTTCTCTGCCAGTTCTTCCAGATCTTTGACAGATGATATCTGTCCATCTGCCCATCTGCATCATCCTGCGTCTGTTCCTCCTGCGTGGTCTTAGCCATGACAGGATATACAGGTATCAGCGTACCCGCCATCACAAGTGCCAGGGAATAGGCACATATCCTTGTGAAAAATAATTTACTGATTATCTTCTTTTTCATCAATCAGTGCCTCCTCTCCTTCTTCTATATGGGCAGCATCCGCCAGTTCCTGACCATCTAACTGCTCAATCTTGCCAATCTTGACAAGGGCATTTACATCACCTTTGATAACACCATGGATTTCACAGGAAACAATACCATTAATCTGACCCTGTACATAACCATCCACCCTGACAAGCCCTGAGGTTTTCTCCATTTTAACCGGAACAGATACCTTAAAGGATGTACGGTCAATGACTTTTTCACCTAATAACAGAATCTGCGGCAGAACGAACATAACAAGCAAAATAGAAATAATCGTTCCCCGTCCAAGACACTGTCCGATACCACAGATAGCACCATCTGATGACATCTGACCAATCAATACACCGGCAAGTACCATCATAGAACCTGACGTTATGATAGTCGGGAAAGCAAAGTTCATGGTTTCTATGATTGCATCCTTCTTGGACATCTTATCCTTTAATTCCATATATCTTCCTGAGATAACGATTGCATAGTCGATATTGGCACCCATCTGAATAGAACTTACAATCAGGTAGCTCATGAAGAACAGGTTGTTATGCTGTAATGCCGGGAATGCAAAGTTAATCCAGATAGCACCCTGAATAACCAGAATCAGAAGTATGGGCATACCTGCTGACTGGAAGGTAAACAGCAATACGACTAATACCGCCAGAATAGATACCACATTAACGACCTTATTATCAATCTGGAATGTCTTATATAAATCATACTGGCTGGTTGAATCACCAGGAATCAGAATCGTTCCATCATAATATTTCTCAGACATGGTATGCATTTCATCCAGGAATGCAAATGTCTCATCGCCCTCTTCAGGTAATGTCAGATATACAAGAATACGGCTGTAATCCGCACCCTGCAGCTGATCCAGCGCAATCTGCATCTTCTCATGGGCATCCTCTAATGTATCATGCATATCATCATCCAATGTCACGTAACCTTCATCTACTTCATCATACAGGAACATGAACATATCAATCAGAGGCACACTATAAGAGGAGATACCATTCACAATCTTGGCATAATTCTCATCATTCACCGCATACGCCATATAAAGCAGCTCTGAAACCTCGTAATCCAGTTCCAGAAGCTCTGAGAAATCTCTTGCCGTCAGCTTATCTGTCAGCATGTAACCATCCATTGCCTCTGTGTTGGCAAGTCCCTGACAGTAATCAACCTCTGTCCTTGCTTCCAGGTCATTAATCAGCTTGCGCTCTTTCTCATAATCACCGGCAGGGATGACCAATGCTACCATATTGGTATCACCGAAACTCTCAGCAATCAATTCATCTGCAAGCTGCTGGTCATTCTGTACAGGTGTCTCAATCTGTGAATAACCATATACGAAAGGACACTTGGACTGGAATATGTATGCTACAATGATCAATGCCACAAACAAGGGAGGCACGATTAGTCTGGTATGATATGCAAATTTACCCACAAAAGGAATCTTTGGCACGAAATTCTTATGTTTCGTCTTATCCATTGCCTTACCAAATAACATCAGAAGTCCCGGCATCAGCAGGAATACTGCAATCAAGCTCAAAATGACTGCCTTGATCAGACAGATTGCCATATCACGCCCAATACCATACTGCATGAACATCATGGCAACCAGACCACCAATCGTTGTCAAAGAACTGGAGCAGATCTCAGGAATCGCCTTACTAAGAGCTACAATATCAGCTTCCCTGATAGGCAATGTCTCATGTTCCTCCTTGTATCTGTTACAAAAAATAACAGCATAGTCAATGGATAATGCCAGCTGCAGTACAACCGTTACTGAATTAGATACGAATGAGATTGTACCAAGCAGGAAGTTCGTGCCCATTGACAAAGCTGCGGCTGCAACAAAAGTCAACAGTAATACAGGAACTTCAGCGTAAGTCTGTGATGTGAAGATTAACACCGTCACTACAATGATTGCAACCAGTACACTAATCGTATTCATCTCGGATTCAATCTGCTCTGCCGATGCATCACCCATGGAAGTAGATAGATATCATATCCATCCAGACTCTCTTCTATCTCTTCCAGACCCTGAAGCGCCCTGTCATCGGTTTCTTCATATTTAAAAGTAATGGAATACAGTGCCGAGAAATTATTGAAATAATTCTCCGTACTGTCAAAATCCAGCATAATGACATCATCTCTTGCCTCGATATCATCTGCAATATCCTGTGCTTCATCATATGTGATGTTCGCTACCATTACCTTGGCAGAACCATAAGTAATAAACTGTTCTTCCATTAAGTCAAGACCCTGACTGGTCTCTGTCGTATCAGGCAAATATGCTGACAAGGAGTTCTCTACCTTGACCCAGCCCATTGCAACGACCGAGAATATAATCAATATTCCGAACAATAAGAAGAACAGGTTTCTTCTGTCTACAATAAAGGTCGCTACCTTTATCATAAAATTACCGTCCTGCTCCAGGCTTTCCTTTTCTTTTTTAGACACGTACATCTCTCCCTTTTTACAAAATTTGTAAATTTAACCCATATTAGTGTAGCACATTTTTATTGAAAAAAACTGAAAATTATATAAATTTTATCTAAAACCGTCAATTTAAAAAAGAAGTGCCATATTACGCTTTAGCACTTCTTATTCAGCGAATTGATTTTAGCAGTCACTTCTTTGGCTGCCCTTATATGTGTCAGCTTACTTGGATGCCAGTCTGCGCCGTAGCCTGCTTCATCGGTATGAGGTTCAATATGCAGTGCAGTAATGCGCTCATCCCCTGTCTTTTGGCGATATAATTCTACTGCCTTTTGCACATACGGATATAATCTGTCTGTCATGATACCATAGACGCAAAGTATATATGCCCCCGGATTGTGACTGTGCACCTGCTGTATGAACTGTGCATAGCAGGCCGCATACTCCTCCTGCCTCTGTGCAATGTCTTTACAGTAGCTGTCATCATTGGTACCCAGATTAATCACCACAAAATCTAGACAAAATCTGTCAAAATCCCATTTCTGCAGTGTAACAGCCACTCCATCCACCTTGCCTCTTGAATACCCGGTATCCTCGTATTTATCAGGCACAAGCTCTGTCAGCCGCTTCTCATCTGTCTCCGTGTACCCTGAAATAATTCCATAACCACTATAAGATACCATACTGTAATCTGCATCAAGGCTCTGTGCCGTCAGATATGCATAGGAAGCTGTCTCATCCTCCGTTGCCGTAGAGAAATGATGCTCCGGATCATTATCATCCACGCCATATCCGCAGGTAATGGAATCTCCAATAAACTCAAGCTTTAACGGCTTGTCCGGTGTCGGACTGATAACATCTGTATCAGCCATTACAAATTCCTGTATCCCGACAATGGAATGCGGAGCTTCTGACAGTTTCACAATACGAACCGTAATCTCCTGTGGCTTGTCACTTCTCCAAACACAGTACGTTTTCTGCGGAACTTCAAGCCGCTCATCTATGATACGTTCATTATTCACATATACAGCGATTCTTGCATAATCGACATCCTGCTGAGTCTTAATCTTCTCGTATTGCTGCGTTTCCAGCTTCGTCAGGTCATCCCCTGCCAATACCACATCCAGAGAAGCTCCTCTGTACGTGAACTCTACTCCGCTTCCTGATAAAGCACACCATATCGTGCCATTATCATCCGCGATCGTACGACCAATATATTTGATTTTTGCATCTGCTGCTCTCATTTACTGCTTACCTTCCCTTTCCAGCCAACTGTGAAACATTATTCTCCCGTTAAATGAACTGTTATCATGTCATGGTGTACTGCCGGAAGAAACCGTTCAAATACATCCTTCGTCCGCATCTTCAGGCTGGATGTATTAATGCATGGATGACATCCGAGATATTCTCCCTGCAATACATCCTCATCTACCAGCAGCTGCACTGCATTCTCTTTATCATTCATAAGTCCCATAATACTTACTGAACCCGGTGTAATATCCAGCAGTCTCTCCATATCTTCCGGTGATGCAAAAGACAGTCTTGCACTGTTGATCTGGCTGGACAGCTCCTTTGTCTTGAATGGTTTATCCACTGGCATCATAAGCAGATAGAAGTTTGTCTTTTGCCGGTTACACAGGAAAAGATTCTTGCATATCGTAACCTGTAAGATTGCATCAATCTCATTACATGCTTCCATGGTATCTGTCCTTTCATGGTCTGTCCTTTCATATTCTATACCCAGTGAATCCAGCAGATCATATACTCTAATCTCTTTGTCCAATCTGCCCTGTATATTCTCCGGTCTACCCTTATATAATTCCATTATTTTGTCTCCTTATTCAGACCAAGCGTCTCGTTCATGCTTCCCATCCGATAGCCCAGAAGATCCAGTGTCACATAGGTAAATCCATATTCTTTGAACTTCTCAGCTATAAACTTACGGTTCTCTTCTTCCATCAGCTTGGAAAATTCAGATGGTTCAATCTCAATTCTTGCCATCATGCCGTGGATTCTGACTCTGACCTGATGAAATCCCATGTCCAGCAGGAGCTGTTCTGCCTTATCTACCATGCCAAGCTTCTCTTCTGTAATAGTCTCTCCATATACGAAACGGGAAGAAAGACAGGCAAAGGACTGCTTCTCCCAGGTCGGCAGATCCAGATATCTGGAAACAGCACGGATATCTGCCTTGGTAAACTGACATGCACGCAGCGGACTCTTAATCTCAAGCTCTGCTACAGCCTGTAAGCCTGGACGATAATCTCCATTATCATCCAGATTAGAACCTTCTACGATATTCTCAATATGATTTTCCTCTGCAATGGCACGGATTTTCTCAAATAATTCCTTCTTACACAGATAACAACGATTCTTTGGATTCTGTGCAAATCCATCTATATTTAATTCTTCTGATTCACAGATGAAATGAGCAATGCCTTCCTTTTTACAGAAATCAATTGCTTCATTTAATTCTCTCTTTGGAAAAGAACATGACTGTGCAGTTACTGCAATTGCTTTATCTCCCAACGTATCATGGGCTACTTTTAATAGGAAAGTAGAATCTACTCCACTGGAAAAGGCAACTGCTACAGAATGCAATCCCCTCAGATATTCACGTAAATTCTCCAACTTCTCCATCTGTTCTCTTGTTATTTCACTCATATCCTTTAACACACCTTTCGTACTTGTTATCGTTACTATTCTCTACTTTTTCATGCTTCTTGTCAATTCCATTCTTCATGTCGTTTTTCACAGAACTTACACATATAGCACAAATTTCCATCACATTTTCCAACTATACTAAGCTCATAAAATCAAACAACACATATGTGAACCAAACATAATAAGGAGACATCAATATGAAAAGAATGAATCAATTTGTTTATGCCCTGCTGATTGGCTGTGTACTGCTGACAGGCTGTGGCAGTAACACCAATACAACAGAAACAAAAGAAGAAGTGATTTCAGATTCACAGGCAAACGCCTCTACTGAAGCAACTCAGAGTGAATCTGCCTCTGAGGAAGAAAATGATTCTGTTACAGGACGGATTGAAAGTATAGATGAAACATCCATTACACTCGCTGTTATGAACATGCCAGGCGGCGCAGCTCCTGATGGCAATGGCGGCGGCGACAAACCAAGCGGTGAAGCCCCCGATGGTAACGGCGGCGGTGACAAGCCAAACGGTGAAGCTCCAAGCGGCGATGGTAACGGTGCCCCACAAGCGCCTGATAATAACGCTGAGTCTGTAACAATCACTTTGACAGACAACACACTCTTCTATGATGAATCAGGCTCTGCGATCACTATAGATTCCTTAACTGAAGGTACTACAGTAACTGTTGCAACAGATGCAGATGGTAATGCAATCTCTGTAACAATCACTACTCTTTCAGCTATGGGCGGAGGTATGGGAGGCGGTCAATCCGCCCCTTCCTCTTATGAAGCAGTGAACACATACAGCGAAGATACCTCTATCTCCAATGAAAGCATCTCCTCTACAGGTACAGATGAGAATGCCATCCTGGTAACAAATCAGGCTAATGTATCCCTCGACAATGTAGCAATTGACAGAACTTCATCAGACAGCACAGGCGGGGATTCCTCCAGTTTCTACGGAGTAGGTGCCGCCGTTCTTGCTACTGACGGAACTGTTAATATTTCCAACAGTACGATTACAACCAATGCTTCCGGCGGCGCAGGTATATTCGCTTATGGAGATGGCGTAGCCAATGTATCTGATACAACGATCAATACAACGCAGGATACTTCTGGCGGTATTCACGTAGCAGGCGGTGGTACTCTGCACGCTACAAATCTGACTGTAGAGACCAATGGTGGCTCTGCTGCTGCAATCCGTTCTGACAGAGGTGGCGGAACAATGACTGTAAATGGTGGCAGTTATACTTCTAATGGCTCAGGCTCACCTGCTGTATACTGTACTGCAGATATTGATATTCAGAATGCTACACTGACAGCTACCGGTTCAGAAGCAGTATGTATTGAGGGTCTTAATTCTCTGAAGCTTACAGACTGTGATCTGACTGGTGATATGCCAGAAAATGAACAGAATGACTGTACCTGGACTGTTATCCTCTACCAGAGCATGTCTGGTGACTCCGAAGTAGGTAACAGTACTTTCAGTATGACAGGCGGCTCCCTCACTTCCAAAAATGGCGGTCTGTTCTATACAACCAATACAGAAAGTACTTTCTATCTGTCTGATGTAGATATTACCTATTCTGACAGCAATGATTTCTTCCTGAAATGCACAGGTAATTCCAATGCAAGAGGCTGGGGACAAAGCGGTGCCAACGGTGCTGACTGTATATTCACAGCAGATAATCAGGATATGACAGGTGATGTAATCTGGGACAGCATCAGTGACCTTGACTTCGACATGGTAAATGGAAGTACACTGATTGGTGCTTTCGTTCAGGATGAAAGCAATGCCGGCAATGGTGGCAATGGATATGCTAACCTCACTATTGACAAGACATCTGCATGGATTGTAACCGGTGACAGCACGCTTAGCAGTCTGACCAATCATGGACTGATCGAAGATGCTGACGGCAAGACAGTTACGATTAAAGATACAAATGGTAATGTACTCGTAGACGGCACAAGCAATTACACAATTACGGTAGACTCCTATACAGAGGCATAATTTCTCCCCTTTTCCCCGGAAAAGGCACGATATATCCACTTTACAGATATATCGTGCCTTTTTATACTCATATCGAGCGTATTCCAAGGGCTTTCAACCACTTATGAGCAAGCTCATGTGGTATCACAAATTATATACTTCCGTATATTTCTTCTTGAAATAATCAATAATCGGCTGTGCGCTGACTTCCTTACCGCATACCTTCTCTATGACTTCTTTCGGTAAGCGGGTGCTTCCATACTGGTGAATCTTCTCATTGAGCCATTTGGTAATCTCACCAATCCTGCCCTCTCGCAGAATGGTGTCTACATCGCCGAGCTCTTTGGTGATCTCTTCGAGATACATACCATCATAGATATTGCCCAGAAGGTAAGATGGGAAATATCCAAAAGATCCATCTGACCAGTGCATATCCTGTAAAATACCCTCTGCATCATTTGCAGGTGTAATCTGCAGGTATTCCTGCATTTTCTCATTCCAAAGCTTCGGCAATTCCTCTACAGACACGCCATCGCGGAAAATTGCCTTCTCCAGCTCATAACGGATAATGATATGGAAACAGTAAGTAAGCTCATCTGCTTCTGTACGAATCAGACTGTTTCTAACATGATTGATCTCATGATAGAATTCATCCAGGCTGATTTCCTTGAACTTGGGAAGCAATGCGCCAAGCTTCTCATAAATCGGTACCCAGAAATTCTTGTTTCTGCCCAGTACATTCTCATAAAATCTGGACTGGCTCTCATGAATACCGCAATAGCGGCAGCTACCGGCTATCGTGCCATCATAGGCAGGATTCACGTTCTGCTCAAAGATTGCATGTCCACCCTCATGAATCGCTGAATACATGGAACTGAGCGCATCATTCTCATAATAATGGTTCGTTACACGTACATCTCTGGATGAGAAATTAAGCGTAAATGGATGCTCTGTCTCCCCTACAGTACCAGCTTCCCAGTTGAAGCCTATATAATCCAGAAGAAGCTTCTGTACCTTCTTCTGCTCTTCTACTTTATATTTACCTGCAAATCTGGAATCATCCGGCTGTTTTGCCGCCAGAACCTTCTGTACAAAAGGCACCAGCTCCCGCTTCAAGTCATCAAAAAGCTTATCAATTGTAGCGGAGTCCATACCTTCCTCGAACTGATTCAGAAGTACATCATATACTTCTTCTCCGGGATTCGTATATCCTGCCATCTTCTTTGTCATTTCAATGATCTTCTGTAAATGCGGTGCAAAAATAGAGAAATCAGAAGCTCTCTTTGCTTCTTTCCAGGCATTACCTGACTCAGATTTCTCCTGAACGAATTCTTCATAGAAATCTGCCGGGATTCTCTGATTTTCATCATAATCACGTTTCATTCTCTTCACAATAAACTGCCACATATCATCCAGCTTATCAAACTCTTCCGGTCTGGATAACTCTTCCAGCATATCGCCCAGTTCTTTTGCTGTGGAAAGCTTAAACATTTCTGTTGAAAAATATGTCATAGCCTGTGCATGCCCTTCAAATCCGAGCTTAGGCATCACGGTCTCCATATCCCAATTCAGTAACGTAACTACATGTTCATACTGATTCATCTTTGTGATATACTCTTTTAAATTCTGTAATGTATCGCTCATCTTAAACCTCGTTTCTATACTTCCAATTTATATACCGCATGGGCTGATGCCACATGCAGTTCACAGCCTTTCCTTGGCTGCAGATCATAGTATACCTCTTCTTCATATGGATAAACAACCAGTGTCAGATTCTTAGGATATCCGTAACGCTTCAATGCCACAGTCCAGTCCTCACCATTAGAAAACCAGTCTGTCAACAATTTACCATCCTGATACAGCTGCGCCCTGTTGCCGCCATAATTCATTGTCAGATATACATCCTGCAGATAATCTTCTGAAGTATCATCTGCATATTCATCCCGTACTTTATCATAAGTAAGCTGTAATTCATAGACTTTGCAGACATTATGTACCTTTTCCTGCTCCAGTATACTCTGTATTGCATATGCAGGAGGCTGTATCTGTGATGTCTCCCTGGTTGTAACTGACACCTGTGTCATAATCTCTGGTGGCAGGACATACATATCCGCAGGCTCTCCTGCCTCTTCATAGATTCTCACACGCTCCTCTTCCTCACCGGCTATCAGATATAATACACCATCCTGTTCGTACAAAGGATGTTCCGTAATATACAGTCTATTGCCAAATACATAAGCATGCTCTGCATCTTCTCGGGTCAGAACCACAATATTGTCATAAGGCTTGCCCTCATAGTCAAAATACGGCTTCTGACCATTATCATTATTATAAAAGAAATATCTGCTGCCGATTCTGGTGAGAAGTGATGCATTGGTGCTTGCCAGTCTGCTCTCTCCCATCTGCAAGCCAAAAGGAATTACGGCACACTGATCCGCCTCGCAGCACAGATCATGCAGTACAAGCGGCTCCTGACCAATTCCTGTAATCTCTACATCCAGCCCCTGGATTGGCTGCATATGGCGCAGTCTCTGATGATTGTTAATAAAGAGAAATCCACCCTTAGTCTCCTCACAATAACGCACACTTACTCTCGGCGTTGTCATATCTTCTGCATCCTGTGGCTGCTCCTCTGGGAAAAAGGCTACTGCCGATGCCAGTTCTCCTTCAAAGGCATGAATCATCAAATGCAGCATTTTCAGCTTGTGATAGCTGTCATGAATCTGTCCCGATTCACGAATGCATGTCTGGAAATCATAACTCTTTACCGGAAGATCATTGAAATATCCAGTCTCTCTGGCTTCCTGTAATGTGGTGTCTTTTCCATCAGGATTCACACCCCCATGATACATGTAATATCCCAGCAAATTTGCTCCTGCCCCCAGCATACACCATGCCTGTGCCTGGATATCCTCAGGATATGGATAGGTTCTTCTAAGTGCTGTCACCTGAAGTCCTCCACCCAGCTCTGCTGTAAGATAGGGATTGTCTTCCTTGGAGAATGTACAGTCCGCGCCCTGATCAATTGCAAGATCCGCTCCAATGTTCTCATCCTGTCTGAATGACATCATCAGAAAGTTCTCACACGCCGGCATCTCATGGGTATGCCCTGCCCAGGGTGCATCCACATATCCACCCAGTACAGGCAGAGTCTCTCCCTCCAGAACAATTGCGCCACCCCAGCCGGTTGCTGTATAATATGGCACTTCATATCCAAGCTTCAAAGCAAGCCTCTTGAGACTCTTCATATGCTCTACACCACGGCTTTTATCAGAAGGACCTCCTGCATGGCAATATTCGTTCTCCAGCTGAATGCCAATAATAGGACCTCCATCCTTGCACATTTCACCTTTAATCTCCTGTGCAAGCCTTGTCCAGAACTGCTCTACACACTGCATATATAAGGAATCATTTGTTCTTGTCTCATGTTCCCTTGATGCTCCCTCTATATAGCCCAGACCATTATGTCCAAGCTCTGCTACCAGCCAATCCGGGAAACCGCCATTTCTTGCCTCACCATGTGCCCAGGGTCCGATACGCAGCCATACCGGCATATCCAGCTTCTTACAAAGCTCCAAAAACGTCCTGATATCCCTGCTTCCGCCAAAATCCCATTCTCCCTTGTGTTCTTCATGGTGATTCCAGAATACATAAGTAGCCAGAATATCTACCCCGCCTGCCTTCATTTTCAGAATCGCTTCTTCCCACTCCGCAGGCATCCATCTGGAGAAATGAAATTCTCCCATAACAGGCAGCATCGCTCTGCCATTCTTCGTTAAATAACGGTTATTGACCCCATAAACATTTCCCTGTTTGTCTTTGCCACCCATATTTGTATTTATTTTCAGTGGCTGTGTCTGTTCTATATGAATCCGCATGCCTGTATCCTTCTTTCTTTTATCCAATACTTATTCATTATAACAGATATTTAACTGATTACCACTGTATAAATTGTATACCACTAATAATTTGAGGAATAGATTGTCACATACTTATCCTGTCCCGCATTATTCAATGTTACCGCAGCATCTCCTGTCATGGGGTCTTCGATTGCTACACGGATCTTCGCCACATCATCAGGCAGTTGTCCACTCCACTGTACTTTCAGGTTCATATCAGGCATTATATCTGAAAGATTCATATCCAACTGCTGTTTCTCTATGAAATTATTCTCTTCATCATAGAAGTACAGGTACACAGCCCAATCCTCATACATGGGTGCGATTCCCTGATTATTCCACGTAACGGCTATATCCCATATACCCGATAATCTGTTTCTCTTCACAGCTGCCTTACTGATACCAAGCTTATATCCAAGCAATTCACGGATGACTGCTGCTTCCTGCTGGTACTGTGGCGCTTCTAATGCATGGGGAACCTTAGGTCCTATGAAACTCATATGAGACTGACGGATCAGGCTTTTGGTCGTATCCATATCTGTTACCAGCAGTTCTTCCCAGCTTCTTGCACTGGTAAACTCTCCACCTACTGCTGCCTTTTTGTAGAAATCCGGTATGGCATATAAGGTATGCGCCTTGGCAGGCTCTGTATATACGCCTCCATCATTTAACCATTCCAGCCATTCATTGGTATCCTCTGCTTCTCCTGTCATATCATTATAGACACCCAGGCCATATTCCTTTACTCCAAGGAAAGGTCTTCGCATCATAAGCTGTACATCCGGAAAAGCCTCTACATACTGGTCTACATACTGCATACAGACAGATTCCTCTGGAATGGGAACAATGCCTTCACCAGATTTCACATGCCACTCGCCCCAGTGCCCCAGACTGCCAAGCTGTACATAGCTTAAAAATCCCGGTCTTACTTCCTCAAATGCCTCTGCAATCTTCTGCAATACCTTGCCATGTGCCTCTATCAGATCCGGATTGGCATAGTTAGGGGAATATCCCTTACCATACGAAGTATCATAAAAAGTTCCATCCCTGGTCTTCTCATACAGCCACTGTGGGATATCCATATGTTCTTCCTGCCCAGGTACATCACATAACAGCCGGAACACTGCATGCTTCCCCTGGAGTGCATAATTTTAAGTGTAAATGACACATACATGGACGCACAGGAGGTTA
>OLVO01002788.1_pt1 | contig 15368 bp, 9 predicted proteins | sample 1672571 | NCBI WGS metagenome assembly OLVO01 (sample SAMEA3136700, study PRJEB25190) | human gut metagenome | biome: human gut; feature: human-associated habitat; material: faeces | place: Austria | collected 2013 | reverse complement strand
CTCCCAGCTGAGCTACGCCCCCGTGACGAGGTAGTACTATAGGGGAAGATTCTTGGTTGTGCAAGAAGTTTTTTTGCAATTGATTCTCGCACTTACGTGTTTTCCCACTTGCCCACCGTCCGGATAAAACCCTAATGCAGCAAATACGCTATTGCAGTGCCTGTATGGACTTCGATCTTTGCGGTGGATCTCACGACGTTACTGATGCCCGTGTCGGCCAACAGACCGAGGGGGCTGTGGTCTAGCTCCCATTCAAGACCGTGTTCGCTTATCTCTGTGTTGGGAGCGATGGCGATGATGGAGAATGTTTTGCACTCGGCGTTTTCGATGGTCCAGGTCTCGTCCTGGTGCAGGATTCTGGCCGTCACTTCGTCTTCTTCGATCCAGACGGGGGCGTCCGCATAGCCTGCCAGTAGCCCTAACACAGACAGGGCCATGTCGGGGCGGCCGCCGGTGGCGCAGGTTGCAACCACTTCGGCACCAGGCCAGCGGCGGCAGACGGAATCGAGCGCCAGAGCCAGGTCGGTATAGTCCTTGTAAGGGTTGTGGCGTTCCACTTCAAAATCGGAAGCAGCATCGACCAGAGCGCGTCCCTCATCGCTTACGGTGTCGGCGTCGCCGACGTAGACGTCGCAGCTCAGACCAGCGCCCAACAGGGCGTCCAGCCCACGGTCTACGGCAACGATGTGGTCACACTCCCCTGCCAGATGGCAAAGCAACTCGGGGCTCGACACCACCGGCGAGCCGCAGACCACTAACACTTTGCAAGCCACAGCCCTCGCCTATCCCTCAAACGCAAGCACGCGGGACAGGCCCAGGTCCTCATAGCTATCGATAAAGATATCGCAGTTGGCACGCACCTCGTCGCGCTCCATACGGCCGTGCGGGTCATAGATACCCACACGTTTAAATCCAGCAGTGCCAGAGCTCATAAGTCCAAAGACGGCGTCCTCAAACACCCACGTGCGCTCAAACTTGCGCCCGTGACGCTCTTCCAGTCGGCGCAGCGCCAGCTCGTACACATCGGGGAACTGCTTGGAGCGCCCCGCCTCGCCCGTCGTGGTAATAAACTCCATATAGCGATCAAGGCCAGCACCCGCAAGGGCGGACTGCACCAGTTCGGCCGGCGTGGACGTGGCAACGCACATGGCAATGCCCGCAGCCTTCGCCTGCTCCAAAAAAGCCAGGAGCCCCTCGCGCGGCGGCACCTTGGAGTACCCCTCCATCAAAATCACGCTCAGTTCGCGATACAGCTCCTCGCCATTCGCGCCAATGCTCCACGTGTCGTGGTAGGCCCGGCACTCGTCCTCCAGCGAAAGATGCTCAAACTGGGCAAAATCGTCGACCGTTACATCAATGCCATGGCGGCGCAATAACTCGGTCTGCGCATGGCCCCAGACGGGGGAACTATTTACCAGTGTTCCGTCGCAATCGAAAATAAAAGCAACACTTGGAGCAGCGATGTGGTTCATAAACGAGCCTTTCGATGTCAAATGGTAAACAACCTGCTAAAAACGTTTTACCAAACGTTAGCCTAACAGTTTTGAAACCCTAATTGATAAAACTGTCAAGAGTTTTACCACGTCAATTCTGCAAGTGGTATAAACATGGCGCTTACCGATTAAACGCCCCCGCAAATCCTCTTTCGTTCATAAAAGTAACGTACAGGTGTTATCGTAGTTTCTGCCGAAAGTTCCACCGAGCACGCGAGGTGGAACGAATCATAGAACTATCGCCGTCCCTTCGATTCGTGCAGCCTTGGACCTTTCGCATCTAGTCACCAAGGCAACACGCTGCCGCGTCATGATGGGATCAAACGTGAGCGATACAAAGCTAAAGCCAGCAACCAAAAAGCCTGCTACCCGTAAAGCCGCCCCGCACGCGCCGGAGCTCACCAAGGACGATGTCTACCTGTTTGGCATCGGCACGTGGGAGCGCAGCTGGGAAAAGATGGGCGCGCACCCCGATACGCAGAACCGTACGCGCGGCTGGCGTTTTTGTGTTTGGGCGCCCGACGTAAAGAGCGTCCATGTCATTGGCGAATTTAACGACTGGGACGAGCAAGCCAACCCGCTGGTACCCATGCATACGAGCGCTATTTGGGAAGGTTTTATTCCTGGCGCCGAGCAGGGTCAGCTCTATAAGTATCTCATCGAGACCAACGAGGGCGAAAAGCTCTACAAGGCCGATCCGTACGCCTTTAAGGCAGAGTGCCCTCCGGGTACCGCCAGCGTGCTGTGGACCCTCGATGGCTACCAGTGGAACGACGCGGCTTGGCTCAAGCGACGCGCCGGTCATAACCACATGTCGCAACCCCTTAACATCTACGAGGTGCATATTGGCTCGTGGAAGCGCCACGGCGACGCGCCGCAGGGCGAGCCCGACGAGTACGGCAACTACCCCGGTCCCATGGACCCCTTCCCCGCGCAGCGCGGTGAGTTTTACACCTACGACGACCTGTCGGTGGAGCTCGTGGACTACGTCCTCGATATGGGCTATACGCATATCGAGGTCATGCCGCTTATGGAGCATCCCTTCGATGGCTCCTGGGGCTACCAGACGACCGGTTACTACGCCGCCACGTCGCGCTACGGCAACCCGCAGCAGCTCATGCACTTTATCGATGCGTGCCACGAGGCAGGCATCGGCGTGATCATGGACTGGGTTCCCGGCGGTTTTTGCGCCGACTCCCACGGCCTTGCCACCTTTAACGGCCACATGCTGTTTGAGCACGAGATTCACCCCAACTGGGGCACGCACAAGTTCGACTTCGCCCGCGGCGAGGTTCGCTCCTTCCTGGTCTCCAACGTGCTGTACTGGCTCGAGAACTTCCACGTGGACGGCATTCGCATGGACGGCGTGTCCAGCATGCTGTACCTCAATTTTGGCATCGACGATCCCGGCCAAAAGAAGTTCAACAAGTACGGTACCGAGGAGGATCTGGACGCCAGCGCGTTTATCCGTCAGGTCAACTGCGCCGTTGAGGCACACTACCCCGACGTGATGATGATGGCCGAGGAGTCCACCGCGTGGCCGCTCGTGACCTATCCGCCGCAGGACGGCGGCCTGGGCTTCCACTACAAGTGGGACATGGGCTGGATGAACGACACCCTGCACTACATGCAGACCGATTTTCCGTGGCGCCCCGGCAACCACGGCCTGCTCACGTTCTCCATCATGTATGCCTTTACCGAGAACTTTATCTGTCCGCTGAGCCACGACGAAGTCGTGCACGGCAAGTGCTCGCTCATCGGCCGTATGCCGGGCGACTGGTGGCGCCAGTTTGCCGGCCTGCGCACGCTGGCCTTCTACCAGATGACGCACCCCGGTGCCAAGCTCAACTTTATGGGCAACGAGATCGGCCAGTTTATTGAATGGCGCTACTACGAGTCCATCCAGTGGTTCCTGACCGAGGAGTACGAGACCCACCGTCATCATCAGGCGTTTATCAAGGCGCTTAACCACCTGTATACCGCCGAGCCCGCCCTGTACGAGCGCGGCTACACCGACGATGGCTTTACCTGGATCGACGCGGACAACTCCAAGCAGTCCATCGTGAGCTTTGTGCGCCAGGGCGAGGACGTCGACGACGACCTGGTGATCCTGATCAACTTTGACCCTGCGAGCTACGAAAGCTTCCGCGTGGGCGTGCCGCGCGAGGGTGACTGGGAGGTCATCTTCGATTCCGACCGTCCCGAGTTTGGTGGCAGCGGCTATGCTGGCGAGGAGCCCTATACCTGCTCGAGCGAGCCCTATCCCTGGAACGGGCAGATGGACTCCATCGAGATTAAGGTACCCGGCCTGGCTGGCGTGGTGCTTAAGCGCCGTGGTCCCAGCAGCTATAAGCCGCCGGTGGTCGAGGCCCCCAAGAAGGCGACGCGTAAGCGCACGTCCTCGGTGAAACCCAAGACCGCGGCTGCCAAGAAGGCTCCGGCCAAGGCAAAGACTGCCAAGTCTGCCGCCAAGGCTTCGGCAAAGTCCACCACGGCCAAAAAGGCAGCCACCAAAAAGGCAGCCACCAAAAAGGCTGCTCCCAAGGCCAAGGCAGCTGCAGCTAAGGCTTCTGCCAAGAAAGCGTAACAAAGCCGTTACAGCTGTAATTACCCGCCCCGCGGGGGCGTAGGATACAAGTCATAGCCGTTCCGGGAGAAACATCCCCGGGGGAAAGGAACGTATGAATAAGATCTTCGACAACAAGCAGGAGTTTACCGAGCTCTATCGCGATGCCGTCATGAGCATCAGCGGCAAGAGCGTCGAGACCGCCAGCGACCTGGACCGCTTTAACGCCCTGGCCAAGCTCGTGGCCGAGAAAGCCCGCACCGTTGCCACCAAGAGTGACGCGCGTGTTACCGCCGAGGGCAAGAAGCGTGTGTACTACTTCTCGATCGAGTTTTTGATCGGCCGCCTGCTCGACAACTACCTGCTCAACTTTGGCGTGCGCGACATGGTCGCCGAGGCGCTCGACGACATGGGCTTTGACCTGTCCGTCATCGAGAACCAGGAGCCCGATCCGGCGCTGGGCAACGGTGGCCTGGGCCGTCTGGCCGCATGCTTCCTGGATTCCATGGCAGCCGAGGGCATTGCCGGCTACGGCAACGGTATGCGCTACCGCTACGGCCTCTTTAAGCAGGAGATCGTCAACGGCAGCCAGGTAGAGGCCACCGACGAGTGGCTCACCCACGGCTATCCCTGGGAAGTCCGCCGCCAAGACAAGGCAGTGACCATTAAGTTTGGTGGCCGCGTCGAGGGCTATGAGGAGAACGGCCGCACGTTCTACCGCACGGTGGACACGCAGGACATCCTGGCCGTCCCCTACGACATCCCCGTTGTGGGCTATGCCGGCGAGACCGTCAACAAGCTGCGCGTCTGGGCCGCCGAGCCGGTCGAGGAGCACTTTGACCTTGAGGCCTTCAACCGCGGCGACTACGCCCTGGCCGACGCCGAGCGCGCCGAGGCCGAGGCCATCAGCGCCATCCTCTACCCCAACGACGCCGGCGAGCACGGTCGACTGCTGCGCCTGAAGCAGGAGTACCTGTTTGTCTCGGCCGGCATCTACAGCCTGCTCGACACCTTTGAGAAGGAGCACGGCGAGAACTGGGAGCTGCTGCCGCAGTTTGTGGCCATCCACACCAACGACACGCACCCCGCCATGTGCGGCCCCGAGCTCATGCGCATCCTCATCGACGAAAAGAAGCTCGAGTGGGACGACGCCTGGAATATCGTGACGCAGGTCGTGAGCTACACCAACCATACTATCCTTCCCGAGGCTCTGGAGAAGTGGCCCATCGGCACGTTCTCCAAGCTCCTCCCCCGCGTGTACCAGATCATCGACGAGATCAGCCGTCGTTGGCACGAGTCGTTCGACACTACGCAGGAGGGCTGGCAGGAGCGTCTGCGCCAGACCGCCATTCTGTGGGACGGCGAGATTCGCATGGCCAACCTGTCCGTGATCTGCAGCCACAGCGTCAACGGTGTGGCCAAGATCCACTCCGACATCATCAAGAACATCGTGCTCAAGGACTTCTATGCCCTTACGCCCGAGAAGTTCAACAACAAGACCAACGGCATCTCGCACCGCCGCTTCTTTGCCGAGGCCAACCCCACCTACGCCAAGCTCGTGACCGAGGCCATTGGCGATGGCTGGCTGAAGGACGCCTTTGAGCTGGAGAAGCTCAAGGAGTTTAAGGACGACACCGAGTTCCTGAAGGCCGTAGGCGCCTCCAAGCGCGCCAACAAGGAGCGTCTGGCTGCCTACGTTAAGGCCGAGACCGGTCTGGTCATCGACCCCAATACCGTCTTCGATGTTCAGGTAAAGCGCTTCCACGCCTACAAGCGCCAGCTCATGAACATCATGAAGGTGATGGACATCTACAACCGTCGCATCGCCGATCCCAACTTCCACGTGACGCCGACGACCTTCATCTTTAGCGGCAAGGCTGCCTCGAGCTACACCTTTGCCAAGGAGACCATCCGCCTCATTAACTCCGTGGCCGAGGTCATCAACAACGACCCGCGCGTCAACGAGGTCATGAAGGTCTGCTTTATCCCCAACTTCCGCGTGAGCAACGCCCAGCTCATCTACCCCGCCGCCGAGATCTCGGAGCAGATCTCCACGGCCGGCAAGGAGGCCTCGGGCACGTCCAACATGAAGCTCATGATGAACGGTGCTATTACGCTGGGCACTCTCGACGGCGCCAACATCGAGATCGCCGACCTGGCCGGCCGCGAGAACGAGGCCATCTTTGGCCTGACCGCCCCCGAGGTCGAGCAGCTCTGGGCATCCAACAGCTACTTTGCGTGGGATACCCTCAACGGCGATCGCGAGCGTCTGGGCCGCGTAATGGACGAGCTCAAGGACAACACCTTTGCGGGCCTTTCGGGCAACTTCGAGAGCATCTACAACGAGCTCATGAACAACAACGACCCCGACCTCGTCATGGCCGACTTCCGCAGCTATGTGGATGCATGGGAAAAGCTCACGGGCAGCTACGGCGACCAGGAGACCTGGAACCGCAAGGCGCTGCTCAACACCGCCTCCTCGGGCTGGTTCTCAAGCGACCGCACCATTCGCGAGTACCGCGACGAGATCTGGCACGCGTAAAGGCGCGCGAGCTCCCTTATGCCAGCACGGCATTACTCGACGGGCACGACCGAGCGCCGCGCCCGTCGCTAATGGGTTTAAGAACATCGATGACAGAAGGAGAAATCGATGAGTAAGAAAGAATGCATCGCGATGCTCCTCGCAGGAGGACAGGGCAGCCGATTGGGGGCACTCACCCAAAAGATCGCCAAGCCGGCGGTTAGCTTTGGTGGCAAGTTCCGCATTATCGACTTTTCGCTGTCCAACTGTTCCAACTCGGGCATCGACACGGTGGGCGTTCTGACGCAGTATCGCCCCTACCTGCTGCATGCCTATGTGGGCTCCGGCGAGGCATGGGATCTGGACAGCCGCGACGGCGGCGTGTCGATCCTGCCGCCGTACGAGACGCAGACCGGTGGTGCCTGGTATGCGGGCACGGCCGACGCCATTACGCAGAACCTCGACTACATCAAGGCCAACGACCCCAAGTACGTCCTGATTCTTTCGGGCGACCACCTGTATCGCATGGACTACCGCAAGATGCTCAAGACGCACATTGAGAACAACGCCGACCTCACGGTGAGCGTTATGCCCGTGCCGTGGGAAGAGGCCAGCCGTTTTGGCATCCTGACCACCGACCCCGAGGACGGCCGCATCACCAAGTTCACCGAGAAGCCCGAGAAGCCCGATTCGAACCTCGCGTCCATGGGCATCTACATCTTCTCGGCCGACGTCCTGATCGAGGCGCTCGAGGCGGACGCCCTGGACCAGCGCTCGAGCCACGACTTTGGCAAGGACATCATCCCCAAGCTGCTCGGCGAGGGCAAGCGCCTGTACAGCTACGAGTTCCACGGCTTTTGGAAGGATGTTGGCACCATCGCCAGCTTCCACGAGACCTCGATGGACCTGCTGGGCAACAACCCCGAGTTCGATCTATTTGATAAGAACTTCCCCATCATGTCCAACATCACCACACGTCCGCCGCACTACATCGGCCCGGACGGCCGCCTGGACGACTGCCTGGTCTCCAACGGCTGCAAGATCTACGGCACCGCTCGCCACTCGATTCTTTCGACCGATGTCATCATCGAGGAGCGCGCCGTGGTCGAGGACTCGGTGCTGCTGCCGGGTGCGCACGTTAAGAGCGGCGCGCACATCTGCCGCGCTATTTTGGGCGAGAACTCCACGGTCGAAGAGGGCGTGAAGCTCGGCTCTGTCGATACCACCAAGGATACGGCCGTCGTTGGAAATGACGTCGTTATCGGGAAGGGGGAATGATCCGATGATCAATCGCAAGGCCATCGGTTATATCACCGCTAACTACTCTTCGACTTACGGCAGTGTGCTGCTCAAGGACCGCCCCATCGCGTCCGTTCCGTTTTTGGGCCGCTACCGTCTGATCGACTTCCCGCTGTCCAACATGATGAATGCCGGCATTAAGACCGTCGGCGTCGTCATGCCGGGCAACTACCGCTCGCTGATCGACCACGTGGGCTCGGGCAAGGACTGGGGCCTGGACCGCAAGAAGGGCGGCCTGTTCATGGTGCCCGGCAACGCGTATGGCACCACCAAGGGCGGCATGCGCTTCCTGCTGCGCGACATCATCTCCAACAAGACGCTGTTCCAGCGCTCGGACAAGCCCTACGTTGTGATGATGGGCACCAACATCATCTTTAACATGGACCTCAACACCATCATCGACGCGCACGAGAACTCCGGCGCCCAGATGACCGTGGTGTACTGCAAGGCCACGCGCAACGTCGATGACGAGACCAAGCTCGAGATTAACGATAACGGCCGCCTGACGGGCGTGAGCGCCGGCGTCGTGTACGGCGACAACGCCTCTATGGACTGCTGCATCGTCAACCGCGAGACGCTGCTCGAGATTATCGACCACTACCAGGCCGCCGACTATCTGGACCTGCTCGAGGCACTCCAGGGCGACTTTGGCAACATCGATGTGTGCAGCTACGAGTACAAGGGCGAGGTCGTGGGCGTGTTTAGCGAGAAGTCGCTCTATCGCCGCAGCATGGACCTGCTCGACCAGACCGTGGCCGACCAGCTCTTCGATCCCGAGCGCCCGATCCTGACCAAGGCTCACGACGTGCCGCCTTCGCGCTATGCGACCGGCAGCCACGCGTGCAACTCGATTATCTCGGCCGGCTGCATCATCAAGGGCACCGTGCGCAACTCGATCCTGTCGCGCGGCGTCGTGGTCGAGGAAGGCGCTTCGGTGACCAACTCGATCATCAACCAGAGCTGCATCATCAAGAGCGGCGCCCGCGTTGAGAATGCCATCCTGGACAAGAACAACGTGGTCCCCACCAACACCGAGCTTCGCGGCACGCCCGAGAATATTCTGGTGCTTGGCAAGGCTCCGTTAACTCCCGATACCACCATCGTGCATTAACGTAGGCACCGCAACATCGCTCGTAACATGTAGAATAGCCGCCCGGTTAGCGCCAGGCGGCTATTCTCGAATTGCAACAGGGAGACAATATGGCAGATTCCAGCAAAAAGATGCAGATCGTGTTTGCCTCGGCCGAGTGCGCACCGTTTGTAAAGACCGGTGGCCTGGGCGACGTGGCGGGCTCACTGCCTGCGGCGCTTGTACGCGCCGGCGCCGAGGTCATCGTGATGGTGCCCAAGTACGCAACCATCAAGGACGAGTACAAGGCGCAAATGGAGCACTTCTCCGACTTTTACGTGAGCCTGGGCTGGCGCAACGAGTACTGCGGGCTCGAGAAGCTCGAGCACGACGGCGTCACATATATGTTCGTGGACAACGAGCGCTACTTTGCGCGCGACTATCCGTACGGCTTCTTTGACGACGGCGAGCGCTTTGCGTTCTTCTCCAAGGCCATCACCGAGAGCCTGCAGCACCTGCCCGAGGGCTTTGAGTGCGACATCCTGCACTGCAACGACTGGCAGACGGCACTGGCGCCCGTGTTCTTGCGCGAGTTCTACCAGGGCCTGCCGCTGTACGACCGCGTTAAGACCGTGTTCTCGATCCACAACGTGGCGTTCCAGGGCCAGTTTAGCGACACCGTGATGGAGGACATCCTGGGTGTGGCACATATTCCCGCGGCCGCCACGCAGTTGCGCTGCGACGCCTGCAGCATCAACTACATGCTGGGCGCGCTGCACTATGCCGATGCCATCACCACGGTGAGCCCCACCTATGCCAACGAGATCCAGACGCCCGAGTTTGGCGAGGGCCTGGACGGTGTGCTGCGCGAGCGTTCCTACGCGCTGCAGGGCATCCTCAACGGCATTGACGTGGCGGCCTTTGACCCGGCAACCGACAAGCGCATTGCCGCCAACTACACGGTTGACGACCGTTCCGGCAAGGCCGTGTGCAAGGCCAAGCTGCAGGAGGAACTGGGGCTCGAGGTTCGCGACGACCGTCCGCTCATGGTGATGGTCACGCGCCTGACGCGCCAGAAGGGCCTGGACCTGGTCATGTACGCGCTCGACCGCATCCTGTCCGGCGGCGTTCAGGTGGCCGTGCTGGGCACCGGCGACCGCGACTACGAGGACGGCCTGCGCTACTTCCAGGACAAGTACCCCGGCACCATGGCCGCGCGCATCGAGTTCGATCCGGCGCTGTCGCAGCGCATGTACGCTGCCGCCGATATGTTCCTGATGCCTTCGAAGTTTGAGCCCTGCGGCCTGTCGCAGATCATCGCCATGCGCTACGGCACACTGCCCATCGTGCGCGAGACCGGTGGCCTGAAGGACACCGTGCAGCCGTACAACGAGTTTACCGGCGAGGGCACGGGCTTCTCGTTTACCAACTTTAACGGCGACGAGATGGGCGATGCGGTATTCCGCGCGGCGCGTCTGTTCTGGGATAACCGCGACGCATGGAACCAGCTGGTCACGCAGGCCATGAGCCAGGACTTTAGCTGGACGCGCTCGGCCGATAAGTATCTGGACCTGTACTTCTTTATGCACCCGGAGATTGAGAGGCCGGCGGCGGTTGTCGACGAGCCAGAGGCTGTTGCTGAGCCGGTGGCCGCTGAGGAGCCCAAGGCCGAGGAGAAGCCGGATGAAGCTGAGCCCGCAAAGGCCGAGCCTGAGGTGAAGGCTGAGGTTGCTCCTGAGCCCGAGCCTGCTGCGAAGCCTGCGGCAAAGAAGACCACGACTCGCAAGACGACAGCTAAGAAGGCTACTGCGACCAAGGCGGCGGCAACCAAAACCACCGCTACCAAGACAACGACCACGCGTAAGCGCACGACCGCCGCTGCCAAGAAAGCCGCCGAAGCCGAGGCTGCTCCCGAGGTAAAGGCCAAGGTCGCTGAGGCCAAACCGGCCGCCAAGGCTCCGGCAAAGACTGCTGCCAAGAAGACGACCACGACCGCCAAGAAGACAACGGCAGCCAAGAAGACCACGGCTACGAAGTCGACGACCACCAAGGCAGCCACGACCAAGGCAGCCGCAAAGCCAGCCGCCAAAGTCGAGGAGACGCCTGCCGAGTCCAAGGCGGAGGCAACCGTCGAGGCCAAGTCCGCTGCCAAGGCCACCACGCGAAAGCGCACGACGACGGTCAAGAAGACCACGACAAAGGCCGCAACTCCCAAGGCAGAGACTAAGCCTGCTGCTGCCAAAGAGGAGCCCAAGGCCGAGGTAAAGGCTGCCCCGAAGGACGAGGCCAAGCCCGAGCCCGCCAAGGAGACTCCGGTCTCCCCCGCCGCTCCGGCAGAGAAAAAGGCTCCGACCAAGAAGACGTCCGTCCGCAAGGCAACGGCCACCCGCAAGCGCCGCTAGCCCACAGACGATTCAAAGCCTCATCAAACCCTAAGTAAGGGGCGCTCCAACCGGGCGCCCCTTCTCTGTAGGTAGTTGGTAAAACGATTTTCTAGGACAACCGTTCGCCGATGGTAAACGGATGTTGTTTATACAGCCTGTGTACAACAGATATACTTATAACTTGTGCGTAAAGCCCATGGCCCGCAGGCCGTGATTCTATTGAACTGGACCGTATTATGAGATTGATTCACAACAGCCGTCTACCGCAGTTTCGCACTCCGTTTGGCGCTGTGACCACTGGAACTTCCGTTTCGCTCTCGGTGATTTTGGAGGATGCCGACCCCAACCAGGCAACGCTTACGCTGCGCACCTGGGTCGATGAGATCGGTGAGTCTCTGTATCCCATGACGCACGAGGGCGACGGCATATTTACCGTAGAGCTTGAGTGCACCGAGCCCTGTCTTATCTGGTACAGCTTTATCTGCAATATCGAGGGTCAGCCCGAGGTCCGTTTGGGCGCGCCGCAGGGTCGCACCGGTGGCGAGGGCGTAACTTACAACTACGCCGAGGTCCCGTCCTTCCAGATCACCGTCTACAAGCACCGCAAAGTTCGTCCTGAGTGGTACGAGCGTGGCATGGTCTACCAGATCTTCCCCGACCGCTATGCCCGCGACGAAAACTGGCGCGAGCGCACGCTTACCGAAGTTGAAAAACCGCGCAAAGGAATCCAGCGCCGCATGGTCGAGGACTGGAACGAACCGCCCGAGTACGAGCGTGCCGAAGACGGCTCCATCAAGACCTGGGATTTTTACGGCGGTTCGCTCAAGGGTATCCAAAATGACCTGCCCCGCATTGCCGAGCTAGGCTTTACGGCCATCTACCTCAACCCCATCTTTGAGGCCGCGAGTAACCACCGCTACGACACGGCCGACTACACCAAGATCGACCCGATCCTGGGCACCGAGCAGGACTTTACCGAGCTGTGCCAGGCAGCCGAGAAGCTGGGCATTTCCATCATCCTGGACGGCGTCTTCAACCATACGGGCGACGACTCGATCTACTTTAACCGCTACGGCAACTATCCCGGCGTCGGTGCATGGCAGAGCGAGGACTCGCCATGGCGCGATGCGTTTTACTTCCATGAGGACGGTTCGTATGACTGCTGGTGGGGCGTGGGAAACATGCCCGCCATCAACGAGAATTCCGAACTGGTGCGCGAGCGGCTCCTGGGCAAGGACGGCGTGATCCGTAAATGGCTGCGCGCCGGTGCCCATGGCTGGCGACTCGATGTGGCCGACGAGCTTTCCGACGACTTCCTGGCCGAGATCAAAAAGGCCGTGCTCGCCGAGAAGCCCGATGCGCTGCTGCTCGGCGAAGTCTGGGAAGACGCCTCCAACAAGATCAGCTATGGCCACCTGCGTCGCTATCTGCAGGGCTCGGAGCTCGACTCCGCCATGGACTACCCCTTCCGCGACATGGTCATCGGCTTTTTGATGGGCTACAAGAACGCTTACCAGGCAGCCGAGGATATCGAAACCCTGCGCGAGAACTACCCGCGCGAGGCACTGGCCTGCGCGCTCAATCTGCTTTCGAGCCACGACCGTCCGCGCATTATCTCGGTGCTCGGCGGTGGCCCCGACGAGTCACAGCTGCCCGAGAGCGAGCGCAGCAAATGGCGCCTGGACGATAACTCGATGGGTCTGGCCAAGAGCCGTTTTTGGTTGGCGACGCTCATGCAGATGACCTTCCCGGGCGTACCCTCAATCTATTACGGCGATGAGTACGGCTTGGAGGGCCTCACCGATCCGGGCAACCGCCGTACCCTGCCGACCAAGGACCAACTCCACGACTTCGACACGCTGGCCATCGTTAAGAACGCGTCTGCCGTGCGCCGCGCGCTGCCCTTTATGGTCGATGGCGAGATCAAGGCCTTTGCGCTCAACGACGAAGTCTTGGCTTACACCCGCACGGGCAAAGACGGCGAGGCCGCGACGGTTATCATCAACCGCAGTCTGCGCAATTCGCACCGCGTGACGATTCCGGCGCTCGGCGAATGCGCGAGCGACGTGATCAGCGGTCACGAGTGCGAGATCCACAACGGTACCGTCACGCTCGACCTGTACCCGCTGGGCTCTTCGATCATCTATCACCATGCCGAGAAGCGCCTGCAGGAGCCGCTCGATCATGGCGCGGGCGTTGTGTGCCACATCACCTCGGTGCCGACCGATGACGGCAAGCCCGGCACAATCGGTGCGCCCACGCGTCGCTTTATCGACCATCTGGCCGCTATGGGCATGCGCTACTGGCAAGTCCTGCCCGTCAACCCCACGGACTTCTTCCGCTCCCCCTACGCCGGCCCCTCGGCCTTTGCAGGCAATATTGATCTGCTACCCGAGAGTCACGAGGAGCTGGCCGCCGACTTTGCTGCATGGAAGGCTCACGGCGGCGAGGATGCCGACCCGCTGTACACGGCGTTTAAACATCGCAACGCCGACTGGCTCGAGAAGTACTGCGTCTACATGGCCGTTAAGAAGTACTTTGAGGGCGAGTCGCGCCACGATTGGCCGGCAGATGTCGCGCGCTACAACGAGTATCTGATCGATGACAAGCGCTTCCACGACGAGGCCGAGCTGCAGGCGTACATGCAGTATCGCTTTGACCTTGCCTGGTGCGAGCTCATGAACTATGCGCACAAGAAGGGCATCGAGGTCATCGGCGATATCCCGATGTATGTCTCGGACGATTCGGCCGACGCATGGAGCGAGCCCGAGAACTTCTGGCTGTCCGATACCGGCAAGGCGATTGAGATTTCGGGCGCGCCGCCCGACAACTTTGCGCCCGAGGGCCAGGTGTGGGGCAACCCCACCTTCCGATGGGATCGCATGAAGGAGAACGGCTATCGCTGGTGGATGGACCGCCTGCGTCGTGCGTTTTCGCTCTACGACCGCGTGCGCCTGGACCACTTCCTGGGCTTCCACAGCTACTTTAGCATTCCCGCCGGTAAGGCCTGTGCCGACGGCCGCTGGCTGGCAGGCCCGGGCAAGGACCTGTTCCAGACCGCCTATGACGAGCTGGGTCCGCTCAACTTTATCGCCGAGGACCTGGGCTATTTGACGCCCGGTGTTCGCGCCATGACATCGACCTGCGGTTTCCCCGGCATGGACGTGCTGGAGTTTAGCGACTACGACGTTCGTTGCGGTGTGCATCCCACGCCCGGCAAGATTCTGTACACCTCGACGCACGATACGTCGACGCTGGCCGGTTGGTGCACGCGTTCCTTTGCGGGCGGCGACGAGCCGAGCGGTGTTGAGGTGGCGGCCAAGCTGATGAGCGACGCGCTGGCAAGCGATGCTCCCCTAGTGATGATGCCGCTACAGGATATCCTGGGGCTTGGCGACGACGCGCGCATGAACGTTCCGGGCGTTGCCACGGGCAACTGGACCTGGCAGGCTGACGAGGCGGACATTGCAGCCGCCGAGAACAAAACCGCACAGCTCCTGCGCAACAACCATAGATTCTGGGGCGAAGCGTGATAAAACCCCCGATATAGGGTACAGTTACAGACGTTTGAATTTTTGCGGGCAGAGTAATCTGCCCGCTTTGTGCTGAAAAGGAAGTATTATGGCACGCTACGATTACAAGTGCTCGAGCTGCGGCAACGTGTTTGAGGTTGAGCATCCCATGTCTGAGACTCCCGAGGTCGTGTGCCCCAGCTGCGGTGCCCCGGCGGCCAAGACGTTCTCGGCCAGCGGCATTAAATTTGAGGGCAGCGGTTTCTACAACACCGACCAGCGAAGCGGCGGCTCCAGCACCAACGCCACGAGCGGCTGCTGCGCCAACTGCCCGCATAGCCACTAGAAACAACGCGGCCCCGCGATCAACGCCGATCGCGGGGCTATTTCTTTGCTCTATGGGTAGCTAATCAAGCTACCCAGGTTTCCTTGTGAGTTGCGGTGAAATAAGGACTGTTTGGCAGGTAGATGCCGCTATTCAATCCCTATTTCACCGCAACTTAGTCGTTACTTGCGGACCAGTC
>OLVO01002782.1_pt1 | contig 15378 bp, 10 predicted proteins | sample 1672571 | NCBI WGS metagenome assembly OLVO01 (sample SAMEA3136700, study PRJEB25190) | human gut metagenome | biome: human gut; feature: human-associated habitat; material: faeces | place: Austria | collected 2013 | reverse complement strand
TGCTGAAAGTACTTGGCTGGACACGGCCCGGGAGGATAAGTCGCTGCCGGATTCCTATTAGCCCTTGATTCGCGAGAGTCAAGGGCGCTTTTTTGTCGCTTTGGGGGAAAAAAGAGAAAATCCCCCGCGCGAACGATTGGGCGCAGGGGATGCGGCTGTCTTTTCCTATGATATTGGTCTTTTCCGCGGGTTCCAGAGGGCAATGGAAACAGACGAAGTCTGCGGTCGCCCTCTGGACTCCTTCGCCTCCCATGTTACAATGGGAAAGAAGAGGCGTGGGGGAACGGATGACGGATCAGCACGCGGGCATAGTGTGCAGTTGTCACCAACTGAATCGCGCGAAAGGGTCAAGGGAGGGGACTTCGTCCCGTTTCATTCTCCCTTGCAGGGTGCAGGGACAGCGTCCCTGCTGGGGTCAAGGGGCAAAGCCCCTTGGGGCTTCCAACGCCCTTGTCACCCGAACGGCGGCGGGGGGAATAGCGGCAAATCCGGACAAGTCGGCGCAGGGCTGCCGCACGCTTCCCATCGCGTCATGTAGGCTTCGACGAGCAGTTCAATCGTGCAATCGAACACAGGGGGACGGCAGCCATCCGCACACACAGGCGCGCCGCCGTCAATCAGCCGAACACACGGCAGCACCATCATCTGGTTGCGCCAGCATTCCGCCTGCACACAGCGAATCGGCAGCGCGACATCCGTTGTCAGCACACTTTCGCCGCGCAAAACCTGCCCGCACTCCGCCTGCACTTGGCAAACAACCGGAATATTCACCCGCAGAAGGCACGGCGCGGGTCGAGACGGTCGGCATCCGCGGCAGCCGCATGGGCGCGGTTCTTGGTACGGCGCAATCTCCCAATCCGCGTCACCGCACGCCGTAACGCCGACGAGCTGCAGTCGCCCGTTCGCATCCTCCGGCAAACCGCCGACGTACAGTGCCACACACGCGCGGCGCTGCCACTCCCGCCCGCTGGCGAGGATTCGCGGCAATAAAACGCCCTTCTGCGTCGGCGGACAAGACGGGCAAGGCGGTCTGGACGGGCAAGGCGCTTGCGGCGGCATGGGACGGCAGCAATTCGGACGCTGATTCATGGCGATTCCTCCCATCGTGTGAGCTGTTCACTTCCAGCATATGCGCGGCGGGAAAATCGGGCACAAAAAAACCCGGCACGAAGCCGGGAATTTTGCGATTAGTTCAAGGATTCGGTCTCGTTTTCGATGGTCACATCTTCCACCGAGCGAATCGCCCAGCGCGCAACAACCATCGTCTGGTCGCCCTTGCCGACGCTCAGGGTGATGGTGTCGTCCTTGATGCTCTCGATGGTGGCGTAGATGCCGCCGATGGTGCACACGCGGTCGCCCTTCTTCAGGGACGCGAGCATGTCCTGCTCCTTCTTGCGGCGCTTCTTCTCCGGGCGAATCATCATGAAGTACATCAGGACGAAAACCAGCAGCAGCGGCAGAAGGCTGAAGAGGATACCGACAATGCCGCCAGCGGCAGAATCCGTGGTGACGGCGGCAGGGTCGGCCGCACCGGTGGTGGTTTCCGCAACGGCGCTGGCGATGCCCAAAAGCTTGGTCAGAAATTCCATGCGAATTAGCTCCTTTCAGTAATCCAGAATACTCTGTCTATTGTAGCATATTTTTTCGCGCTTCACAAGAGGGGAAAACGGCCTTTTGCGCCATTCACAGAAATTTTGCATGACGGCATCAAGCATTTTTCCCGCGAAGATGCGCTTTCAGACGCAAATTTGCATCTTTGGGGCACGGAATTGTAAAACTTGCGCATATTCGCTTGCAACAGGTGTTTTTTTTGATATAATGGTAATGGAATGCTGAAAAGCGCACAAACGAATCTCAAGGAGGCTGACGAATGAAGAAGCTGCTTGCGATTCTGCTGACGCTGGCGCTGATGCTGCAGCTGTGCGGACTGGCGGAGGAAACTGCGCCCCAAGCGACGCTGACGACCATCACCTTCCGCGATTTCAACGGGCGGGCGCTCGTGGCGGAAATGGAGGAAGCGGCGGAAACCGCGTATCGGGATTTGCTGGATGCCCTGCGCGTGGAGGTCTATCGGCAGGGGTTCACCTCGTGTGAGCTGTTTCTGAATGGCCAGTCCATTGTGGATTACGGCGTGCAGACTCGCGGCGCGGATGTCTACATCAGCGGTGATGTGCTGGGCGGAACACTGCACCTGAATCTCGAAGAGGATATGCGGCATATCGCGGAAATCCTCCATCAGTGGAATGCGTCGCAGAGCGTGTATGCGGACGCAGGGGTGGAGCTGCCTGCTAAGGAAGTCAGCGAATCCATTGCGCAAGAGTACGAGAACGTGGGCGCACTGCTGGCGAAAATCACGAAAAATCCGCTGATAACGGGCGAAATGCAGCCGGAGGACGTTGCCAATGGCTTGTTCGAGACGGACTGGCAGCAGGCTGCTACGCGCTTGAACAAGATTTTGAAGGTTACGCGGGTGGAAAGTGTCTCGAATCCACCCGAAGGATGCGAATCGGCGAAGAACATTCTGTACTTCCCCCTCAGCAATGAGCAGCTGATGGAGGTGCTGTGCATTCTGCTGGACACGGTGGAGGAAACGCCCGCCGTCAAGGCGTATGTGGATTTGCTCAATACGTATCGGCAGCTGGTGGCGTTCGCGCAGGATCAGCCCGTCGAGGATACGGACTTGCAGACATGGCTGCGTCAGCAGACGCTGCTGGTGGAAGATGCGCAGGTGGCGCAGTATGTGGATTCGTCGATGCGCCTGCTGCGGGTGGTGATCAGCTACAAGGTTGCGCCGACCCATACGCCGACGCTGGCGCAGGATACGCTGCTGAACGCAGCAATCACGGTGAATTTCCATCCGACGGGCGACGACGTGCGGCTGGATTGGCGGCAGGAAACGGCGGGCAAGGGCACGAATGGTCAGCTGAAGATGGAGGACAACGGCGGAATAGCGGTGCTGATTACGTCGGATGACGGCGAACAGAAGCTGTACCGCTGCACCATTTCGTCGCTGACGAACGAAGCGAATGTCCTGCTGGAAATGCACCGCACGGTGGACGGGGAAGAAAAGGGCATTAGCTGGAGCGCCAGCATGGACACCCAGCAGGTGGATGGCGAAGTGCATCAGAATGTGGATGTTCAGCTGCTCTGGCAAGGCGAGCACTTCCTGACGATTGCCGCCGAAACACGCCCGTGCGAATCGCGTCCGCTGCTGTCGGATGGCGACGTGCTGGACTTGGGCGAAATCAGCAGTGCGCGCTTCAAGGCGTACATGACGGGCGTGATGTTCACCGCCGGGCAGATTCTGCCGCGGTTCATGATGAATCTGCCGGACAGCACGCGCCAATTCATCACCAGCGTGTCGCAGATGATTCTGGACGACACGCACTAAGGCAACAGAAAACATCACTGCCACGCAGTGCTGTTATAAAAAGGGAAACCAAATAACAAGGAGGAAAACCCCATGAAGAAACTGCTTGCGGTACTGCTCAGCATCATGATGCTGGCGATGCCCCTGACCTCGATGGCGGAAAACAGCGTGTGGGACAATGCCGCGCGTCAGGAAACCACCATCACCATCCACGACCTGAACGCTGACCTCGTGGCGGCGCTGGGCGGGGATGACACCGCGATGGCTGCCATCAACGATCTGCTGGCGGCGCTGTCCCTGACCGGCTATCAGCAGGGCGACGAAGCTGGCTTTGACCTCAACCTGAGCGGCAAGAGCGTGCTGGGTATGGCATCGCTGACGACTGCTGCGGAAGAAAACCAGCTGATGTATGTGTCCAGCGCGCTGCTGGGCGGCGTGATTGCTGTGAACAGCAAGGACGTGGAAGCCATCAAGGAAAAAGCCCTCCGCACGACGATGAAGATGTCCGGTCAGAGCGACGAGGAGATCGACAAGGCGATTGAAGAATCGAAGGAACAGCTGAGCGGCAATGCGGAATACACTGCCCTGATGGAAGCAGCGGCGAATCTGAGCAGCATGACGGAAGAGCAGCTCATGGAAGAACTGACGCAGGCGGACACCACGGCGTTCATGACCATGATGAACGAAATACTGTCCGGTGCAGAAATGGCAGAAGTGACCGAGCAGCCCGGCGACTGCGACGCGGCGAAGAGCTACGTCAAAGTCACCGTTCCGCCGGAAAAGCTGGCCGAGATGACGAAAGCCCTGCTGGAAATGATCCACAGCTTTCCGAGCATCGGCGCCTACATGGATGCGCTTTTTTCCGCTGCTGACACGAGCTGGGACGACCTGCTGAAAGAACTTGATGAAGCAGATCTCTACGCGGATGACGTCGTTTATGAATACTGGATGACTGAAGCAGGCGAGCTGGTTCGCATGACGGCTTCGGTGAAGATCAACAACGGCGGCGAAGAACCCCTGCCGATGTCCTTCACTGCGACCCGCAACACGGCGGACGGCGTGGCGACGTGGCTTGTGACCATCAAGAGCGCGGAAGATACCGCGGCGACGCTGACCTTCGCAGGCGACTTGGAGAACTTCACGGCGAACCTGACCGCCTATGCTGGCGAAGACTCCGTTGAAATCAACGTCAGCGGCAAGGGCGTCGGCACGGACAGCAGCGTTGTTGATGTGGAAATCAAGGAAACGGTGGACGGTGTCGAGCAGGGCTTCGGCGTTGTGGTGACGACCGCTACGACGATGGACGGCGAACAGGGCGTCCGCAAGGTGGATGTGCTGGTGCGCTTCATGGGTCTGGACGTTGTGACCATCACGGCGGAAACCCGCACCTGCGACGCGAAGGACGCGCTGGACGTGAGCAAGGCGCAGGATTTGGGCGCGATGACGGACAGTGAGTTCCAGACGTGGTTCGTCAAGGTGATGAACAACCTGCAGAACCTGCCCATGACCCTGCTGATGAGTCTGCCGGAGAGCATGCTGACCCTGCTGATGGGCGGCAGCAACTGATACGATTTCCTGCATTTGGATGTGCCATCTGCTTGCGCCTTTCCCATGCTGGCGTTTGCGTTAGCCAGAACGAATCATTTGCGGTGCATCTCGGCGCATTCTCATTTGGAAATAGTATCCGCATGGGAGGCTGACTGAAAAAGTCAGCCTTCTTTTCTATTGCCGGAACATGCTGATTTTCGACCAGAAAAGCAATCCAATTGTAAAAATATGCGCGGAATGGTTGACAAGTCGGGCGGATTGCTTTACCATAGTACATGGATTATTCTGTGACTTTACTCCGCACGGCTTGCGGATGATTCAGATGGAGGAACAGGCAAGATGAGGATGCTTGGCAAGCGATTTCTGTCACTCCTGCTCGCGCTGGGAATGCTGCTGATGCTGCTCCCCGCGGCTGCGGCATCGGAGCTGACGATGCTGCAAGTGGATTTTCTGGGCATGTATGCCACAAGCGCGGGAACGTATGAATCCCGGAAATTCACGGGCGATTTTACCGTCATGCAGAACGGGGAGGCGGTCGGCACGATTCGCCTGACCGACTTCGGCAGCGACCCGATTTCCGTCCCCGGCACGGGCAATGTGCAGCTTGTCCCGGTGGCGGAAACGATGCCGGAGGACGCCGTTATGGCGGCGAGCTACACCGTGTCGATTGTCGATGGACGGCTGAACAAAGCGGTCATTGCTGTGCTGACGGACACGGGTCTGTTCACCGTGCACACGGAGAGCAGCTCCTCTTTTGACCTGATTAACGAGCGCGGCGAGACGATTCTCTCCTTCGACACCGACAGCCGGGGCGACTATGCCCTGCCGACGGCGATTCACACGGGGCTGTATACCCTGCGCATGACGAAGGCTTCGCTGGCCATTGAAAGCTGGCGCGACAAGATTATCAACATTGAGCGCTACACGGGTGCGGATTCCGTGACGAAGGTGAACGCTTCCTATTACTATGTGCCGCCGACGATGGCGCCGACCGCCACGCCTGAACCTACGCCTACGCCGACGCCCACCCCGACACCTACACCGACCCCGACGGCAACGCCTACGCCAACGGCAACGCCTACGCCGACCCCGACGGCTACCCCGACCTTAGCGCCGACGGAAGCGCCGACCGAAAATCCGACCGAGAATCCGACGGAAGAACCGACGGAGGAACCCACGGAAGCGCCGACGCCAACCCCGACGGCAACCCCGACCCCGAGCCCGACGCCCACGCCGAGCCCGACGCCTACGCCTACGCCGACCCCCACCCCTGAACCCGTGGACGGCACGCTGACGATGCTCATGCGCGGCGTGAACACGGCAGTGGCGTACCAGATTGTCAGCGAGGACGGCAAAACGACCCGCACGGGTTACCTGACCGATGGCGAGACGGTGCAGGAAGCCGACCTCTTCCACGGGACATACGCCGTCACGGTGACGCTGCCGGAAGGCACGCTGCTGACGGGCGTGAACGGCTGGCCGAACCTGCAGAAGGGTCAGGCGCAGTGGCTGGTGAACATTCAGGCGATGCAGACCAGCCGCTATGAACTGGATCTGACGCTCAGCGGCGGCATGACCGGCAGCATCGACGACCTGTCTGCCCCGGCGGAAGTGACGATTTCCGGCCAGCGGATGAGTGAACAGATGACGGTCAGCGGCGCGTTTGCGCTGAACGACCTGTATCCTGATACCTACCAGATTACGGCAACCCTGCCGCGCGGCTTGTATGACACCGAGGGCTGGAAGCTCAGCACGACCGATACGGGCGTGACGGCGAGCATTCTGGTGGAAATCGGCGCGGGCGAAACCGTTGTGCTGCCGGCGCTGGCGAACCATGCCACCGGCGACGCTTCCGGCGTGGTGCTGGGGCTGGACGGTCAGCCGATGAGCGGCGTGCAGGTGCAGCTGGTCAATCAGGCGGGCGAAGTCGCGGCGGAAGCGGTGACGGATGAAAACGGCGCTTGGCAGGCGGAGTTCCTCGAATACGGGACGTACGTCGTCCACTATGACGCGGGCGTGACCCTTGCCAACGGTGCGCTCGTCATTAGCGACGAACCCGCGACTGTGACCGCGAAGGCGGCGAATCCGGCGGCGCTGACCATCCACGCTTTCCGCGACAATGATAACAACGGTTCACGCGGGAAGTACGAGGAAGGCGTGTCCGGCGCGACGATGAGCCTCATCACCGAAGTCAACGGCGTGGAGGTTGTTGTGGCATCCGGCGAAACGGACAAGAACGGCGAAGTGTCGCTGGCTGTGCCGGCGGGGACGTACGTCCTGCGCAGCGAGCTGCCCGCAGGCTTCGGCCATGGCGCGCACGGCAAAAATGTCAGCGCGAACATGTCCATCATGGATGAAACGACCGAACAAGTGCAAAGCAGCGTGCCGCTGACCCTCGAAGCCGGTTCTGTGACCGACGTGGGCGTCGGCGTGATGACGATGGCGGCGCTGCAGGGGCTTGTGTGGCTGGATGAAAACGACGACGGCGTGTATCAGGACGGCGAACCCGGTCAAGCGGGCATCAAAATCCGCGCCGTCGGCGTGAAAAACGGCTTGGTGTACGAAACCGAGAGCGGCGAGGACGGCAAATTCTACATCGGTCAAATGCGCTACGGCACATACAATGTCGAATACAGCCTGCCGGACGGCTTGGTGTTTGCGCGTTACAGCCAGACGGGCGGTAATCGCCGCTCCATCATCACCAGCGAATTCAAGCGCTCCGAAACGGATCAGGTGATTCTTGAACGCGGTGACTTGGAGGAAGTCCTCCTTGGCGTGATGAAGGGCTCTAACATCAACGGCATCTGCTTCCTGGATGAAAACAACAACGGCGTGTACGACGAGGGCGAAAAGACGCTGGAAGGCGTGAAGGTCGTCCTGTACCGTCAGGCCATCGGCAAGGAGCTGCTGAACACCGTCTCCGACGAGAACGGGCACTTCACCTTCGCCAACATCCGCGGCAGCACGTTCCGCGTCAAAGCGACGATTCCGCAAGGCTATGTGTACACCATCGCGGGCGATGGCGAGTACGGCAACCTGTTCGCGCCCGGCACTGACCGCCGCGAGTACACGATTTCCGACGTGGTGCTGGAGAACGACAGCGAGATGACGATGGCCATCGGCGCGATTACTTACGGCAGCATCTCCGGCACGGTGTATCTGGATGACGACTTCTCCGGCAGCCGGATGGACGCGGAAAAGATGGTCAACAACTTCACCGTCACCCTGACGGATGAAAACGGCAATACCCGCACGGCGAAAACGAACCGCAGCGGCGTGTATACCTTCGATGACCTTGCGCCGGGGCAGTACACCGTGAGCGCGACCGCGAACAGCGGCTTGGCGTTCACGCGCACGGGCGACGGCAATATCCTCCGCAACCTCTCCGGCGGCGCGGGCGAAAGCGAACCGGTGGCGCTGACAATGGGCGCGGATTTGACGGGTCTTGATATCGGCATGATTACCCCCGGCCATGTGTCCGGCGTGGTGTTTGCCGACAAGAACGACAATGGCCTGCGCGACGCGGATGAAGGCGGCTTGCTCGGCGCGGTGGTTCACCTGATGGACGAAACCGGCGACGTGGCGACCCGCACCATCGGCGCGGATGGCAGCTTCCTGTTTGACGCGGTGCTGCCCGGAACGTACCGCCTGCGCTACGAGCTGCCGGGCGACGGCGTGTTTGCTCCCCTGGCGGACGGCGGCAACACCATCGCGCCGGATTCCGACGGCACGACGGATTCCTTTACCATCGGCGTGGGCGAAGAAGTCACCGCACCCCTGTGCGGCGCACTGGCTTTGGGCGACATTGAAGGCATGGTGTTTGCCGATCACAACGGCAACGGCGCGCAGGATGCAGACGAAGCGGCGCTTGCCGGCGTGACGCTGATTCTGACCCCCTCCCGCGAGGACTTGACGGAGCAGACCGTCCTCACCGATGCGACGGGTGCGTACAGCTTCACCGGGCTGCGGCCGGACACTTACACGCTGACCCTGCGCTTCCCGGAGGGCATGGTGCTCTCCAAGCTGGACGGCAATGTGACCCTGCCGTTGATGCACGGGCTGGACGAGCAGCAGGTGAGCATCGAAATCGGGCTGGGCGAGGAATGGCTGAATCAGGCGCTTGGCGGCGTGATTCCGTCGAAGATGTCCGGTCAGGTTTGGGTGGATGAGAATGACAACGGGCGCATGGACGCGGGCGAAATCACCCCGGAAAACGAGATGCTGACCCTGCTGGATGAAACCGGCGCGGTGTTTGCGCAGGTGCAGACCGATGCGGATGGGCGGTTCGCCATCGACGGCATTGCCCCCGGCGTGTACAGCCTTGTCTACGATCTCAAGGAAGGCACGCAGGCGGCGCGTCTGGGCGACAGCACCTTCACCACCGAGGGCAGTCAGCTCGTCATGACCGAGATTGAAATTAGCGAAAACAACAACTATACTGCTCCGATGCTGGGCTTGAAGATTGACACAAGCATCGGCGGCATGGTCTGGTGCGACAACGCGGGCGAGATTGCGCCCCTGTCCGGCGCGGAGGTTATCCTGCTGGACGAAAAGGGCAGCGAACTGCAAAACGTGACGACGGGCGAGGACGGCATCTACCGCTTTGACGGCTTGATGCCGGGCAACTACCGTCTGCGCGTGACGCTCCCGAACGGCTACGTCGTCGTAGAAAAGGACGACACGCGCCTCAAGGACGGGCAGAACATCAGCGTGATGACGACCTACACCGCCCGCGAGGGAGAGAGCGACCTGATTGCCCTGCGCATGAGCCAGCATCAGCTGGAACAGAATATTGGCGCGGTGCAGCCGGGCACGCTGGGCGACTTCTGCTGGCTTGACCTGAACGGCAACGGCCTGCAGGACGCGGGCGAACTCGGTCTGGGCGACATGCGCATCGAGCTGTGGCGAAACGACCAGCTCGTCGCGGAAACGACGACCGACGCGTACGGTTACTACACTTTCGAGAACCTGTATCCCGGCGTGTACACGCTCAAGCCCATCTACCCGGCGGAAGTTGTGCCGACGCGTATGCGCACGGATATTCCGCTGATTGCGTCGATTCTGGGCGAAAACGGCGAATCGAACCCGGTTCAGGTGACCTCCGCCAGTACGACCTACACGGCGGATTTGGGCTTCGTGCTGGTTGATGACGACGTGCTGCCGGCAAACTACGGCATCGGCGAAAAGCAGGACTGGACGAAGAAGTAAGGGACAATGCGGAATTGCGCATCCGCGGATGGCGGGGTGCTGCAGGGGCGAAAGCTCTCGCGGTGCCCCGCTTTTTGTGAAGGGGGAGGGAAGCAAAGTCCGCTTTTACGGAAAGAATCAACTGTTTGTTTTTGTGAAAATTGAAAAGTAAATAAAAGTTACTTCACTCGCATTTTCCGAATGAAAATGGAAGCTGCTTCATTCTGAAATCCCAAATCTGCGCGAATCAACCGTTTTCCTGCGCGAAAGCGTATTGCAAAAGCGGCTTCCATTTGGTATCATAAATGTTACCAGATGTGGCTGTTCAATATGGAAAGAAATCAGCCAAATCATGCTGGAAATGAAAGGACGGAAACAAATATGAAGAAACTCCTTGCTCTCCTGATGGCGCTCATGATGTGCTGCACTGCCTTTGCGTTCGCGGAGGAAGAAGCGGAAGTGCCGGCAGTTGAAATGAATGTCAGCTTCGAGGCGCAGACGGTTGCGCTTGGTGAAACGGGTCTGACGATGCAGATTCCGGCGGACTGGGCGGTTCAGGAAGTCCCCGCAGGCACGGAAAACGCCGAGAACATCCTGCTCTTCGCCGTCAACGCCGACCAGACGGTCAGCATTACGGCGCAGCTGTCCGCGATGAGCTTTGAAACGCTGCTGCAAGGCATTCAGGACGCGGGCGCGACGGAAGGAATGCTCGCTGAGCTGTATGTCAACGAAAACTATTGCCTGATGTACACGCCGGGCGACACCGTGCTGGCGCTGTATGCCTTCCTTGATGACGAGACGGTTCTCGCCGTGACGTTCCAGGTCGCCAGCAAGGAAGTGGGCGACGCGCTGGAAAACATGCCGCTGGAGATCTTCGGCAGCTTGGCGGCAGCGGAGTAATTCACTTCGTTACCATGATGCAGGACGAATGAGCGTCCTGCATTTTTTGTGCGCAAAAATGAACAGGGACTTGCAGAAAAACTTGATAAATGCAACAACTTGGACGAAAATATTCAAAATACACGAGAAAAACATAAAAAAAACACAGCTTGTGCAACAAAACACTTGATTTTCTCCATACAGTGTTGCATAATAAAGCATCGACACGGTGAAGCCAGCTGGTTTGGCGTGTCGATGAACAAGAAACGCAGGCAGACGCGGCAGCGCCCCTGCCGGGAAGGTGGAGCGGATGAATTCCAAGATGCTGTTTTATATCCTCAAGCGCGTGCTGCTGGCGCTGCTGACCATCTGGATTGTCATCACGGTGACGTTCTTCGTGATGCACTCGATTCCGGGTGGACCGTTCGCAAGTGAAAAGGCAATTTCCGCGGAAGCGCAGGCGGCGCTGGAGGCCAAGTACGGGCTGGACAAGCCGCTGGGTGAACAGTATGTGACGTATCTGCGCGACGTGGTGACGAAGCTGGACTTCGGGCCGAGCCTGAAGCAGCGCGGCCGTCAGGTCATTGACATTATTCTGGATGGCATGAAGACCTCCGCGAAGCTTGGTCTGATTGCGGCGTTCAGCGCGGCGATTGTCGGCATCGTCCTCGGCGCACTGGCGGCGCTGCGGCGCAACACCGTGCTGGATAAGATTATCATGGTGATTACGACCGCGTTCGTGTCCATGCCGTCGTTCATTATGGGGTCATTCCTGCTGATAGTCTTCTCAGTCAAGTTAGGCTGGGTACCCGCGAACGGCGCGACGGCCGAAGGGCTGATCCTCCCGATTATCACCCTTGCGCTCTACCCGATGAGCTACATCACGCGCCTGACGCGCTCCTCCATGCTCGACGTGCTGGGGCAGGATTATATCCGCACCGCGCGCGCCAAGGGCGTTTCGGGCAAGAAAATTATCTTCGGTCACGCGCTGAAGAACTCGCTGATTCCGGTTATCACCTATTTCGGCCCGATGCTGGCGTTCATCGTCACCGGCTCGATGGTCGTCGAGCAGATTTTCGCCGTGCCGGGTATCGGCCGCCAGTTCGTATCCAGCATCACCAACCGCGACTATACCATGATTATGGGGACGACCATTTTCCTCGCCTCTTTAATCGTGATTATGAATCTGATCAGCGACCTGCTCTACAAGGTGGTTGATCCGCGCATTGATTACGAATAAGGAGGCCGCTGCATCATGATGATGAACAAGAAAAAGCCCTTTAGCCTGCATCTGGATGTGGATTCCTTCATGCCCGCGACGGCGGAGGAAAAGGAAGTCATCTCCCGGATGCGGCCGTCCTCGACCTTTTTCCGCGACGGCGTGAAGCGCCTGCTGAAAAACAAGGTCGCGACCATCAGCCTGATTCTGATTGTGCTGATTACGCTGTCCTCCATCATCATCCCGATGTTCTGGCCGTATTCGTATGACCAGATGCTGGGACAGACGAAGGGTCGCCCGATGGACAACAGCTACAACAACCTCGCGCCGTTCCAGTACGGCAAGACGGAACTGAAGAAAATCGACAAAGGGGAATCTGTTTTCCCGCACATCTTCGGCACGGACGCGCACGGACGCGACTACTTCATCCGCGTCGTCTACGGGACACGAATTTCCCTTGCTGTCGGCTTCTTCGCCAGCATCATCGTGCTGGTGATTGGCATGATGATTGGCGCAGTCGCAGGATATTTCGGCGGCAGGGTGGACTTGTTCATCATGCGAATCGTCGATATTATCTACTCATTGCCGGACATGCTGGTCATCATCCTGCTGTCGGTCGTGCTGGGGCAGGTGCTGCATGTGGAAGGCACCATCTTAGAGAAAATCGGCTCGAACATCATCAGCATGTTCATCGTCTTTGGTCTGCTCTATTGGGTGGGCATGGCGCGCCTGATTCGCGGTCAGATTCTGTCCCTCCGTGAGCAGGAGTACGTGCTGTCGGCGCAGGCGACGGGCGCGAAGGCGCAGTGGATTATCCGCAAGCACCTTCTGCCGAACTGCATCAGCGTCGTGATTATTTCGACCGCGCTGCAAATTCCGAACGCGATTTTCACCGAAAGCTTCCTGTCCTTCCTGGGGCTGGGCGTCAACGCGCCGATGCCCTCGCTGGGTTCGCTGGCTTCTGACGCGCTCAACGGCATCTATTCCTACACCTATCGCCTGATTATCCCCGCCGTGGTCATCTGCCTCATCGTGCTGAGCCTGAACCTGTTCGGCGACGGCCTGCGCGACGCATTTGACCCGAAGCTGAATGCGTGATGAAAGGAGCTGGACAAAATGGCATTGCTGGAAGTCAATGACCTGCATACATCCTTCTTCACCGACGCGGGCGAAGTCAAGGCGGTGGACGGCGTTTCGTTCCGCCTTGACCACGGCAAGGTGCTGGGCATCGTGGGCGAAAGCGGTTCGGGCAAGAGCGTCACGGCGTATTCCGTCATGCAGATTCTTGCGCCGACGGGCAAAATCGTCAGCGGCAGCGTGAAATTCGACGGGCAGGAGCTGGTCGGCGCGGACGAGAAGCTGCTGCGCTCCGTGCGCGGCAATCGCATCTCGATTATCTTCCAAGACCCGATGACGTCTCTGAACCCGACTTACACCATCGGCCGGCAGCTGATGGAAGCAATTCTGCTGCACACCGACCGCAACCGCCATCAGGCGCGCGAACGCGCGGTGGAGATGCTGAAGCTGGTCAACGTCAACGAGCCGGAAAAGCGCATGAAGCAGTACCCGTTCGAGTTGTCGGGCGGTATGCGGCAGCGCGTGATGATTGCCATGGCGCTGGCGTGCGAGCCGGACATCCTGATTGCCGACGAGCCGACGACTGCGCTGGACGTGACAATTCAGGCGCAGATTCTTGATTTGATGCGCGACCTGCAGCAGAAGATGGGCATGGCGATTATCATGATTACGCACGACTTGGGCGTTGTCGCCCAGATGTGCGACGAGGTCATCGTCATGTACGCCGGTTCTATCTGCGAGCAGGGGACGGCGGATGAAATCTTCTACAACCCGCGCCATGAGTACACGAAGGGCTTGATGCGCTCCATCCCGACGGCGGAGAACAACGGACAGCGCCTGGAGCCGATTACCGGTACGCCGATTGACCTGCTGAACATGCCCAAAGGCTGCCCGTTCGCGCCCCGCTGCGAGGCGGCGATGAAGATTTGCCTGAAAGAGAAGCCGGTTCGGATGCTCATCAATGACGACCATATGGCAACCTGCTGGATGAACGTCAAGAAGGGCGTGGAGGACGGCAGCATCACGGAGGAAGGAGGAGTGCCCTGTGTCTGAAGCGCAGATGCACCAGCCATTGCTGGAAGTCAAAGGACTGAAAGAATACTTTGACATCAACATGGGCTTCTTCCGCACCAAGCCGCTGAAGGCGGTCGATGATGTGTCCTTCACCATCAACAAGGGCGAAACGCTCGGTCTGGTGGGCGAATCCGGCTGCGGCAAGACGACCGTCGGGCGCACCATCCTCCAACTGTACAAGCCGACGGCGGGCGAAATCATTTACGATGGCAAGCCTGTCAAAACGAAAGCGGACTTGCAGAAGTTCCGCACGAAGGCGACGATGGTGTTCCAAGATCCGTACTCCTCGCTGAACCCGCGCATGACCGTGTCGGACATCGTGGGCGAACCGCTGGATGTGCACCACCTGTATTCCTCCAAGAAGGAGCGGGAGGAGCGCATTTTGCAGCTGCTGGGCTATGTCGGACTGAACAGCGAACATGCCTCGCGTTACGCGCACGAGTTTTCCGGCGGTCAGCGGCAGCGCATCGGCATTGCGCGCGCGCTGGCGGTGAATCCGGAATTCATCGTCTGCGACGAGCCGGTGTCGGCGCTGGACGTGTCGATTCAGGCGCAAGTCATCAACATGTTTGATGATTTGCAGGATCGGCTGGGGCTGACATACCTGTTCATTGCGCATGACCTGCTGGTTGTGCGGCACATTTCGGACAGAATCGCCGTGATGTATCTGGGCAAGATGGTGGAGCTGGCGTCGGCGGAGGAAATCTACAATCACCCGCTGCACCCGTACTCCAAGTCGCTTTTGTCCGCCGTTCCGCTGCCTGACCCGAAGGCTGCGCGCGCGAACAAGCGCATTGTCCTCTCCGGCGACATTCCAAGCCCCCTGAACGCGCCGTCGGGCTGTCCGTTCCGCACGCGCTGCCCCCACGCCACCGAAGCCTGCGCGCAGTCGATGCCGCCCTTCAACGAAGTCGAGAAGGGGCACTTCGTCGCCTGCCACCGGGTGAAGGAGTTAGGGTGAGGGGAAGCGCCAGAGGCTCTGCCTCTGGACTCCGGCAGGGGCGCTGCCCCTGCACCCTGCAAG
>OLVO01002778.1_pt1 | contig 15389 bp, 11 predicted proteins | sample 1672571 | NCBI WGS metagenome assembly OLVO01 (sample SAMEA3136700, study PRJEB25190) | human gut metagenome | biome: human gut; feature: human-associated habitat; material: faeces | place: Austria | collected 2013 | reverse complement strand
AGTTCAACATTAAAAAGTAGATATAGAGATAATGGTGAAAGTGTAATAAATAGTAAGGATGAACTTGCTTCATTTTTAACATTATTTTACTATTTGAGCAGGGTAGATTCAGTAAAAAGAATGCTTACATTTACGACAGGTTATGGAGATGGGAAATATTATTGTGTGTATGAACTGCCCAAACTCTTGGCATTAGGAAAGCAAGTAGGCCTTTCTAATGATGTAATGAAGGTTTATGTAAAATATTTTTCTGTTGACCCGAGTGTTCAAGGTGGATCTTTTTTGGAATTTCCGTTCATAGTATGTCGAGAAAAGGTTATTTGGATTCCAAGTTCTATAGTGCTGAACGATTTTCAATTTTCCATAGTAAATGGCCATTACTATAAAGCTGTTGATTTTTATGAGAAGGATGATACTGTGTCTCAATCTATTGTAGATTATGTTGTAAACCATAGTAAAAAATATAAGAATATAATGGTAAGATCAAATTATCTATATAATGAGCCTAGTCTTAAATTTAATGGTAGAGATTTGAAGAGCGATATTGATGTTGCAATTTATGACATAAAGACAAAAAAATTGTTAGTTCTGGAATGTAAATGGAAAGAAAATGTATATTTGAATCATGATGATTATTTGCAGATAGAAGATGCTATTAGAAAAGTGTATTCAAGACAATTAGAAAAACATCAATTCTATTTAGGGTTAGGAAAAGAGAAAATATCAAAAATTTTTGATAATGAAATAGATTTTGATAAAATTACTAATTTGGATATTCTGTATCTGTTTGTTGATAAGCGGATTCAGTTTCACGATAATAAAAAAAATAGACATGCAGTACCTATTTTTCTGTTGGCACATCTTTTTGAAAAATATAGTACAGAAGATGAGTTAGACTTAAATGCATTATTTGAAGATATTCGAAGAATGGAAAGCAAGGTTAGTCGAGAAAGAGTAAAATTATTAAATCCTGTAAAGATTGGAAAATATACAGTTGAATAAAAAGAATGTTTTACGATAGATGTTTTGTAAATCTATTTAGCAATGGTACAATATAGATGATTGCAAAGCTGTTTCCATAACCCGCCACCGCCTTAAGCGAGGATAGCGCAGCGGAGAGAAGCAGTACTATTTTTGGTAAAGGACGCAGGTTTGACTCCTGCACCTCGCCTTCTAAATTGAATATTGCTATTGGTAAAGATGCCATTTGAGAAAACGAAATTTCTCAAAATTTTCCCATCACACCCTTGACACGAAGGGGTACCGAAAAAACATATGCCTCAGCATTTGCACTCAGGGAAATCTTGCGAAAGCGTGAGAAAGAAACGGGCAGGAATGTGAGGGCACTTTTTGTAGTGCATAGAGAGCAGATAGCAAAACAGGCAGTTAAAAGCTATAAAAATGTATTTGGAGAAAAATATAGTTTTGGACTTTTATCAGGCAATTCAAAGGATTATAATTCAGACCTCTTGTTTTCTACAATGCAGATGATGGCTCGCGAAGATATAATGACAAAATTTAATGCAAATGACTTTGACATTATAATAATTGATGAGGTTCATCGTGCGGGAGCTGACAGTTATCAGAGGATAATGGATTATTTTATGCCGAGGTTTTGGATAGGAATGACGGCTTCACCTGATAGAACAGATGGCTATGATATATACGGACTTTTTGACCACAATATTGCGTATGAAATTCGTTTACAACAGGCAATGGAAGAAAAGCTTTTGTGCCCGTTTCATTATTTTGGAATAACTGATTTAGAAGTTGACGGGCATATAATAGATGACAATGCTATTAAGAATGTTCAAAATTTTACAAATCTAGTTTGTGATGATAGAGTAAATTACATAATGCAGCAGATGGATTATTATGGATATTCGGGGGACAAAGTAAAAGGTCTTATGTTTTGCAGAAATAAGGATGAAGCAGAACAATTATCGGCAAAATTTAATATGAGAGGTTTGAGAACTCTTGTGCTTACGGGAGACAATTCGCAGAGAGAAAGAGAAGAAGCTATTTTGAGGCTTGAACAGGATGAATCTGAAAATGCACTTGATTATATAATTACGGTTGATATATTTAATGAAGGTGTTGATGTGCCGGCAGTAAACCAGGTTGTTATGTTAAGACCAACAGAATCGCCTATAGTATTTATACAACAGTTGGGGCGAGGTCTTAGAAAATATGAGGGCAAAGAATATGTAGTAATACTTGATTTTTATGAGTATGGTGAGATTGACCCGATGTTGTTTATTCAATATTCAAAATCATATGACCAGTTTGTAAAATCAGTAGATAAAGACTTTACTGTTTCATTTAGCGATAAAGAGGAAGCAATACTGGAATTTATATCATCGCTTGTAAATGGAAAAAGGATACATGAACTTTTGATGATTAGCAGCCTTTTAAATAATGAAAAGATAAGTTTGGAAACTTACAAAATACTTCTCGAAGAAAAAGGTGAGAAATATCGTGAGTCAGATTATGTATCGGCATTAAATGTTTTGGGAAAAGTATTTGTAAATGCACCAGCAGAGAAAAAACGGTATAATGACATAGAATTTATAAGTACGGATGAAGCAAAAAATGGGATGTTAAGACGGGCTACACTCTTTTATTCGTTGTTTAATAATACCCGATTTGTAAATGAAATTAAGTGTCTTGTCAGATATGGTTTGAGGCGTTATGAGGATTTATTTAAAAATCATGATGAGGACAATCTTGTATTATATGAAAAATATTCAAGAAAAGATGTATGCAGGATATTAAATTGGGAACATGATGACAGCTCAACAGTTTACGGTTACAGGATTAAGCATAATACATGTCCAATATTTGTAACATATGAGAAGAAAGAGGACATTGCAAATAGCACAAAATATGAAGACCAGTTTATTAATAATCAATTATTCAGTTGGATGACAAGAAGCAAGGTAAGTCTTGAAAGTCCGGAGAGTCAGAAGATTATAAATTATAAAGAAATCGGGTTAAAAATATATTTATTTATCAAGAAAAGTGATGGAGAAGGAACAGATTTTTATTATATGGGAAAAGTTTCTCCGGTTGATTATATGCAGACGGAAATAAAAAATGATAAGGGGCAGAAACTTCCTATAATGAATTTTAAAATGAAGCTGGAACATTCCGTTCGTGAGGATATTTACGAGTATTTTGTGGATTAAGAATGTAAAAATAATTTAAATTGTGGAAAGGAATTGAAAATCGATTATGGAAACAGATAAAAAGATAATAAATGTAGTTGCAGCAGTAATATGTGACAATATAAATACACCAAAGAAAATATTTGCAACGCAGAGAGGATATGGGGAATTTAAAGGAGGCTGGGAATTTCCGGGAGGAAAAGTAGAGGAAGGAGAAACACCACAGGAAGCATTAAAAAGAGAGATAATGGAGGAACTTGCAACGGAAATAAAAGTAGGGGATTACATAGAAACCGTAGAATATGATTATCCTAAATTTCATTTGTCAATGCAATGTTTTTGGTGTGAGGTGGTGTCAGGAAACCTTGAATTAAAAGAACATGAGGCGGCGAGATGGCTTCAAAAGGAGCAGATTTATGAGGTAGAATGGCTGCCGGCAGATGTTAGTCTGGTGGAGAAAATTAGGCAGATAGTTTAAATTGAATATTAAAATAATAATTTTAAGCTGTTTATTAGTGTACTGTATCATTGATTTTTGGAGAGTTTCTGTTGGCATAACTTTGACGGCTAGTGTCAGGTTTGTAAGTAAACAATAACATATACAGTCAATGTCAGTAACAGTTCAGCCCCGCATTATTACATTCGTAAACCTGCCAGCAAGCTGTCAGTCGCTGCTATGCAGCTTGAGTTTACTTCATTTCATAAATGAAAGGCTATTCCGCCCCAAAAAACAAGTCAATAATACATTGAGCAAGCTCATGTATTATTGACTTATCTTTTTTAGGCTGAACTGTTACAAAAGTTTAGTAAAAATAAGTAAACTTTTATTGACATTATAATAAATTGGCATTATATTAGAGTTAAATGTTGAAAGGTTTAGCTTTATGTTGAAATAAAATACCGAGAGTACATAATAAAAATTGGGAGGATTTTGTGCATGAAAAAAACAAATGAAATAAAAGAAGTATTAAAGAAAGGTGATTACAAAGACCTGTTGACAGACATTTATGTTGATGAGAGCAGGATAGAGTATCAGACAGAGCGTTATATAAAAGCGATTGAGAAGTTTGAAAAGCTTTATGGCGAGGGAGATGCAGCAATATACAGTGCACCGGGAAGAAGCGAGGTCGGAGGAAACCATACAGACCATCAGCACGGTGAGATTTTAGCGGCATCTATCAATCTGGACGCTATTGCAGTCACGAGAAAAACAGATGACAACATGATTCATCTTATCTCAGGTACATATAAAGAAATTGTTATTGGTGTAAATGACATTTCTTATAAAGAAAGCGAAAAAGAAACAACAAAAGCCCTGATAAAAGGTGTGCTCAAAGGTGCAAAAGACCACGGTTTTGATATTGGCGGATTTACTGCATATGTCACAAGTGATGTGCTCATAGGTGCAGGATTGTCCTCATCGGCAGCATTTGAAACGGTTGTGGGAACTATTATTTCACAGCTTTACAATGACGGAAAAATGGATGCGGTCACGATTGCTATTATCGGTCAGTATGCGGAAAATGTATATTTTGGAAAACCTTGCGGACTTATGGATCAGATGGCTTGTTCTGTAGGAAGTCTTGTTCATGTTAATTTTGCAAAACCAAAAGAACCGGTTGTTGAAAAGGTTGAATTCGACATGAATAAGTATGGTTACAGTTTATGTATTACGGATACAAAGGGCTCTCATGCAGACCTTACGGCAGATTATGCGGCGGTACCACAGGAAATGAAAGAGGTTGCGGCTTATTTTGGAAAAGAAGTTCTCTTAGAAGTAACAATGGATGATGTGATAGAAAATATAGCTGAGATTAGACAAAAATGTGGGGACAGAGCCGTGCTTCGTGCAATTCATTTTATAAATGAAAATAAGCGTGTCCAAAAAGAAGCGGATGCATTAAAGGCAGAAAAGATTGACGAATTTTTAGAACTTGTAAAAGAATCGGGAGACTCATCATACAAGTATCTCCAGAATGTATATACTGTAAACGATATAAAACATCAGAATGTATCACTTGCACTTGCGATAAGCGACACTGTACTTGAGGGTGGAAAAGGAGTATGTCGTGTGCATGGCGGCGGATTTGCAGGAACAATACAGGCATTTGTTAAAAATGAAACCGTACCTGAATATCTTGAAAAGATGGATAAAGTATTTGGAAAAGGTGCTTGCAATGTGCTTAAAATTCGTAAGTACGGTGGAATGAAAGTTATTGATTAAAGTTGATAATAAATGAGAATTGTTGTGCTGTATTCTCTGTTTGAAAAAGAAGCAGGCATACAGGATTGCTAAAAACAGCAGGAGGATATGAGAGTATGATTACTAAATATATCAGTGAACTTGTTTCATACGGGAAGGCTAATGGCTTGATTGAGGAATGTGATGAGATTTATGTTACAAATAGACTTTTAGAATTGTTTGATGTGATGGAATATAGCGTGAAGAATGAAAATTCTGATACCAAGGATTTGAGTGAGTCGCAGAAGTGTGAAAACTCAGAAGAGAAACATAAGGCTGCATCATTCAGACCGGTACATGAGATACTTGAAGATATGATGAAGTATGCCTTTGAAAACGGTATTATGAAAGAGGATACGATTACTGCAAAGGACTTGTTTGACACAAAAATAATGGGCTGTATAACTCCGCCGCCAAGTATTGTGAGGAAAGAATTTAAGGATAAATATGCGGTTTCTCCAAAGGCGGCAACTGATTTTTATTATAATTTCAGCCAGGCAGCCAATTATATAAGAAAAGACAGAATTGCAAGAGATGAAAAATGGGTTACTGATACGGAGTACGGCGAGATTGATATTACCATAAATCTTTCAAAGCCGGAGAAAGATCCAAGAGATATTGCAAAGGCTGGAAAAGCAAAGAAGTCCGGTTATCCGGCTTGTCTTTTGTGCAAGGAAAACGAGGGATATGCAGGTCATTTTTCACATCCTGCAAGACAAAATCACAGGATTATTCCTGTTACATTAGACGGACAGCAGTATTATATGCAGTATTCGCCATATGTTTATTATAATGAACATTGCATTATATTTAATGCCGAGCATACACCGATGAAAATAGACCATGCAGTATTTAAGAAAATTCTTGATTTTGTAAGACAGTTTCCACATTATATGGCTGGCTCAAACGCAGACCTGCCTATAGTTGGAGGCTCTATTTTAAGTCATGACCATTTTCAGGGCGGCGGATATACATTTGCAATGGCGAAAGCAGATTACGAAAAAACATTTGTGATTCCGGGATTTGAAGATGTAAAAGCAGGAATTGTAAAATGGCCTATGTCCGTAATTCGTTTACAGGGGGAAAATGCAGACAGTATAGTAAATGCGGCAGACCATATTCTCACAAGCTGGAGAGCATATACAGATGAAGACGCATTTATATTCAGCGAGACAGACGGAAAACCACACAATACAATAACCCCTATTGCCCGTATGCGTGATGGAAAGTACGAACTTGACCTCGTGCTCCGCAACAACATCACAACTAAAGAAGCACCGTGGGGAGTTTACCATCCGTCAGCAGACCTTCATCATATTAAGAAAGAAAACATTGGACTTATCGAGGTAATGGGACTTGCGGTGCTTCCGGCAAGACTTAAAAAGGAAATGAGCGACCTTGCAGATGCAATATTAAATCACAAAGATATTCGTGCGGATGAGATACTTGAAAAACACGCTGACTGGGTAGACGAGTGGATAGGAAATTATACGATAACTCCGGAAAATATAATGGATATAATCCATGATGAGATAAGCAAAGTATTTGTTAAGGTGCTTGAATGTGCAGGAGTTTATAAACGCACGGAAGATGGACAGAAAGCATTTATGAGATTTGTGGAGAGTTTGTAGGATGAAAAACAGTGAAAAGTTCGATATAAGATACAGTAAAATAAATTTAGTATTTGAATTCACAGAAGATACAAAAATGCCGGAAAATAAAGTTTCGGCGATAAGAGGCGGTATGGGAGAAATGCTTCTTGAACAATATTGCCTGTCGGATAGAAATTGTAATGCTTGTAAATTCAAAGAAGATTGTACGGTACCAAGAATATTTTATCATCCATTAAAAATAAAACCGGAGTATGTAACAAATGGTGAAAGTCTGGGATATATAATAGAGTGTGAAAATAAGCAGACAACATTCAGCAGAGGAGACAAGCTAAAAGTAAATATTATCTTATTTGGAAATGTTATAATATATTTTTCACAGATATTGCAGGCATTATATATGCTGGGGATGAAGGGAATAGGAAAAGAAAAAAGCAGATTTGAGATAGCAGGTATATTTAACGAAAAAAGACAGCCGATACTTGAGGATGGTGCTATTAACAATAACAAAATAATAATAAATACACTGTCAAACTACATTGAATATCAATTAAAAAAATTAAACAGCTCAGACAGAAAAATACTGAAATTTTGCACACCATTATCACAGAAATTCAGAGGACAATGGCTAAACAAATTTGACGGACAGGCATTGACAGAAGCTGCAATTAGGAGAGTATATCTGTTAAATTGTATGGAGGGAAATGATGTAGGAAAAATATATCTTGAAAGTGAATTTCCATATATAGAAGAGCAGGAAGTGTACCATACTAAGATTGACAGATATTCAAATACACATAAAAGCCATATTGCATTGCACGGAATTAAAGGGGAATGTGTCCTTGGAAACATAAGCGATGAGTCACTTGAATATCTTATCGCAGGACAGCTTGTGCATATAGGAAAGAATACAAGCATGGGGTTTGGCAGATATGTGATATTGGATTAGAAAAGTAATGCAAACAATGATAATAAATGTCAGTATATGTCAATACTGAAGTGGCAGATGATAGTCTGATAAGTGACCTCATGCAATGTTTTCTAAAAACAGATTTCAAGGATGATAAATTTCCAAATATATCAAGAAGAATGAAAGAATTAAAACATGGTGAGGAGGACGAGAAGATGTGTAAAAGTGTAGAGGAATATGCCGAGAGAAAAGCGAAAGAAGCAGCACAAAAAGCAGCAAAAGAGGCAGCAGAAGAGGCAGCTAAAGAAACAGCAAGAAAAATAGTAGAAAAATTAAATGATATGGGAATGGATATTTCTTTAATAGCAAGTGCTGTAGATATGGATGAAGAAACTATAAAACAGTGGTTAGAGAAATAATGTTTTCACAAAACGAGCATTTCCAAACCACTTGCCCTTGTTATGCCTTTCGTGGTAATATAAACAACTGTACGATAAAGCAAAAAGTACAGACTCAAAGGAAAAAGAATTATCTGAAACTATCAAGCAGTAGAGCGGATTACAAATATCTGCCTGACTGGTAAAATGTTTTTGTTATACGAAAGGAGTAAAAAATGAGTAATCAACAATCTTCAGCCCCTATTCAGGAAAATAAGATGGGGACTATGCCAATAGGAAAACTGGTTTTTAATATGTCACTGCCGATGATGGTTTCGATGATGGTGCAGGCATTATACAATATTGTTGACAGTATATTTGTAGCAAAATTATCGGAGAATGCTTTGACGGCGGTTTCACTTGCGTTCCCTTTGCAGACGCTTCTTATTGCGGTCGGTACGGGAACCGGTGTAGGTATGAATGCACTTTTGTCTAAGTCTCTCGGTGAGAAAGATTTTAAGAAAGCTAATAAAACGGCGACAAATGCAGCGTTTATATATGCGGTAAGTTATATTGTTTTTCTAATACTTGGATTTACCGTAGTGAAGCCTTTTTATAGAAGTCAGGTGGGAAGTGCCGATGCTGAGATTATGACTATGGGAGTTGATTATCTTAGCACGGTCATGATTTTTTCATTTGGTATTTTTACACAGGTATTTTTTGAAAGACTTCTTACCTCGACGGGACGAACAATTTTTAGTATGACTTCCCAGCTCAGCGGTGCGGTTACAAATATTATATTAGATCCGATTTTAATATTCGGTATGTTTGGTGCTCCTAAAATGGGAGTGACAGGAGCTGCTGTTGCAACTGTTATCGGCCAGTGTGTTGCAGGGCTTGTTGCAGGAACTTGTAATCACAAATTTAATCATGAAGTTAGATTTCAATTTAAGGGATTTAAGCCTGATTTTAAGATTATCGGAACGATTTATGCAGTTGGAATACCTTCTATTATAATGCAGTCTATCGGCTCTGTTATGACATACTGCATGAACCGTATTCTTATTGAGTTTTCATCAACAGCTACGGCTGTTTTTGGTGTTTATTTTAAGCTGCAAAGCTTTTTCTTTATGCCTGTATTTGGTCTGAACAACGGAATTACACCTATTATTGCCTACAATTATGGTGCGAGACAGCGTAAGCGTATGGTAAAGACGATAAAAGTAAGTCTTGTGATGGCTTTTTGTCTTACATTTATTGGATTTGTTCTTTTTGAGAGTATTCCACAGGCATTGCTTGGATTGTTTAATGCCTCTAATGATATGCTTAAAATAGGTGTGCCTGCACTTAGAACGATAGGTGTACATTATCTGATTGCATGGTTCTGTATTATTGTCGGAACAGTATTTCAGGCACTTGGAAAAGCAGTGTTTAGTATGGTCGTATCAATCATGCGTCAGCTTGTAGTTCTTGTGCCGGCTGCGTATCTTCTTGCAAAATTTGGCGGACTTCATATGGTATGGTGGTCATTTCCAATTGCAGAGGTTATGTCATTTATTGTTTCACTTACATTTCTTATAAAAATCTGGAATGATATTATAAAAGATATTCCTGAGGGACGAGAATAAATGTAGTGTATTATTTATATTTAGCTGAGCGTATAAAGTTCACTTTGAAGTGTAGTTTATATTCGGTTTGATATATGCTAATTATGTGAAAATTTATACGGCACATTCAAGTATGTAGTCTGATACTGACATAAAAGCATGTGACTAAAAGTAATACATACATAAAGTAATCTGTTTTTTATAAAAGTATTTTTGGATTTTTAATGTGCACTGTGTTGCTTATATTTTTGTGAAATTTTGGAGCAGCTCATCAATCCTTGTATTGATGTTTTCAGGAAAATATTTATCCGGTTTTGGCAAAAGCTTTATCATAAAGTCAATATTTTTATATTTATTTTGACCGCGTGTATTTAATCTGTCCTGCTCTTTAGAAATCTCAATCTTGACTTGGGCGCGTTTCTGTTCTAATAGTGGAATTATTAAATAATATAAGCGGTCATCTTTAAAGGAGATATAACCGGCTTCTTTTCCTGATTTGGTTTTGACAAAAAGCCTGTGGTTTTTAAGATAAGTGGGATAGAGCGTCATTCCGGCTCGGACAACAGGCGGATGAGGGTCGAGTTCAAGCATTGACTCAATATAAAAAATATCTGCCTGCTCATCGGAAATCGGTTTTAACAGGTCATGCATGGCAGCGGAAAAATGAATGAACTGCTGTGACAAAAGATAAGTCAGATCGGCTTGAAATTTCAGTCGAACGCTGTCCGAAACCAAGTGCTGTTTTGTTCCTTCCACACCGTCAAGAAGCCGTTTGCTTACATCAAACATACTTTTTAAAAAGAGCGGAAAATCCTCGTTGTGATTCCATATATACTTTCCAGTTGCGATAACAAAAGCACCAAACACATTGCCGTCACTATCTTCTGTATAGTGGTATATATTGCGCTCGGTATAGGCATTTGGATTTGTCTCAGCCTTCCAGATGGTTTTATTCTTAGGTGAATAATTAAAATCAGATGAGTTATTAGAAGCTGCATCATCAGAACTGTTGTTATGGGAATATTTTGTGTTTTTTTCAGTGTATTTTGTTGTGCCTGTATTTTTAATATTTTCCTGTAATTTAAAATTATCATTTTTATAAAGAAAAGAATAAGCCGCATTGATTTCCTGAGCCGAATATCTGTAATCATAAGACTTGCCCGAAGCCGCCTTAAAAGCACCACTATCCGGATGGACATGGTGCATAAGGTAACGGTATCTTTTCTTGATAGCCTTTTTATCAGCTTTTGGGGTCAGACCGAGAATTTCATATGCGGCACTACTTGTCATGGTAATTCCTTTCCTTATATATTACAATTTTATTCCTTTGAGCAGCTTCGCAAAAGGACTCTCGTCAGCATCATCCTCCTTGTCTGCACGGAACTCGTCAGGTATTTCATAAGTATCTTCTTTAGCGTCAGGAACATCATCCTCAAGTGCCTTCATGCTGAGTGATATTCTGTCACCGTCAAGTGCAATGATTTTTGCAGATACCGTGTCCCCGGTTTTGACAACTTCTTTTGGAGATTTAATGAATTTATTTGTAATCTGTGAAATGTGGCAGAGTCCGATAAGATTCTCACCTATTTCAATAAATACACCGTATGATTCCATACGCACGATTTTTCCTGAAACAGTTTCTCCGACTGCAAGTTTTGAAATTTTCTGTGAATGTTCCAATGCTGCATTTTCTTTTACAATTTCTTTTGCTGAGAGGACAAGTCTTTTTTCGTTTGCGTCTGCGGTAATGATAATCGCATTTAAAGTCATGCCGACATAGCTTTCAGTGTCCTCAACATAGTCAAGACCGATTTTTGAAGCAGGAATAAATGCTCTTACTCCTTTGACAAAACCTGTCACACCACCTGGATTTGCTTCGGTAATCTTGACGGAAAAAACAGTGCGGTTTGCCATATCATTTTTAAGTTCGTCCCATACAATAAGATTGTGGGCGGCTTTTTTTGATAAGATGACAGCTCCGTTGTCACCCTCAGCGTCAATTACCATTGCACGAATGGTATCGCCGATATTGCAGTCGTTTTTGATGGAAAAAGCAGGGTCATCACTACATTCTTCGAGAGGAATGATACCCTCTGTATAATAATTCAAATCGACGGTGAGTTCTGTTTCAGAAATTCCTATAACGGTAACATTTAAAATATCACCCTCTTTTATTACTTTAAAAGAACTTTCAAGTTCCTTTTCAAAATCTTTCATACTTTCAGTATTGTTACCAGCCATATATTTGTACCCCTTTCGTTTTTGTTTTATAATTAGGTATTTATTTGTTATATCTTTGCAATTAACACAACATATAATTAGTTTCGCATTTACCTATGGTTTTATAATTTGTTAGTTGTCCGCATTAAAAAAGCGAACAATAACTGTTTTTAGTGTATAGGAAAACGCTTGTAATGTAGTGTGGATGCCAGGGCAAAACGCTGGTTTTGCCCTCTTTTAGTATAGTGTGAACAGAGAATATATGCAAGCTAATGTTTGCCGCGAATTTATTGGCTATTCTTTACATAAATATCATGGGATGATATTATATAAGAAAAAATCGGATAAAAATATAGAATGTTTTTACTGGAGTGGAAGATAAATTTGATGGTAACTTATGATTATGATTTCTGGGAGGTAAAAATTGAACATACTGATTTCAATAGATTCATTTAAGGGGAGCATGACTTCAATGCAGGCAGGAAAAGCGGCGAAAAAAGGGATTTTAAAAGCTGTTACTGATGCAGTTGTGTCGGTATGTCCTCTTGCCGATGGCGGCGAGGGGACAACAGACGCACTGACCGATGGGATGGATGGCGAAAAGATAAGCCTTACGGTGACCGGTCCTCTTGGTGAAAAAACAGATTGCTATTATGGATGGCTTGACGGGAGCAAAAAGGCAGTTATGGAGATGGCTTCGGCAGCAGGAATTACACTTGTGCATGAAAAAAATCCGTTAGCCGCCACGACTTTTGGTGTCGGTGAAATGATTTTTGATGCGATTAAAAGAGGTGCAGAAAATATCATTATCGGAATAGGCGGAAGTGCGACAAATGATGGCGGTATTGGTATGCTTAAGGCACTTGGATATGAATTTCTTGATAAAAACGGGAAAGATGTAGGACTTGGTGCATCATCACTTGGAAAAGTAGAAAAGATTGTTGATGATAAAGTGAATCCTCTGATTTCAAAAGTTAAATTTCAGGTTGCGTGTGATGTTGATAATCCGCTGTGCGGTGAAAACGGTGCGACCTATATATTTGGTACGCAAAAAGGTGTGACCGATGAGATGAAGCCTGTTATTGACAGGGCAATGAAACATTTTGCAGAAAAAACAGCGGAAAAACTTGGTGTATCATGTGAAGATATTGCGGGAGCAGGTGCGGCTGGCGGTCTTGGTTTTGCATTTCTTTCATATCTAAATGCGGAACTTAAACCGGGAGTTGAACTTATTATGCAGGCAACCGATATGGAAGAAAAGATAAAAATGGCTGATATTGTAGTGACGGGAGAGGGACGGCTCGACAGCCAGACCGTGATGGGGAAAGCACCGATAGGTGTGGCGGGACTGGCAAAGAAAAACAATAAAAAAGTGATAGCGTTTGCGGGGAGTGTATCTGACGATGCGGTTTTGTGCAATGCAAACGGAATAGATGCATTTTTCCCGATAGTGCGTGGAGCGACAACATTGGAAAAAGCAATGCGAACGGAAAATGCCGTAAAAAATATGGAACTTACGGCGGAGCAGGTGTTCAGATTGACAGCAGACTTTATGGTACATTAGAGTTGTATTTAGCGTGTGTAAGGGGCGTGGTTGTAAAGTGAAAGGCATTATTATATAATGATATTGGGGTCAAAAGGTATTTTGACCATTGCATCATATAATAAAACCAGTAATATTGTTTTGGGCGAAGGATGGAGGAGAGTTGCTTATGATAAAAGAAAATGAAACAGATAATCCGGTTTTGGCGATATGCTATGATTTTGACAAGACACTGTCGCCTGATGATATGCAGGCACAGGGCTATATCCAGTCGATTGATTATGAGGTTGACGATTTTTGGAGAGAGTCAAACGAACTTTCAGAAAAAAATGAGATGGACAGAAATCTTGCTTATATGTATCTGATGGCAGAGAAATCGAGGGGGAAAGTTCTTTTTACAAAAGAAACTTTACATAATGACGGGGCAAAAGTTAAACTTTATCCGGGTGTGGCAACATGGTTTGACAGGATAAATGATTACGGTGAAAAAAAGGGCGTAAAGGTTGAACACTATATTATTTCATCGGGATTAAAAGAGATGATAGAAGGCACGGAAGTTGCAGACAAATTTAAAAAGATTTATGCGAGTTCGTTTTATTTTGATGAGAGCGGGGTCGCCGTGTGGCCTGCACAGGTGGTAAATTACACCAATAAAACGCAGTTTTTGTTCAGGATAGAAAAGGGAATACTTGATGTAAATGATTCAAGGGTGAATGATTACTTTAAGCCAAATGAATACAGAGTTCCGTTCCGCAATATGGTCTATATCGGCGACAGCGAGACGGATATTCCATGCATGAAGCTCGTAAATATAAACGGCGGACATTCAATAGGTGTCTATGATTCAAAAACGAAAGACAAGACAAAAGTTTTTAATATGCTCGAAGAAAACAGGATAAAATATTTTGTTCCGGCGGATTATACTAAAAAATCTAAACTTGAAACTCTGGTAAAGCAGATAATTGACAGGACAGCTTCAAATGAAATTCTCGAAAGTTTCCATTTTGATTGTGTAAAAGAAAAAAATAATGTGCATAATACACTTGATTATTACAACTTAAATGCGGATAAATTTGTCGCAAGTACATTACAGGTGGATTTTGAGGAAACTCAGAAAAAATTTATTGAGAAACTGGATAAAGGGGCATTTATTCTTGATTTTGGATGCGGTTCAGGCAGAGACACAAAATATTTCCTCGACAACGGTTATAAGGTGGATGCGGTTGACGGTTCAAAAGAGTTGTGCAGGCGGGCGAGTGAATACACGGGAATTTCTGTCAAAAATATGATGTTTACTGAACTTAATGTAAAAGAAAAATATGACGGTATATGGGCGTGCTCGTCGATACTTCATCTGGCAAAGGATGAACTTGAAAATGTAATGAATAAAATGACGGCGGCATTGAAACTGAACGGGATTATATATGCGTCATTTAAGTCTGGAAATTTTTCGGGGGAGCGTTTGTTGGAGTTAGTATGGGAATTTTTCGGGGGAGCGTAACGGCAGATATTTTACTGATATGACCGAAGAAACATTTGAAGAATTGATTAAAAAAATAGACGGAATAACTCTTGAAGAACAGTGGATAACATCGGATGTGAGAGTAGGCAGAGGAGAGGAAAAGTGGCTGAATGTGTTGCTGAGGAGGGGCTAAGAACAGAGTGGAAGCGATGGATGCTGTTTGGTTGAAAAATCAGGAAGAGAGATAAAAA
>OLVO01002770.1_pt1 | contig 15420 bp, 15 predicted proteins | sample 1672571 | NCBI WGS metagenome assembly OLVO01 (sample SAMEA3136700, study PRJEB25190) | human gut metagenome | biome: human gut; feature: human-associated habitat; material: faeces | place: Austria | collected 2013 | reverse complement strand
CCGCTAAAAAACGAAGTCAATACATTTCTTACCGCCGCCCAGGCGGTCTGCCGTGAAACGGCTTAAATAAAATGATGAAATCATTTTATGAAGAAATAGTATTATTACAAACATAATTTCGATTATTACAGCCTTAGTATAACACGGAAGTCCCAAAATGTACAGAGGAAAATGTGGGTATCGTTCCAAAAAGAAGCGGGTTCTGCGGGGGAAAGTGTGCTCCCCGCGGAACCCGCGTGTATAAAGTGGTTTTTAAGAATTTCCCAGAAAATTGTCCAGAATCTTTTCCTGAATGCGGATATATTCCCGGGCGTCCTCGGGGCCGAGTGCTTCCAGCAGGGACGATACCCGGGAGATGACCTCCGCCCGGGTTTTTTGTATCGCAGTTACCCCGTTTTCCGTCAGCCGGACGAAAATCTGCCGGTTGTCGCTTAAATCGGAGGAGCGGGCGATCAGCCCTTTTTCCTCCATGTGATGCAGAAGAGAGGTGATGCGGGCGGTGCTGACGGACATTTTCTTGCTGAGTTCCTTGGGATGGATCGCCGTCTCGTGGGTGGCGAGATAGTTCAGAACGAACATCTCTCCCCGCACCATCTTGGAAAGCTGCTGGTAGGCCGGGACTTGCAGGAGATTCGCCTGCACGCTGAGAAGCTGCCCGGCAAGCAACGAATAGTCCATGCTGCCAAAATCACTCCCGTTCTTCCATGACGCTCATGTACGCCGGACGGATGATCTTATCCATGCAGATCAGCTCCTCGATCCGGTGGGCGCTCCATCCCACGATTCTCGCCACGGCGAACATGGCCGTGTACAGCTCCTGAGGAATTCCCAGCATGTCGTAGACAAAGCCGCTGTAAAAGTCCACATTGGGGCTGACACCCTTGTAAATCCGCCGGTGCTTCGCGATCAGTTGAGGGGCAAGCTCCTCCACGTTGCGGTACAGCGTCAGGTCGTCCCCGCGCCCCTTTTCGGCGGCGAGCTTTTCCACATAGCCCTTGAAAATCCGCTCTCTGGGGTCGGACAGGGAATAGACGGCGTGACCCATGCCGTATACAAGCCCCTTCCGGTCAAAGGCTTCCTTATTGATGATCTTTGCGAGATAATCCTCCAGAGCCTCCTTGTCCGAGCAGTCGGGGACGTGCAGGCGGATGTCCTCCATCATTTCCATGACCTTGATGTTGGCGCCGCCGTGCTTGGGGCCTTTCAGGGAGGACATAGCCGCCGCGATGGTGGAATAGGTGTCGGAACCGGAGGATGTGATGACACGGGTGGTGAAGGTGGAATTGTTGCCGCCGCCGTGCTCCATGTGGAGAATCAGCGCCGTGTCCAGCACCTTCGCTTCCGTGGCGGTGTACTTTTTATTCGGGCGGAGCATCATCAGAAGATTTTCCGCCGTGGAAAGGGCGGGGTCAGGCCGGTGAATGACCATGCTGTCCATATTTTCATAGTAGTTGTAGGCATGGTATCCGTAAACGGCCAGCAGCGGGAATTCGGCGATCAGCTGGATGCACTGCCGGAGAGAATTGCTGACGCTGGTGTCGATGGCGCGCTCGTCGTAGGACGCCAGCGTCAGAATGCCCCGGGTCATGGAGTTCATGATGTCCTTGCCGGGGGCTTTCATGATGACGTCCCGGGTGAAGTTGGTGGGGAGCGTCCTGCACTCGCCCAGCAGCCTCCGGAATTCTTCCGCGGCGGCGCTGTCCGGCATCTGTCCCATGAGCAGAAGATAGGCGATCTTTTCGTAGCCAAGCTCCGTTTCCCCAAGGCTGCCGATCAGGTCTTCCACCCGGTAGCCCCGGTACCAGAGCTGGCCGTCGCAGGGAACCTTTTTGCCGTCCACAATTTTGGAGGACGTGATCTTGGAAATGTTCGTCAGTCCGGCGAGAACGCCGTTGCCGTTTTCGTCCCGAAGCCCCTTTTTGACACCGTATTCCTCGTACAGCCGGGGGGAGATGGTGTCGTTCCGGCGGCACACTGCCTCGCTGCGGGTCGTGTAGTCATTTAACTGGGTCAAGTCCATGGCTGGCCGCTCCTTTCGTAAATACTTCGTTCATAACGTCCTCCAGACGGGAAATCTGCTCCAGAAGACTCTTCAGATTTTCGTAGCCGAAGGCCTCGATTACCCGGCTGTAGTAGGCGTTCAGAATATTTGCCTGCCGCTCCATGGCTCGGACGCCGGAATCGGTGATGACGACGTAGGTGCCGTCGCGCCCGTCGCCGCTGTGGGACCAGAATACCAGCCCCCGCTCGTGAAGCTTGCGGATCATTTTGGAAGTCTTGGGTATGGGCATTTCCAGTCGCTCGGCCAAATCCCGCAGGTAGGTTTGCTCCGCTGACCCACCCTGACCGGCAGCTTCCGCAATGCTGTGGAGGGCAATGTAGTCGGAAAGGGACAGCTCCGTGAACAGGTCGTGCACGATGTCCCGGTTCAGCAAGTAGCGCTGACGGGTCATCGCATAGGCCAGTTTTTCCACTTCGTGTTGATTTTTCATTGGCATCGTCCTTTTCTTAAGTGCGTTTCCGGCGTAAAATTGCCGGGGTATTGCAAGTTTCTGAGAGCGACATTGCATAGCGGGTGCCGACCCTCCGGGGAGGCGTTCATAACTCGCAGAAGCCTTTCACGGGCGATGGTGCGGACACCGGGAAGAAAGGCACCGGAGTGACAAAACGGGGAAACCATTCGGGGCTGGGCGAAAAATGAAATTTGCTAACATTGTTAGGTATTATAACAGACGCGGGTCATCTTGTCAATAAACCGAAAACAGGCTTGTAAAATTTGAACAAAAAATGAATGATCGGCCACCAATTTCTATCGTAATTTACAATTGCAATTTTGCAGAAATTCATATATAATTTTCCATATCACAAAAACAGATGTCCACCGACTATGGATGCTGCTTTTGAATGGAGGTTAAAGAAAATGAAAAGAGTAATTGCTGTTATCTTAGTACTGTGCATGGCTCTGTCCCTGTGCGCCTGCTCCTCTTCCGGCAGCGGCTCCGCTTCCGGCGAGAAGGTCATCAAGATCGGCGTGTTTGAGCCTTCTTCCGGCGACTCTGCGTCCGGCGGCAAGAAGGAAATCCTGGGTATGCAGTATGCCAACAGTCAGGAGCCCACGGTCACTCTGGGCGGCGAGACCTACAAGGTCGAGCTGGTCTACGGCGACAACGGCTCCTCCACCGACAAGGCTCCCTCCGCTGCTTCCTCTCTGGTCAGCGCGGGCGTGTCCGTGGTTCTGGGCTCCTACGGTTCCGGCGTTTCCATGGCCGGCGGTCCCAAGTTTGAAGAGGCTGGCATCCCCGCCATCGGCATCACCTGCACCAACCCCAACGTCACCGCGGGCAATAGCTACTACTTCCGTATCTGCTTCCTGGATAACTTCCAGGCCGACGTTCTGGCCAACTTCGCCGTGAGCAAGTTCAGCGCCAAGACTGCCTATTGCCTGGGCGAGAGCGGCAACGAGTATGACCAGGGCCTGATCGCCTTCTTCACCAAGGTCTTTGAGGCTGCGGGCGGCAAGGTCATCACCGACTCCTTCCCCACCAACAACTCCGACTTCACCACTTATCTGAACAAGGCCAAGAGCGAGGGCGCGGACGTTATCTTCACCCCTGTCTCCATCGCCTACGCCGTGCAGATCATCACCCAGGCCGCGTCTCTGGGCATTGAGGCTCCCTTCCTCGGCTCCGACACGCTGGACGACAACATGGTTCTGGAAGCCATCAAGGGCACCGACCTGCAGCTGTACGTCTCCACATTCTATCAGGAAGGCGGCGCTCCCGAGTTTGATACGGGCGTTAAGGAGTACATCAACGCCAGCTCCGAGGCGCTGGCTGCCAACGGCGGCAACGACACCATCTCCGCCGTCACCGCCATGGGCTACGACGCTTACTTTGTAGCTCTGGAGGCCATGAAGAAGGCCAACAGCGGCGACAAGGCCGCCATCATGGCCGCTCTGCCCTCCGTCACCTACACCGGCGTTTCCGGCGCCATTGCCTTCGACGCTCAGGGCGACGCCATCCGCGACACCGCTTACATCAAGGCGGCGGACACCGCCAGCGGCGCGTGGGTTCTGGAAACCGTCCAGACCGGCTCCGGCAGCTGATATTATCTCCAATTGAATTGTTTGGCGGGGGGCGAATTCCCCCGCCAAACAGTCGTATTATTATGACAGGGAATCTCTGAAAAAACCGTCCGGAGCGGGGCTGCTGACGGCTTCTTCGGGGATTCCGTAAAGAAAGGGAGGAACCCCTGTGGAACAACTGTTTTCTCTGGAATACATGGTATCCATTCTGCTCAGCGGCATTTCCCTGGGCGGGCAGCTGGCGTTGATCGCCATTGGCTACACCATGGTCTACGGCATTCTGCGCCTGATCAACTTTGCCCACGGCGACGTGTTTATGGTCGCCGGTCTGCTGGGTATTTATGTTTCCGCCGTGCTGCCGATCTACGTGGCAATTCCTGTTGTCATCATCCTGACGGTGGCGCTGGGCTTTTTCATTGAGCGGGCGGCCTATAAGCCCCTGCGCAATGCCCCGAGAATGTCCGTCATGATCTCCGCCATCGGCGTCAGCTATCTGCTGGAAAACACTGCGACCTACGTCACCGGCGGCCAGCCCATGACTTATCCCACCATCGGAATTCTGAACAAAACCATCGACATTGTCGGCACCTCCACGAAGCTGGTGGTCATCATCACCCCTGTTCTGGTTCTGGTGCTGATCGTGCTGCTGACCCAGCTGATCAACCACACCAAGATCGGCATGGCCATGCGTGCCGTTTCCAAGGACTTTGAGACGGCGCGGCTGATGGGTATCAAGATCAACAATGTCATTTCCATGACCTTTGTCATTGGTTCTGCTCTGGCAGTGGTGGGTTCCATTCTGTACTTCACCACTTATCCAGCCATTACCCCCACGGCGGGCGCCATGCCGGGACTGAAAGCCTTCGTGGCGGCGGTGTTCGGCGGCATCGGCTCCATCCCCGGCGCGGTGATCGGCGCGTTCCTGATCGGCATCTGCGAGACCATCATCAAGGGCCTGCCCTCGGCATGGAATGTTTCCGTGTTCTCTGATGCTTTCACCTTCGCGCTGCTCATCATCATCCTGACCTGCAAGCCCACCGGACTCTTTGGCGAAAAGGCCACGGATAAGGTTTAAGGAGGTGCCGGATATGCTGAAACAGAAAACAAACAAAAACGGCAGCTTCGCTGCGCTGATCTCCATTTCGGTGCTGCTTTTGCTGATTATCCTGCTGGAAAATATCAGCGACTGCATTCCCGGACTGCCTGCGGTCTTCCTTCCCACCAGCCAGCTGTTTACCGTGCTGAAAAAGGGCGCGGTGTATTCTCTGGTGGCCGTTTCCATGAACCTGCTCAACGGCTTCACCGGCCTGTTCTCTCTGGGACAGGCGGGCTTCATGCTGTTGGGCGCGTATACCTACGCCATCCTGACCGTTCCCATGGCTGCCAAGGATCAGGTCTACTACCTCTACGGCGGCTCGGCTGTGAAGTTTTCTCTGGTGGATATGTTCCAGAGCTTTCTGGGAAGCGCCGGGTTCGGCGGCGGGCTGGCGCTGGTTCTGGCCGTTCTCGTGGGACTGATTCTGGCGGGACTGGTGGCCGCACTGTTCGCGGCGCTCATCGGCCTGCCGGTTCTGCGGCTGAAAAGCGACTATCTCGCCATTGCCACACTGGGCTTCGCCGAAATCCTGCGGGCCATTTTCCAGTGGCAGACCCTTGGCCCCATTACCAACGGCGCGAATATGATCAAAGGTTTCCCCACCTTCTCCGATTTCAATATCAAGAACGGCGCGGGGCAGGTGATTCTGCGGCTGAGTACATTCGTTCCCTTCCTTGTGGCGATCGTCAGCATTGCCCTGATCGTTCTGCTGATCAACTCCTCCTACGGCCGCGCCTTTAAGGCCATCCGGGACGACGAGGTGGCGGCGGAGGCCATGGGCATCAGCCTGTTCAAGCACAAGATGCTCTCCTTTGTGATTTCCAGCTTCTTCTCCGGCGTGGGCGGCGCGCTGTTCGCCATGTATGTTGCCAACGCGCAGGCGAAGGTGTTCACCTCCACCATGACCTATGAGATTCTGCTGATCGTGGTCATCGGCGGCATCGGCTCCGTTTCCGGCTCCGTCATCGGTACGTTCCTGTACGTGGCCTGCTCTGAGTGGTGGCTGCGGTTTCTGGATCGGGAGACCTATATCGGCTCGTTCAAGGTGCCCCTGCTGCGCAGCGGCTTCCGGATGGTCGTATTCTCCGTGGTCATCATGATTATTGTTCTGTTCTTCTCCAAGGGCATCATGGGGGAGAAGGAGCTGAGCTGGAAGGGCATCGGCGGACTGTTTCAGAAACGGAAAAAGGCTGCCCCGGCGGCGGAAAAGGAGGACTGAAGCGGCATGAGCGAAAGAAACGTTCTTCGTATGGAAAACGTCACCATGCAGTTTGGCGGCGTAGTTGCTGTGAATGACCTGTCTCTGGACGTGCCGGAGGGTCAGATCGTCGCTCTGATCGGCCCCAACGGCGCGGGCAAGACCACGGCCTTTAACTGCATCACCGGTGTGTATCAGCCGACCAACGGCCGGGTGGAATTCATGGGCAAGACCATGATCCGCAACCACCCCACCGGCAAAATGAAAAAGAACTATCTGGGAACCAACGGGGAAAAGTATGCGAACGAGCGCAACATTGACCCCACCCCGGATCATGTGGTGTCCTTGGGCATTGCCCGTACCTTCCAGAACATCCGCCTGTGGAAGAGTATGACGGTGTTTGAAAACGTGCTGGTCGCCAAGCATATGCGTGCCAAGCAGAACGTGTTTTCCGCCATTTTCCGGGCGAACGCCAAGGAAGAAGCGAGAATGCGGGAAGAAACCATGGAGCTGCTGAAAGAGCAGGGACTGGAGCAGTACAAGGACGAGATCGCAACCAGCCTGCCCTACGGCCTGCAGCGCCGTCTGGAAATCGCCCGCGCTCTGGCGACGGACCCCAAGCTGCTGCTGCTGGACGAACCGGCGGCGGGCATGAACCCGCAGGAGACCCAGGAGCTGGCGGAGTACATCAAAGAGATTCGGGACAGCCACCATCTGACGGTCTTCCTTATTGAGCATCACATGGATCTGGTCATGAAGATTTCGGACTACATTTATGTCATTGACTTCGGCAGTGAGATTGCCCGGGGCGTGCCGAAGGAAGTGCAGCAGAACAAGCGCGTGATCGAGGCGTATTTGGGGGTGACGGAGGATGCGTAACATTCTGGAAATTCGGGACTTGCAGGTGCATTACGGCGGAATCGAAGCGGTGAGGGGCATCAGTCTGGACGTGCCGGAAGGGGAGATCGTGACCCTGATCGGCGCAAACGGCGCTGGCAAAAGCTCCACCCTCCGCGCCATCGCGGGGCTGGTGAAGCCCTCCGCGGGAAAAATCTCCTTTCTGGACGAGGACATCACCGGCATGGATTCCAGCATGATCGTGTCCAAGGGCATCACGCTGGTACCCGAGGGACGGCGTATCTTCCCGGACATGACGGTGCTGGAAAACCTGAAAATCGGCGCTTACCTGCGCAAGGACGACCTGACCGAGGACTTGAACTGGGTATTTGACCTGTTTCCCCGGCTGAAAGAGCGTTCATGGCAGGCGGGCGGCACGCTGTCCGGCGGCGAGCAGCAGATGCTGGCGGTCGGCCGTGCGCTCATGAGCCGCCCCAAGGTCATCATGATGGACGAGCCGTCTCTGGGACTTGCGCCCATCATCGTCAAGGGCATCTTTGAGATCATCAAGGAGATCAACAAGCAGGGCGTGACGGTTCTGCTCATTGAGCAGAACGCCAACATGGCGCTGAAAACCGCCAATCTCGGCTACGTCATGGAGACCGGGCGTATCACCCTCCACGGCAGCGGCGAGGAGCTGCTGGCAAATGAAGCGGTGAAGGCGGCCTATCTTGGCACGTGATAAGTGAAGAATGCAGCCGGGCTTTCAGAGCGATACGCTCCGAAAGCCCGGCTATTTCTGCCTACGAATAAATTTCATAATGGGGATTGACTTTTCAGAGATATGTGCTATTATATCGATAGCAATATATCGGTAACAAAATACTGATAATCAATGTTCGGAAAGGTCGATTTTCATGGATAAAACATATGCACCTGTAACCACCGCTCAGGAACTGACCGAAGCATTGGCAAAGTGCCGCGCAGCACAGGAGAAATTTGCCACTTATACGCAGGAGCAGGTGGATAAAATTTTTCTGGCCGCCGCTACCGCAGCCAATCAGATGCGCATTCCCCTGGCCAAGCAGGCCGTAGCCGAAACCGGTATGGGCGTAGTGGAGGATAAGGTCATCAAGAACCACTATGCCGCCGAATATATTTACAACGCCTACAAGGATTCCAAGACCTGCGGTGTCATTGAGGAAGACACGGCCTACGGCATTCAGCGCATTGCCGAGCCTATCGGCGTCATTGCGGCGGTCATTCCCACCACGAACCCCACTTCCACCGCCATTTTCAAGGCCCTGATTTCCCTGAAGACCCGCAACGGCATCATCATCAGCCCCCACCCCCGGGCGAAGGGCTGCACCATCGCCGCCGCCCGGGTGGTGCTGGAGGCGGCGGTCGCCGCCGGTGCGCCGGAAGGCATCATCGCGTGGATAGACAAGCCCTCTCTGGAGCTGACCAATCAGGTGATGCGGGAGGCCGACCTGATCCTTGCCACCGGCGGCCCCGGCATGGTGAAGGCTGCCTACTCCTCCGGCAAGCCCGCTCTGGGCGTCGGCCCCGGCAACACCCCCGCCGTCATTGACGACAGCGCCGACATTCTGCTGGCGGTTTCTTCCGTCATCCATTCCAAGACCTTCGACAACGGCATGATCTGCGCTTCCGAGCAGAGCGTGGTGGTGCTGGACAGCATCTACGACCGGGTCAAGGCGGAATTCATCAAGCGCGGCTGCTACGTCCTGAACGGGGAGGAAATCGACAAGGTTCGCGCAGCCATCCTGATTAACGGCGCATTGAACGCCAAGATCGTGGGGCAGTCCGCCCATACCATCGCGGCGCTGGCGGGCGTCGATGTCCCCGAGAACGCCAAAATCCTCATCGGCGAAGTGACCTCCACCGATCTCTCCGAAGCCTTTGCCCACGAGAAACTGTCCCCCGTGCTTGCCATGTACCGGGCGTCCGACTTCACCGACGCCATGAACAAGGCGGACACCCTTGTCAAGGATGGCGGCTACGGCCACACAGCTTCCGTCTATCTGGACACGGTGAGCGGGAAGGAGAAGCTGGACGCCTTTGCGGAGAAAATGAAAGCTTGCCGCATTCTGGTGAATACTCCGTCCTCCCACGGCGGCATCGGCGACCTGTACAACTTCAAGCTGGCTCCCTCCCTGACGCTGGGCTGCGGCTCCTGGGGCGGCAACTCCGTTTCCGAGAACGTGGGCATCAAGCACCTGCTGAACATCAAGACTGTGGCAATTAGGAGGGAAAACATGCTCTGGTTCCGTGCGCCTGAAAAGGTTTATTTCAAGAAGGGCTGCCTGCCGGTGGCTCTGGCCGAGCTGAAAAATTATAAGAAGGCCTTCATCGTCACCGATGCCTTCCTGTACCAGAACGGCTACACGAAGCCGGTGGAGGAGAAGCTGGACGCTATGGGGATCACCCACACCACCTTCTACAACGTAGCCCCCGATCCCACCCTCGCCTGTGCCAGAGAGGGCGCGGCGCAGATGGCGGCCTTCAAGCCCGACCTGATCCTCGCCATTGGCGGCGGCTCCGCCATGGACGCGGGCAAGATCATGTGGGTGCTGTATGAGCATCCCGAGGCGGATTTCCAGGACATGGCCATGCGCTTCGTGGATATCCGCAAGCGTGTCTACACCTTCCCCAAGATGGGCGAAAAGGCCTATTTCGTCGCCATCCCCACCACCGCCGGTACCGGCTCCGAGGTGACTCCCTTCGCCGTCATCACCGATGAAACCACCGGCGTCAAGTACCCGCTGGCGGACTACGAGCTGCTGCCGAAAATGGCCATCGTGGACGCCGACATGATGATGAACGCCCCCAAGGGTCTGACTGCGGCCTCCGGCATCGACGCCGTGACCCACGCGCTGGAAGCCTACGCCTCCATGATGGCCACGGACTACACCGACGGCCTGGCACTGCGGAGTTTGAAGCTGATTTTTGAGAACCTGCCTTCCGCCTATGAAAACGGCGCGAAGGACCCCAAAGCCCGCGAGAACATGGCGAACGCCGCCTGCATGGCCGGTATGGCTTTTGCCAACGCATTTTTGGGCGTGTGCCACTCCATGGCGCACAAGCTGGGCGCGTTCCACCATCTGCCCCACGGCGTTGCCAACGCCCTGATGATCGACGAAGTCCTGCGCTTCAACGCCGCCGAGGTTCCCGCGAAGATGGGTACCTTCTCCCAGTACGACCATCCCCACACCCTGGCGCGGTATGCCGAGGTTGCCGACTACCTGAAGCTGGGCGGCGCCACGGACGAGGAGAAGCTGGAGAACCTGATCGCGGCCATTGACGAGCTGAAGGTCAAGATCGGCATCAAAAAGACCATCCGGGACTACGGCATTGACGAAACCGACTTCCTGACCCGGCTGGACAGCATGGTGGAGCAGGCATTCGACGACCAGTGCACCGGCGCGAACCCCCGGTATCCCCTCATGAGCGAGATCAAGCAGATGTACCTCAACGCCTACTACGGCACCGACGAGACGAAATAAGCAAAACAGAACCGACGCCCTCCGGCCTAAGACTTCTCAGGCTGGAGGGCGAACTGTTTTGATGAAATCGGAAGGACACGGTCGATACGGGCAGGTTGATTTTTCCCGTTTCCTTGCTATAATGTAGCGGGTAAACCGAGCATCAAACCATTTTCAGGAGGAAGAACATGCTTGAGTATCACAAAATGACCGAAGAAGAAAAATACTGCATCGCCCGGTGGAAATATCCCGGGGAATACGCGATTTACAACAGCCTTTCCTATGAGGAACAGAAAAAGCGGGGATTTGGGTTTGCGAATCCGGAGAACCATTTGTATTCCTTTTATGACGGGAAAGATCTGGTCGGCTTTATCAATCTGAACGGGGAAGACCCGGAGGTGTTCTTCGGAATCGGGGCGAATCCCGATTGCTGCGGCAAGGGGTACGGGCAGCAGATGACCCGGACAGCGTGGGAAATTTCGCAGACGCTGTTTCCCGGGAAACCTATGTACCTGGAAGTCAGAACATGGAATCAGCGGGCGATCCGGTGCTATGAAAAGGCGGGATTCCGCATTGTCGGCGAGCCGATTCAACAGACAACATCCATTGGAGAAGGTGCGTTTTACCACATGGTACGTCGGGGCTGAACAGGAAAACGGCGTGGCAAAGGGGATGCAGCGCTGCCCGGCCAATTCTATGGGGAAAGAAGCGGATTTTGCGGGTGTTGTCTGGATGGGCGAGGACGGATGCTCTGATCATCGACCACCCCGCCACAAAAAATCTGCGGAGAGGCTGCGTATCTTTTGTGACTTCCCTCTTGTTTTTTTCCACATGTGCGGTTATAATAGTCGCAGATAAAAACAAGGAGGTCATTATAATGGCTGTAAAAATTGAAAAGGATACCATCATCGGGGACATTCTGGACGTCGCGCCCCAGTCCGCACCCCTGTTCTTCGCCATCGGTATGCACTGTCTGGGCTGCCCCTCTTCCCGGGGCGAGACCGTTGAGGAAGCCTGCATGGTCCACGGTGTGGACTGCGAGCCGTTCCTCGCCCAGCTGAACAATTTCCTGGAAGCCTACGAGGCCAACGAAGCCGCGAAGCAGAACGGGTAAAATACCGGCAGCGCCATCCCGGACAATTGCCGGGATGGCTTTTTTCGTATAGAAGGAGGGACGCCCGTGAAAATTTCCCTTTCCAACCGGCTGCTGGCCTGCTGCGGCTATGTCAATCCTGGCGACCGGGTGGCGGACGTGGGCTGTGACCACGGATATCTCGGCATTTACCTTCTGAAAAACGGCATTGCCAGCGCCATTATCGCCTCCGACGTCCGGGAAATGCCCCTGCAAAGCGCCATCCGCAACGCGGAAAAATACGGCGTGGAGGAGCACATGTCCTTCTACCTGTCCGACGGCATCCGCGATGTCCCCCGGGAATTCGACTGCATGGTCTGCGCGGGGATGGGGGCGGACACCATGATGTCCATTCTGGACGCCGCGCCATGGTTGAAAAGCGAACGCTACCGGCTGATCCTCCAGTGCCAGAGCAAGCGGCCGGAGCTGCGCCGGTATCTGTACCGTCAGGGCTACGCCATCCGCCGGGAGACGCTGGCGAAGGACGGGAAATTCATCTACCCCGTCATGGAGGTGGTCTATGCCCCCGGGGAGACGCTGACCGAGGGCGAATATTACATCACCCCGGCACTGCGCCGCAGCGGCAGCGAACTGCTTCCGGCTTTCCGGGAGAGCGTCCTTTCCGGCCTTCGCAAGACCGTGGCGGGGCTGTCCGGCGGGGACGGGGAAAAATACAGGCACTACAAAGCGATTTTGGAGGAACTGACCGATGACGACCGTAGCTGACATTCTCAAGTACGTAGAAACCCTTGCCCCAACCTACATGAAAATGGACTGGGACAATGTGGGGCTGCTCTGCGGCAGCCGGGAGACCCCCGTTACCAAGGTTCTCGTGGCGCTCGACCCCTTCGAGGGGGTGTGCCGGGAGGCGGTGGAGTGGGGCGCGGAGCTGATCGTCACCCACCATCCCATGATTTTTGCCCCGCTCAAGTCCGTGACGGAGGAAACGACCGTCGGACGGAGCATCATGACCCTTTGCCGCCACGGCATCAGCGCCGTCAATGCCCACACCAATCTGGACTGCGCCCCGGGCGGCGTGAATGACGTGCTGGCGGCCACCCTGGGACTGAAGGACGTGGAGACCATCCCGCCCTTTTTCCGGGACGATCAGGGACGGCAGTGGGGACTTCTGCGCCGGGGCAGGGTAGAGGAGCAGCCCCTTTCCCAATTTCTGGAAACCGTCAAGAGCAGCCTGAACGCCGAGGGACTGCGCTACGTGGACGGCGGCAAGCCGGTTCGCGTGGTGGCGGTGGGCGGCGGGCATTGCTCCGACGAGCTGATGAGCGCCTTCGAGGCCGGGTGCGACACCTTCGTCACCGCGGACATCAAGTACAATGACTTCTGGGACGCCCAGACGCTGGGGATGAATCTGATCGACGCGGGGCATTTTGCCACGGAGAACCCCGTCGTGGCCGTGCTGGCGGAGAAAATCGCCGCCGCGTTCCCGGGCATTCAGGTGAAAATTTCCGAAACCCACCGGGACTGCATGAAATTCTATTGAGAAAGTGTTGATTTTTGTCACGGATTCTGATAAAATAGATAAGATTTTTGAATATACTCGCTGAAGGGAAGATATACCTATGTCCGGACATTCCAAATGGCATAACATCCAGAAAACCAAGGGCGCGCAGGACGCCAAGCGCGCGGCAGCCTTCACCAAGATCGCCAAAGAGCTGATCGTCGCGGTGAAGGAGGGCGGCAGTGCAGACCCCGCCTATAACTCCCGTCTGGCCACCGTCATCACCAAGGCCAAGGCCGCCAACATGCCCAACGACAACATCAAGCGCTGCCTGGAAAAGGCGGCGGGCGCGGGCGGCGACAACTACGAGACCATCACCTACGAGGGCTACGGCCCCGGCGGCGTGGCGGTGATCGTGGAGACCATGACCGACAACCGCAACCGTACCGCCGGTTCCATGCGCCACCACTTCGACAAATTCGGCGGCAATCTGGGCGCGACGGGCTGCGTCAGCTGGTCCTTCGACAAGAAGGGCGTACTGGTGATCGACAACGAGGACGGCGACTACGAGGAAGACCAGGTCATGATGGACGCCATGGACTGCGGCGCGGATGATTTCGAGGCCGAGGACGACGTGTTCACCGTGTACACAGACCCCGACGATTTCAACGCCGTGGCCGACGCCATGACGCAGAAGGGCTACAGTTTCGTATCTGCTCAGATCGAAATGGTGCCCCAGAACTACCAGAAGCTCACCGACCCGGAGCAGATCTCCCTGATGGAGAAGCTGCTGGACATCATGGACGACGACGACGACGTCCAAAACGTCTGGCACAACTGGGACGAGGATTGAGGAAGAATGAAATGACCGCAGGTTCAGGCGATGGCTTGAACCTGCGGTCTTTTAATTGGGGATGGCGCGGCACTTAATATTTGTTGTGCTTGAACAGAAAGAACCACAGGAATGATATGACAAAAGACAACAGTAGCACCAGCAAGTTTATAATTCCTCCGAATACGCTGCGGTGAGTTCCAGATAGCCCCGGCGATTATGCGCGATTCCAGCCCATTCCAGAACGGCGGCCAACACAAACACCGGGTCAACGCCGGACTCGCCTGCACTTTTGCCAAAGTAGTTTTTCAGAATAGCGCCTGCGACGGTGTTTTCTTCACACCCGGCCTCACCAAGCCTGTAGTTCCGGGCATTTCCTTTTCCGGCTCTGTGGTTCGGCTGCTTTTTTAGCAGATCGACGATCACGTCAAAGACATCATAGGTATAGATTGGGGGCAGTTCATTGCACAGAATGTGCTGACCGTCTGCGTCCGCTTTTATGCCGTACCGATTGCCGCTGATGGATGTCACGATGGCACGTCCGCCGTTTTCCATGAGCTTCCTCCTGACAATATCTCCGGCGCGATTGCTTTCCTTACTTTCAAACTGGATTTGCGTATTATCGTCCTCCTTTATAAATGTTTCGTCGTTTTCCTGTGTGAGATTCAGTGCGCTGAGCAGTTCCGTCAGTTTCTTCTTCGCGTAGGGATAGGAGATGTTCAGTTCTTCCTGCAGCAGTTTCAGGTTTCCGCGGTGTTTCAGAAATGTGGTAAGAAACAGGTACTGGTCATTGTCCAGTTTATCAAAGGGGCTGATTTCAAAAGAGTTTGAAAGTTCCATCCCACAGCAGGGGCATTGAAGCTTTGTGATATTCAAATCATTACCGCAGACGGGACATTCGGAGATAAGCTTTGCCATGTCAATCACCTCGAGAGCATAATAGCACGTTGACTCATATTTGTCAACGCTTAGAAGAAAAATAATTTATTCTTATTTATAAATAGAATGGTTCTTTCTAGAGTATAGAAGGCGAAATGCACCGCTGGAATAAAAATTAGAAGCACATCCAGCCCAATTTCTCAGGCAGGATGTGCTTCTTTGTTTGTTACTTGGGAAAGGAAAGTGTTCCCTTACTTCTTCAGCGCTTCCTCAACAGCCACAGCCACGGAAACGGTAGCGCCGACCATGGGGTTGTTGCCCATGCCCAGGAAGCCCATCATTTCCACGTGGGCAGGCACGGAGGAGGAACCGGCAAACTGAGCGTCGGAGTGCATACGGC
>OLVO01002737.1_pt1 | contig 15564 bp, 8 predicted proteins | sample 1672571 | NCBI WGS metagenome assembly OLVO01 (sample SAMEA3136700, study PRJEB25190) | human gut metagenome | biome: human gut; feature: human-associated habitat; material: faeces | place: Austria | collected 2013 | reverse complement strand
ATATATCACCTACATGCCCGACAGCAAGGACCGGTTCCAGGGGGGGATGCTGTGGACGGGGGGAGCTGCCGTACAGGGCGTCAATTGGTACGTAGCTCCTCCGGCAAAATAGGACTTACAGTCATTTTCATAGGTTACATAGGTTTTCAGGTGACAGGCCGGACGCTATACGCGTCCGGCCTGTTGTTTTCGTGCGTCCGGTGTGTCTTTCCGCACGCCATTCGGAGTGCGGCCCTTTTGTTTGAAAATTTCATCGGAATTGTGTAATATATATATTGTTGTTATAATGAATCCTGTTGCGTATATTTGTCAAAACAGGAGGCAGGGGATTCCGGCGCTCCTGCCGCCGTAGACGAAGGCTTACCAATCTTACATTATATTATATAACCAACCAATCTATTACTACACAAAAATGTTTGCTTCGATTATGAGAAAAGGAATTTATGTACGGGCTGCTTTGCCTTTCGCATGTGCGGCCATGCTGCTGACCGGGTGTACGACTCCCGGAGAAACCGACACGCAGTACATCCGGCTGAGCGATGCCGCATGTTCTTTTCAGGGAACGGGCAACCGGCCCGTGACCATCGAGGTGCACACCAATCCGGCGACGTGGAAGGCCGAAGCGTCGGCCTCGTGGGTGAAGGTATCCGATGTGACGGCCACTTCGCTTACCGTCGAGGTCATCGACAATGACACCGAGGGTACGCGCGAGGCGGAGATAACCGTGACGTCCGGTGCGGCGGAGGCGGCCATGTGCGCGCTGCGTGCAATCACGGTGAGCAGGTCAACGCCATCGCCAATGTCATTAAAATCGGCATAGATGGCGCAGAGAATTTCCGTCGGAGCGTCCGCGGAATAGTACGTCCAAATCACAACATCGTGCCCCAGCATGGGCGCAACGCAGTAAATACCGGTACCGCGGTCGTTGTCCAGAGAGATATAATCGTCGTCGCTCAAGGAGTTCCCGCTGCTGAGAATGCCGGAACTGACGGAGGCCAATACCTGCTTTAGCATTGCACGCTGGAGAATGCTGGAACTGGGCATATCTTCCACAGGATAAGCGCCCAGCATCAGGAACGTCGCGCCGCTGCCGTAACGGTAGTATTCGTATCCTTCTTCGCTTGGCTCGTAGCTTTTCCAGCCGGATTTGATGTCGATTTCGTAGCTGCCGATTTTCACAGGGGTTGTGTCCATCGCGGCAGGAACAGCGCCGGCGGCGTTTTCCTGTGCGGCGCGCAGCTCTTCCTTGACGGCGGTCAGCTCGGACTGTGTAGCGGAGAGCGTGTCCTTTGTCGAATCAAGCTCGGACTGTGTAGCGGAGAGCGTGTCCTTTGTCGAGTCAAGCTCGGACTGTGTAGCGGAGAGCGTGTCCTTCGTCGAATCAAGCTCGGACTGTGTAGCGGAGAGCGTGTCCTTCGTCGAGTCAAGCTCGGACTGTGTAGCGGAGAGCGTGTCCTTTGTCGAGTCAAGCTCGGACTGTGTAGCGGAGAGCGTGCCCTTTGTCGAATCAAGTTCGGACTGGGTGGCAGTTAGCGTGTCCTTTGTCGAATCAAGCTCGGACTGTGTAGCAGACAGCGTGTCCTTCGTCGAATCAAGCTCGGACTGCGTGGCGGACAGCGTGTCCTTCGTCGAATCAAGCTCGGACTGCGTAGCGGAGAGCGTGCCTTTCGTCGAATCAAGCTCGGACTGTGTAGCGGAGAGCGTGCCCTTCGTCGAATCAAGCTCGGACTGTGTGGCGGACAGCGTGTCCTTCGTCGAATCAATCTCGGATTGGGTGGCGGACAGCGTGTCCTTCGTCGAATCAAGCTCGGATTGGGTGGTAGTCAGCGTGCGATTGGCATCGGCAAGCGACTGTTCCGTGTTCCTCAGCGCAGCGCGGCTGTTGAAGAAAAGAACGGCAAGAACGATGACGACGACCGCCAGCGCAATGCTGACAGCGCCCCAGACGTTCCGCTTCTTGCGGGAAATCAAGGGAGTGCTCATGAAAATGACCTCCTATTGACGCGATTTGATACCCTCGAAAAGCAGAGGTGCAGGGGAAAGGAAGATTATTCCTGCTTGAGCGCGTCGCGGCTGACGATGGTCATCGTGATTTCGCCCAGCGCAAGGCAGTTGTGGTCGGCACTGGCGTTGACCAGTTCAATGCCGTCCGCGGTGATGTGGAACAGATTCATGTTGATGCCGTGGATCAGGCAGAAGTAGCTGCCCTCTTCCGGCATCGGGATGGGCGCGCAGGTCTGCTCGCCGACGGTGACGATGAGGTAGTTTTCCGCATCCAGCGCGGTGGTGTCCGTGCCGGTCAGGGTGGCAGCGTCGGTGGAGAGCAGGTGCAGGAAGAGCATCGGTTCCTTCGCCGCCAGTTCCGCGTCCTTTTCCGCCAGTGCAGCCTTTGCGGCGGTCAGTTCATCCACCGTCGCCGACAGCGTGAGGTTCGTGTCCGCCAGTACCGTGCGGGTGCTGTCCAGCGCTGCCTGCGTGTCCGCCAGATTCGCTTCTGTGGTGGCGAGGGTGTCCTTCGTCGAGGTCAGTTCCGCTTCTGTGGACGCGAGGGAATCCGCCGTGGATGCGAGGGTATCCTTCGTCGCGGTCAACTCCGCTTCGGTGGATGCGAGGGTGTCCTTCGTCGCAGCCAGTTCGGCTTCGGTGGATGCCAGCGTGTCCGCCGTGGATGCGAGGGTATCCTTCGTCGAGGTCAACTCCGCTTCGGTGGACGTGAGCGTGTCCTTCGTCGAGGTCAGTTCCGCTTCGGTGGACGTGAGGGAATCCTTCGTCGAGGTCAATTCCGCTTCGGTGGACGCGAGGGTGTCCTTCGTCGTGGTCAGCTCGGCAGTGGTGGCATCCAGCGTGTTCTGGGTGTCAGCCAGTTCTGCCTGCGTGGCGGACAAGGTCGCTTCTGTGGACGCGAGGGTGTTCTTCGTCGAGGTCAGCTCGGCAGTGGTAGCATCCAGCGTGTTCTTGGTGTCAGCCAGTTCTGTCTGCGTGGCGGACAAGGTCGCCTCGGTGGATGCAAGCGTGTCCTTCGTCGCCGCCAGTTCCGCTTCAGCGGCTTCCTGCGCCGCCACGGCGTTCGCCGCGACGCCATCCTTCGCCACCAGCGATTCCTTGATAATTGTAATCAGCGATTCGTTCGTGCCAAGGGCATCCTGCGTCAGTGCCAGCACGTTCTCCGTCGCGGCGAGGGTGTTCTGCACGTTCGCCAGTTCGTTTTCCTTCGCGGTCAGGGCAGCCTGTGCGGCGTCGCGGTCAGCTTCCGCAGCGGCCTTGTCGTCCTGCGCGGCGGTCAGCGCGGTTTCGGCGGCGGTCAGGGCATCTTTCGTCGCGGTCAGTTCGCTTTCAGCGGCTGCCAGTTCGCCTTCCTTCGCGGTCAGGGCATCCTGCGCGGCGGTCAGGTCAGCTGCCGCGGCAGTCTGCGCGTCCTTGGCGGCTGCCAGTTCGGCGGAGGTGGCATCCAGCGTGTTCTGCGCGGCGGTCAGGTCGTTTTGCGCCGTCGTCAGGGCAGTCTTGGTGCTGTACAGCTCGGTCTGCGTGTCCTCCAGCTTCCGCTGGGTGTCGCCGAGGTTCGTCTGGGCGGATTGGAGCGTTGCGCCGCCGTAGGACAGGCACAGTGCCAGCGCGACGACGAGAACCAGCGCGATGATGGCGCAGATCATCCAGCCGCGCGGCTTCTTCTGGGTGGAGTAAGCAGTTTGTGGCATAGTAATTTCCTCCTGCGTGCTGTTATACTTGGGAATATCCCCTGTTATTTGCAAGTGTAGCACGGTGACATGTGAATGTCAATACCAATAATGGAACAAAATGCGCAAAACGGCAGAAAAAATCCAAACAAAAAAACCTCCGAAACACAGCCGCGTTTCGGAGGAAGAAAGATGCATATATAGAGGAAGTTACTTCTTCAATTCAATCCCTTGCCCCTTCAGCCGCGCAACCACGCCGTCAACAACCGCCTGCACTTCGTCGCGGGTGAGCGTGCGCTCCGGGTGCGAGAAGGAGAGGCGAATCGTGATGGTTTTGCCGGTGATGTCGCTGTATGTGCCCAGCACGGTCACCTTCTGCACCAGCGGGGAGTTCTCCGCCTTCACCGCGTCCAGAATCGGCTGGCAGCGATTGACCACGAAGGTCAAATCCTGCTCCATGCCGGGGAAGCGGGACGGCTCGCGGTAGACGATGGGCGCGGGCGCGATGGACGCAAGCGCTTCCGTGTCGATTTCGGCAAACACAATCGCCGCCTTCTTGTCGATGTTCTTGCCGACAACCGGGTGCGCCACGCCGATTTCGCCGAGTTCAACGCCGTCCAGCACGATGGCGTTCAGGTTCTTCGGATGCTCATAGGAGTGGGTCGCGGTCATTGCGTGGAAGGACAAATCCTTGTGCAGGATGTCGCTCACGGCGACGCACAGCATGTCGCGCAGGCGGAAATACAGCGTTTCCACGTTATCGACCTTGCTGAAGAGCGTCACGCACAGCTTCTTGTGTTCCTTCGCCAGCTTGTTCTCGTCCACGCCGTCGATGACGTGGCCGATTTCGAAGATGCCGAACGACGGCGCATAGCCCGTGTTGACCTTCACCTGGCACAGCTGGGTGGGAATCATGGAGCGGCGCAGCGTCTCGATGTTGGGGTTGGAGGCGTTGAGCAGCTTCACGTTGTCCTCGACGGCGATGCCGAGCTTCTTGTAGTCGTCGGCGTACTGCCAGATGTAGGAATGCACCTCGTGCAGCGAATAGCGCTTGACGAGGATGTCCTTCAATTTGTCCTCGACCGTCTTTTCGGTGGACATGCGAACCGGGTAGAGCGGGGATTCCGCCGTGTGCAGGTCGAAGTTGTCGTAGCCGTAAATGCGGGTGATTTCCTCAATGATATCCGCCTTGATGGTTACGTCCTTCGTCGCGCGCCAGGAGGGGACGTCCGCGGTGAAGGAATCGCCGTCCCGCGTCATGCCGAAGCCCAGCGCGGTCAGCGTGTGCATGATTTCGTCGGAGGAGATGTTGATGCCGGTGTAGCGGTCAACAAACGCCTTGTCAAAGGACAATTGCACCTTCGGATAGTGGAAGGCGTACTCGTCGGTCAGGCGGGAGGTGACGCGCATTTCCGGGTCGTATTCCTGCAAAAGCTTGACGAAGCGGGCGATGGCGACGGTCGTCATTTCCGGGTCAAGGCTCTTTTCGTAGCGGGCGGAGGCGTCAGTGCGGTGGGCGAGGCGGACGCTGCTCTTGCGGACGGACGCCGCGTCGAAGGTGGCGGATTCCAGCGTCAGGCTCGTCGTGTCATCGACGATTTCGCTGTCCAGACCGCCCATGATGCCCGCGATGGCAACCGGCTTGTCGCCGTTGCAGATCATCAGCGTGTTCGGGTCGATGGTGCGCTCCACCTTGTCCAGCGTCTGGAAGGTGAAGCTCTCCGGGAAGCGGCGGATGCGGATTTTCTCCACCTTGCGGCTGTCGAAGGCGTGCATCGGCTGCCCCATTTCCAGCATCAGGTAGTTCGTCAGGTCGGCGAGGAAGTTGATGTCGCGCATACCGCAGTAGTTCAGGCGGATACGCATCGCCATCGGGCTGACGTGGCGGTTGATGTTCTCCACCCGCAGGCAGGAGTAGCGCTGGCACAGCGGGTCTTCAATCTTCATGTCGATGGCGGGCAGATTGTTGTACGCCGCCAAATCCGCCACGGGCAGGGCTTTCAGCGGACGGCCGGACAGGGTGGAGAATTCGCGCGCCATGCCGTAGTGCCCCCACAGGTCGGGGCGGTTCGTCAGGGACTTGTTGTCCACCTCGAAGATAATATCGTCAATGGGGTAGAGCGCCTTCAAATCCGTGCCGCAGGGAACATCCTCCGGGATGACCATGATGCCGGAATTGTCGTCGCTGATGCCGATTTCCTTCTCCGAGCAGCACATGCCGTAGGAGGTGTACCCGGCGAGCTTGCGCGGGCTGATGGTGATGTCGCCCAGCTGCGCGCCCACCTTCGCGAACGCGGTTTTCATGCCCAGCTGCACGTTCGGCGCGCCGCAGACCACGTCGGTCAGCTGCCCGTCGCCCGCGTCCACCTTCAGCAGGTGCAGCTTGTGGGATTCGGGGTGATTCTCTACGCTGACGATCTGCGCGGCGACAACGCCGGACAAATCCGCGCCCTTGTGGAAAATTTCATTCTCAACTTCCGCCGTGGACAGGGAGAACTGGCGAATCAGCGCCATTTTGTCAAGACCCGTCAGGTCAACGAAGTCGGAAATCCAGTTCATTGAGATCAGCATGTTCGTCTTTCCTCCGCATTACTCGTCGTCCGTGAACTGCGCCAGGCGCGTCAGGCTGCCGCTGTTCAGGTCGCGAATGTCCTTCACGCCGTACTTCATCATGGCAAGGCGCGTCATGCCCAAGCCGAACGCGAAGCCGGTGTACTGCTCCGGGTCGATGCCGCCGGCTTTCAATACTTCGGGGTGAATCATGCCGCAGGGGCACAGCTCCAGCCAGCCGGAATGCTTGCACGACGGGCAGCCCGTGCCGCCGCAGATGAGGCAGGAAATATCCAGCTCAAAGCCCGGCTCAACGAACGGGAAGAAGCCCGGACGCAGGCGGACTTTGATGTCCTTGCGGAACACCTCGCTCAGCATCGTTTTCATGAAGTAAATCAGGTTCGCGATGGAAATATCCTTGTCCACCATGATGCCTTCCATCTGGAAGAACGTGTTCTCATGGCAGGCGTCGGTCGCCTCGTTGCGGAAGCAGCGGCCGGGGAAAATCGCCTTAATCGGCACGCCGTCGTTCACCAGCGCGTCGCGGTAGCGGCGGTAGATGGCGTTCTGGGCGGCGGAGGTCTGCGTCTTGAGCAATTGCCCGTTGTCCAGATAATAGGTGTCCTGCATGTCGCGCGCGGGGTGGAACTTCGGAATGTTCAGGCTCTCGAAGCACTCGTAGTCCGTCACCACCTCGGCGTAATCCTCCACCGTGAAGCCCATCGACTTGAACACCTGCTCGCACTGGCGCTGCACCAGCGTAATCGGGTGATACGACCCGCGGGTCATGTCCGGCGGCATGGAGATGTCAAATTCGGGCAGGGCGTTGATTTCGCGCTGCAATTCCTGCGCTTTGAGCGCCTCCAGCTTTTCCGCCAAGGCGACGGTGATGGCGGTCTTCAGCTCGTTCGTCTCGCGCCCGACGGTCTTTTTCTGCTCGTCGGTCAAGCTGCCCATGCCCTTGAGCGCGTCGGTCACTTTGCCCTTGCGGCCGAGGTAATTCACGCGCAGGGCTTCCAGATCCACCATGTTGGCGATCTTCTTCAGCTCGGAATCAAAGCTGCTTTTCAGGGCTTCGATCTTCTCGTTCATTCCGGATGTTCCTCCTTACAGTTGGATGAAAAAAGCCCGTCCCATCGTTTGATGAGACGGACTGAATCCGCGGTACCACTCGTCTTGCGGCAAAGGAAAAAATCCCGCTGCCGCCGCTTGATAGGCGATAAGGCTGCCCACGCCGAAAAACTCACGGGATGAAGGTTCACGCCGCGCGCCCTGCCGCCTCGCACCACCCGGCGGCTCTCTGATATCCTATTTCCTGCATTCGCCTGTGCCATCTGCTCGCGCCTTTTTCCTTCTGGCGTCCGCTCGTTCCACTTAGCGTAGCGCTGCTACGCTGCGTTTCACTCCCGTTAGCCAGCAGAAAAAATTCGCTTCGCATCTTGGCGCATTCTCATTTGGAAATAGGAAGGGGACTTGCACGCGCTACTGTTTCCCGGTCATCGCTTCCAATATTTCGCTGACTTTCGTCGGCACGCTCTATCTTACCATAGGTTGGGACGTTTTGCAAGGGGGCAAATGCGGAAATTGGAATGCGGAATGCGGAATAAAAATCGCACGGAAGTGGAATTCTTTCCATCTTACAGGCGAACAAACCGTGAATTTTTCCGATTTATTATTTACAAGCCATTTTTTTGTGCTATACTGTAAGATGCGTTATCATGTAAAGCGCGATTCAGGCGCTTGCGTGAAAGTCCGCGCGCGGGAGGGTGCAATTCCTCCGTCCGCAGGCGCGGCAGGGAACTTCGCGCACAATCGCGCGGAAGAAAGGAAAGGAAGCCGGATGAGCAACAGCCGTCCACCCTATGATGGCGCCGGGGACGCCGGACAGAATCCTCAGCAGCCCGGTTTTTCGCAGGGCAATTATCCGCCGGCGCAGGGCTATGCCCCGAATGGCGGCTACGCGCCCAATGATGCCTATGGTCAGGGCTACGCGCCGCAAAACGGCTATGGGCAGCAGCCGCAATATGGTCAGCAGGGGTATGCGGATTATCAGCAGCCCTATGGTCAGCAGGGATACCAGCAGCCATACGGTCAGCAGGGATATCAGCAACCATACGGTCAGCAAGGTTATCAGCAGCCGTATGGGCAGGGCTATGACCAGCAGGGGTATCAGCAGCCATACGCCCAGCAGCCTTATCAGCAGCAGCCGTATGACCAGCAGGGGTTTGTGCAGCCCGGCGGGTATCAGCAGCCCTACGAGCAGCAGGGGTATCAGCAGCCGAATCCGGCGTACAATCAGCAGGGGTACAGCCAGCAAAATCCGCAGGAAACGGATTTGCCGCCGGAGCAGCAGTACGCGCAGTACACCCCCGACGGTCAGCGCGTGTACCCGACGTCGGGGCGCAGCGGCTTCCGGGTGCAGCCGGCGACGCACAGGGAAATTCCGTGGGATACGATTGCAAAAGTATTGATGTTCGGCGTGCTGCCGATTCTTTTCATCTTGAGTATGGTCTTCGCGTGGACAGCGGTGAAGTGGATCGTCCTCGTCGGCGCGGTGGCGAGCATCGCCGCGTTGTGGCTCCGCGAGCTGGTTACGCCCAACGCGCGGCTGGTGCTGTCACTTTTGCTGGCGTCGGCGGCGGTCGTCTGCCTCGTCAGCGCATTGGCGACGAACGCGGCGGACAATCAGAACCCCGCGCAGCCGAATCAGTCCGGCCAGATGCAGCAGGGGAGTACATCGGGCAATAACCTCGATGTCAACCTGACCGCGACGGACACGCCCAATCCCGCGCCCACGCCCACCGCGACGCCTGTGGATGACTCCGAGGAGTGCTACGCGCAGCTGCATTCCTTCTTCACGCTGTGGAAGAACAACGCCATCAGCCAAATGGTCAACCTGACGGCCCCGTCGTGGCGCAGCAGCATCAAGGGCGGCACGGACGCGGTGACGCAGAAGCTCTTCGGCGAGGTGCTGACCAACCGCACGCCCGTCAGCTGGGATTTCACGGCCATCACGGGCACATCGAACGACATCGCCCGCATGGTGACGGTGCGCGCCGTCATCAACAAGAACAACACCCTGGGCGAAAGCGTCTACCTGTGGAAGGTGCGCATGGTCAAGGAGGACGGCGTGTGGTACGTTGACCCCGCGACGCTGCAAAGCAACGAGCAGGAAAGCACCGCCACCCCGACCAACGCCCTTGCCACCCAGCCCGTGCTGAACACCAGCCATCCGGACTTGATTCTCTACTACAACCAAAACGGCGGAACGTATTACCACATCGACCCGAACTGCGCGTCCATCAATCAGCGGTATCGCCCGCTGACGGCATCCTTCAAGTGGACGCAGATTGACGACGAACCGTACAAAAACCTGGAGCAGTGCAAGGTGTGCGGCGCACCCCTGCGCGAAGACAAGAGCAACTGATACTCACATATAATATTAGGAGGACAACACGATGGACACCAATGCCAAGCTGTATCAAGACATGACGAAGATTCTCGTCAAGCGTGAGGACATCCAGAAGGCCGTTGCCCAGCTGGGACGGGAAATCACCCGCGACTATCAGGGACGCGATCTGGTGATGGTCTGCATTTTGAAGGGCGCAAGCGTCTTCTTCTCCGACCTCATCCGCGAAGTCGATTTGCCCGTGACGCTGGATTTCATGGCGCTTTCGAGCTATCGCAACTCCACCAAGTCCTCCGGCGTGGTCAATCTGGAGAAAGACCTGTCCGTGTCCATCAAGGGGCGCGACGTGCTGATTGTGGAGGACATTGTGGACAGCGGCAACACGCTGTTCTACCTCGGCAAGTATTTGATGGGCCGCGGCGCGTCCTCCATCCGCATTGCGACGCTGCTGGACAAGCCCGACCGCCGCAATCCCGAACACAACCTGACGGTGGATTACCACTGCTTCAAGATTCCGGATGAGTTCGTCGTCGGCTACGGGCTGGATTTTGCCGAGAAGTACCGCAATCTGCCGGACATCGGCGTGCTGGACAGCCGCGTGTACGGCGCGGCGCGCGAATAAATCAGCCGATTCTTCCCCCAATAAAGATAAAATTTTTGTAAAGATGGATTTTTCCGCACACGTCATTCGTCTATATGGGTATACGCCGCAACAGGCGGATGGCGCTGGAACGGAAGGAGGATGCTCGCATTGAAGAAGTCTCGCGGGATGTTCGGCTACGTCGCGGTTCTGCTGCTGATGGTGCTCACCATTTCGATGCTGTTCACCAACGGCTTTGGCAGCAATACCCGTGACCGCCGCATCACCTATCCCCAGCTGCTGACGATGATTGAGGAGGGGCAGGTTCGCTCCGTCGCCATCCGCGGCACGTCGCTGGTGGGCGTGACGACAACAACAACGGTCGCCGACGCGGATTTCCCTGACAAGAACTACGATTTTGAAACCACCATCGGCGCTGATTTCATCGTCACCGCGCGGCAAATGCAGGCGGCGAAGCTTAATAAGCCGCTGGACGAGGTGTCCGTCAAGGATTTGCCGTTCACCATCATCTACCGTCAGCCGCTGACCACCCCGTGGTGGTATGATTTGATTCCGCTGGCAATTTCGCTGGTGCTCTGCGGCGTGATGTTCTGGCTGATTATGCGCGCGCAGACCGGCGGCAACGGCAAGGTGATGAACTTCGGCAGAAGCCGGGCGCGCATCCATGACCCGAACAAGAACAAGGTGACGTTCGCCGACGTCGCGGGCGCGGAGGAAGAGAAGGAAGAACTCAAGGAAATGGTGGACTTCCTGCGCAACCCCAAGGCGTACATCGACATGGGCGCACGCATCCCCAAGGGCGTGCTGCTCATCGGCCCGCCCGGCACGGGCAAAACCCTGCTGGCGAAGGCGGTTGCGGGCGAGGCGGGCGTGCCGTTCTTCTCCATTTCCGGCTCTGACTTTGTGGAGATGTTCGTGGGTGTGGGCGCGAGCCGCGTCCGTGACCTGTTCGACCAAGCCAAGCGCGCTGCCCCGTCCATCATCTTTATTGATGAGATTGACGCGGTGGGTCGCCATCGCGGCGCGGGTCTGGGCGGCGGACACGACGAGCGCGAGCAGACGCTGAACCAGCTGCTGGTCGAGATGGACGGCTTCGCAATCAACGAGGGCGTTATTGTCATGGCGGCGACGAACCGCCGCGATATTCTTGACCCCGCGCTGCTGCGTCCCGGCCGCTTTGACCGCACGATTCTCGTCAATTACCCCGATATGGCGGGGCGTGTTGCCATCCTGAAGGTGCACGCCAAGGGCAAGCCCCTTGCGGATGATGTGGATTTGGAGAATATCGCCAAGCGCGTGCCCTTCTCCACCGGCGCGGAGCTGGAAAACATCATGAACGAAGCCGCGATTCTGGCGGCGCGCGGGCGCTTGAAGGCCATCAATCAGCAGACGCTGGTGGAGGCAATCTCCCGCGTGCAGATGGGCCCGGAGAAGCGCAGCCACAAGGTGACGCAGCGCGACAAGCGCATGGTCGCCATCCACGAGGCGGGTCACGCCATCGTCGGGCACGTCCTGCCCAACTGCGACGAGGTGCACCTGATTACCATCGTCCCGCGCGGGCAGGCGGGCGGCTACACGCTGTCCCTGCCGACGGAAGAGGACGATTTGCAGACTTACAGCCAGCTGATGGACTTCGTGGCGATGGGACTGGGCGGTCATGCCGCGGAGCAGCTTTATCTGGGCGAGTTCACCACCGGCGCAACGAGCGACCTGAAAAAGGCGACGGAGGTCTGCCGCCGCATGGTGACGCAGTTCGGCATGAGCGAGAAAATCGGCCCGGTGTATCTGGACAGCGATCAGGAAGTGTTCGTCGGCATGGAGTTCGGGCAGAGCCGCGGGTACAGCGAGGAGCTGGCCGCGCGCATCGACGCGGAAGTCAAGCGCCTGCTGGAGGAATGCTACCAGAAGGCGGTTGATGCCCTGAGCGCCAACCGCGACCGCATGGAGAAGCTGGTGGACGCGCTGCTCAAGTACGACACCATCAGCCGCCGCGAGTTCGTCACCCTGATGGAAACGGGCGCGCTGCCGGATATTCAGGATGCCGACACCCGCACCACGGGCGATGTGATGATGCAGGATATGGCGGACGAAAAGAAGGAAGAAAGTTCCGAAAAGTCCTCGGAAACGCCTGAAAAGAGCGCGGAAGCCCCCGAAAAGACGGCGGATGCGCCCGAAAATCCCCCGGATGCCCCCCATGAAGCCTGATTTGCACACCCACACCACCTCCTCCGACGGGCTGCTTACGCCCGCGGAGCTGGTGGCGCTGGCGGACAAGCACCGCGTGACGCTCCTTGCCGTGACCGACCATGACACGTTTGACGGCGCGGCGCAGCTGCTGGGGAAGCCCACGCCGATGCCGATTCTGCAAGGTGTCGAATTGTCCCTGCGCGATATGCCCGGCCTGCACCTGCTCGGCTACGGGCGCGGGATGGATACGCCCCTGCACCGCAAGGTTCGGGCACTGTCCCAAATGCGGCTCGGACGCGCGCGGCAGATGGTGAAGAAGCTGAACGCGCTGGGCTATCCGCTGGATTACGACGAAATCGCACGCGAAGCCAAGGGCAGCGTCGGTCGGCCGCATATCGCCCGCGCGATGGTCAGCTGCGGCTATGTCGCCGACACGCGCGAGGCGTTTGACCGCTTTCTGGCGGATGGCGCACCGGCGTATGTGGCGGGGGAGCGCTTGAGCATGGCGGAGGCGCTGCCGCTGATGCAGGAAAGCGGCTTCGTGCCCGTTCTGGCGCACCCGATGGAGCTGGAAAAGACCGGCGCGCTGCTGCGCCACCTGCTCGGCGTTTGGCAGGAGCAGGGCTTGCGTGGCGTTGAGGTTTACCACCCATCCGCCGGACGCGCCACGCCCCTGCTGGATTTGACCGCGCGGCGCATGGGCTTTCTGGTCACCGGCGGCAGTGACTTCCATGGCGATGGCGACCGCCACGGCATGGTCGGCTGCACCGCGCCGATGTGGGCGAGGGCGGCAGATGATGTGGAGAAATTGCTGCAAGCAGTGGAAGCTGCTCAAATCATGTGATAGATATAAGATGAAGAAATACCGAATTGCCATCAGAAAGGGGTGCTGAAACCATGTCCGAATTCAACGACAACAAGCAGCCGCGCCGCCGCCGCACGCAGCTGAACGCGGCGCAGTATGCCGGGCAGCAGACGCTGGACAACAGCATCCCCCTTATCCGCACGGAAGACGCGCCCATGCAGCCGACAAATCCGCCGCGCCGGAATCCGCAGCCGCCCCCGGCGCAGCAGAGCGCCAATCCGCCCATGCAGCCGATGGGTGCGGCCCAGCCGATGAGCGCGGCTCAGCCGATGCGCCCGCAGGGGATGAATCAGCTGGGGCAGGGGAGCCAATATGCGCAAAGCGGGCAAATGCGCGGCTTCCGCGGCGTACAGGGGACGCCCATGCAGCCGCAGCAGGGCTGGAACAACGGCGTGCAGCCGCTTGATGCGGCGCACCAATTGGAACAGTTCTCGTGGGGGCAGCATCAGCAAAGCATGAATACCGGGCGCAATCAGCCGATTCGCGGCGGGCAGATGATGCCCAATCAGCCGATGAATCCGCAGCGCCCGCAGAATCCGCCGTATCCGCAGCAGAATTATGGCGGATGGCAGCAGCCGATGTATCCGGCGAATTTTCCGCAGTATCCGGCGAACGGCAATGGCGGAAACGGCGGCAATGGCGGCGGCAATCATCCACCGACGGGGCTGGGGGGCTTCAACCCGGAGCATCGCGAGCCGAAGAACGAGCCTATCCGCCGCAAGCCGTCGGGGCAAAAGCTGCTCAAGCGCATCCTGTTCTGCGCGTGCGCGGTGGCGGTAATTTGCGGACTGGTCGCGGCGGGCGGCGCCATCAGCAATGCCATCCAGGAGCAGAACGAGCGGGAAGCACTGGTCGCGTCGGTGACGGCGTATGACGACAAGTACGTCCCGAACGTGTATGTGGATGGCATCCACCTCGGCGGCATGACCCGCGCGGAGGCGGAAGAGGCGGTCACGGCGCACGCGAATCAGCAGCGCGACGCGTGGAAGGTGCGCCTGATGTACGCCGGTCAGCTGGTGAGGGAAATCACGAGCGCCGACCTGAACATGACCGTCGATGTGCAGGAAGCGCTCGACGCGGCGTGGCAGCCGGGGCACACAGAAGGCGGCATTGACGCGCGCAAAGCCACGATGGACGCGCTGGCGGAAAATCCCTACGAGGGCTATTCCGCCACGCCCAGCGGCGACAATGTGGTGATTGACAACATCCTGCTCAGCATCGCGCAGCAGGCGTACATTCAGCCGGTGGATGCGCATATTATCTTCGATTCCAACAATTTCAACAATCCGCTGACGATTCAGCCGGAGACCGTCGGACGCTATATGGACACGACCGAGGCGAAAAATCAGGTGTACCAGATGATGTCGTCCCTGGTCAGCGGCGAGGTGGAGCTGACGACGCGCGAGCTTCAGCCGACCACGACCAAAGCCATGCTGGAGCCGCAGATTCAGCTGCGCGCGACGGCGTACACCCCGATTTCGACCACCAGCACGGAAGAGCGCAACCTGAACATTCAGGTGGCGTTCGAGCGCATCAACGGCAAGATGCTTGCAGCGGGTGAAACATTCTCCTTCAATACGGTTGTGGGCAAGCGCACGAAGGCAAACGGCTTCTATCAGGCGATTGAGTACGCGTATGGCGATCAGCGCATGGGCTACGGCGGCGGCGTGTGTCAGGCGAGCACGACGATGTACCTCGCGGCGGCGAAGGCGAACATGACGATTCTCAAGCGCGAGCCGCACTCCGACGCGGTGGGCTACACCGACTACGGCAAGGACGCGACGGTATCCGACAACCGCATTGACTTCAAGTTCCGCAACGACACGAACAGCACGATTTTCATCGTTGCGACGGTGATGAAGGACAGCCGCTATGACAAGTCGCACAAGGTGTGCGTGGTGTCGATTTACGGCGAGAGCCTCGGCAAGGGCGTGAAGTACGAGCTGGAAACGGTGACGGTGCAGACCCTGCCCGCCCCGACCGAGCCGGAATACCGCAAGGACACGAACCACACCTACGCCACCTATGTTGACCAAGAGTACACCTACCGCAAGGCAACCGACGGCTGTGTGGTGGAAAGCTACCTGGTGAAGTATGTGGGCGGCGCGGAAACCGAGCGCAAGCTGATGTACACCGACACCTACAAGGCAAAGAGCGAAATCATCTACGTCGGCACGGTGGAGCGGACGGAAGAGGGGCAATGACCAGAGGCTTTGCCTCTGGACTCCAGCAGGGGCGCTGCCCCTGCACCCTGCAAGGGAGTTCCTCCCTTGACCCT